>Ga0065711_1002255_pt1 | contig 42893 bp, 20 predicted proteins | sample Hoacrofraction12_FD_59098 | JGI IMG/M metagenome (GOLD analysis project Ga0065711, IMG submission 59098) | Hoatzin crop microbial communities from Cojedes, Venezuela - Epithelial fraction 12 v2 (version 2) | ecosystem: Host-associated > Birds > Digestive system > Esophagus > Crop | place... | reverse complement strand
ATTTTATTTTATTTTATTTTATTTTATTTTATTTTATTTTATTTTATTTTATTTTATTTTATTTTATTGTATTTTATTGTATTTTATTGTATTTTACTTTATTGCATTTTAGTTATTTTTCTTTATTTCACATCTTAAGTCTAGAGAAATTTCAGCCTTTTTTTTAGTCTTCAGAAGATGGGAACACTGATGCTGCTCATTTTTGCAAATTATCTTTTTGGTTTTGCTTGGGAGATGATGCATTCTTTAGTATGGCTATAAGCATGATAAAGATTAGCTTCTGTGTATGTAAACCATTTCTTTTCACTGGACTGATTTCGTAGTTGTAAAACCTGCTGCACTGTGTGTCCATGAGCAGATGGATTCCATAGTCTTTGTCACAGTCAATAGGTATTTTATCCTACTGATAAAGTAATTTCATTAATAATTCTTTACTTTTCCTGGGGCAACTAAGTTTGAGAGCAATTTAATAGCTCTGTGGCCTGGTTTCCATAAAATGTTTTCATACAAGTGACAATTTGAGGCTATTTCAATAAACAGATTAAAGATGTTTAGAAAGATTTGTTATGCTTTTGATAAAGTAGCTAGGTAATAAATGCCTATTAAAAGAAAAAAATACTATTTTGAGTTGCATAATTTCTTCTATTAAAAAGCAAAACCTTGTCATAATAGGATTGGAGAACTCCATACTTAAATATTCAAATTTTGAATTTATTAGTTAACTTGCAAATCTGAATTCAAGACGCACATGTATTTTGTTTTTTGCTTGTGTTTGTTATTTTAGTTTAATTTATGTGCATGTTTGTGAGTTCTTAAGTGTATTTGAGAAAAACAGAATTCCACCCAAGTAGTATCTTTGAATTATGTAGGCAGGTAGATATTATTTATGTTGGGTTTTCATTATGTTGCCAATACCTAGCTTGAGAGTAGTTAAATCTGTTCATGTGCTAAAATATAAGAAAATATAATTAAGTACCTGTTTAAATGCAACAGCTATTATAGTGTGGATACAAACCTTTTTTAATAAGCAGAATTGCACTAAAAATGTCGCTAGCACACCTGTTTTCTTTTGTTAAAAATGTACTTGTAGACAGGAATGAGCATCTCCTAAAGGGTGTTTGCAAAGAGATTTTTATCTCATGCCTTCAAAAAGTAAAAGGTGCAGGGCTGTAGGTTGTTTTTTTTGTTCATCTGACATACAGAGGTGGTAGTGGTAAATATCGTGTATAGATCCTTAATGTAAGGATAATAATCTCAGCAATAAATCAGCAAAAAGCAAGGAAAAAAACTTTTTTTTTAACAGTTCAATTTATTTTATGCAGTAGCTGAAGACTGTAGCAGTGGAAGGTCATTATCAGCCATAGTCCTTCTTTTGGTGTTGATGTGAACTGATGTGCTTCCCTGCTGTAACAACAAACTTAACTGTGAGCTTTAAAAACAAAGAACTGTTCTTGGTGTCATTTCTTGTTCTTTCCCAGTGTGTGAGGAAATCTCCCAGTGTGTGAGGAAATGAGGGATTTCCCCCACCAAAAGAAACCAGGTGATGTGATCTGCTCCTCAATGTGAACCAATATATGCAGTCAGGAATTATATTTAAAGTACTCTACTGACTGGGTCTAAGTTGCTAATGTAAATACACCTGTATTACAGGACCAGAACAGCGAAGCTGTTCCAGGCGTGGGAGCTGGTGAGGCTTGGGAGGGAAACCGTCTGGGCCATAAGCACTTTGTTTGCTTTGAGGAGAGCGTGCACGTGTAGGAACCACCAGGGCCATGAACGTCTGCTTTATGGAGGACTGATGTGCAGCAGTTTTGAAGAGGGGAAAGGAAGAGTACTTTTTTCAAAGAGAAACCCATGTGCACTTTGTTGATAAGGGTCTGTGAGAAACCCTTAAGTTAAATTGGTGTATTTTATCTAAGAAGAGATTTGAGATTTCTTGATAGAATGATCAAAAAGTATCTATGTGGAGAAAAGATTTGCACTTCTTTAGATTCCCCTTTAAAGGAAGGAAAATGGCATGGGGGATTACAGTGATTTGAAACAGAGACGAAGAAGTGTGGTCAAGAGATACAGGGAAGGTTGGGTTTTTTATTACTTCTGTATTTTTTTAAAGTAATGAGTAGACTAAGCATAGGAAGAACTTTTCAAGTGATGAGTAGATTCATCTTTGCAATCAACTTTCTCAAAGACGCTGCAGCTAAGCAGAACGTCTGGGCTGCAGGCTGACATTAGTAGGTGAACTGTAGATAAAAGGCGAGATTGGATGGCAATGATTCCTTCTGGCTTTAAAATTCATGAATATGTACATAGTTCATATAGTTGAAATTGTAAGAGGGGCTTCTCCCTTTGACCAAATTCTTTCCTGCATTAAAAAACCGAGACCATGTCAACCTCAAGTTCTTTTTAAGCACAGAAGAGGCTAAACAGCTGGCCAACTCAGTAAGTGGACAGAAAGACTTACATCTGACTAGCTATACTCACCACCATTCACGCTATAGAAGCCTGGCTACATGAGCAACATGCATAAGGAGTTACATCAATTTTAGGAAGAGTAAGGTTTGAAACAATTAAACGGGTTTTTTATCCAGCATTTTCTAGCAAGTAGAAGGGTTTATTTATTAAATTAGCAGTGACGAAGCAGCCATTAAGTTTACTGTGTGAGCAGAGATACATACTTTACAGCTGTTTAAAGCTAGCCATAACCTCCAGGACGCCAGTTATGTAGTCTCCCCTGTGTGCCTGCTCTTCTTTGGACACTCACAGGGACAGAGAGCTTCACTAAAATGAGCTTCTCTGATAAGTGTTCTTCTTTTCTCCCTGATAATTCATTTTGATGCTGTATCTGTAGTTTCTATTGCCCTTATGGATTTCTGTTGTTCAGCAGTATGCGTCATCCTAGCTCCTCCGTATCTTTGCAGGGTTTTTGTTATCTTGTACCTGATAATTCCTGCCTATGTGGTAGCAAATAATACTATTAAGTATTACTTCTGTGGAAAACTGTTCACGTCATAAATTGTAGTAGTGTCCCTTTTTTTTCTTATAAAGTTTTAACTGTGATACAAGAAACTCAGGCCATTTGTAAATAAACACAGATGCAGGTCCTCTTACTTTGCGTAGTTGTTGTTTTATGGTGTGATATGAAAATACAACAAGGGATTAACTACTGGTTGAAATAGTTCATCCTCTACCAGAGAGATTCTGTTCTGTCAAAGGTATTCGAGTCAAACAGTTATCATCAGCATAAGAACTGTATGTTATTTGTGTAATCACAGACTTCAGAACCTGTGGTAATTTCTTAAAAAAGCTAGAATTTTTTATATGCATTTTGTATTGACAGCTAATAGTTCAATAATCAGTTGGAGTGGAAGCAGGGGGGTAGAAATTCTAATATTTACAGAGAGGCAAGGTATACGACAAATGTTAGATAAAGAACCTACTTAAATGTAAGGCAGCACTGCTACATACGCCTTGTTTAGCTTATCTGCAGTATTCTTCGTCTTATGAATGGGAACTTGAACTGTCTGTTTTATAGAATCTGAATCAGCATTTTAACTGATAGATTTTAAGATCTTATTCCTGAAGTATTGAACTATGTGCCCTATCTGTATTTATACTTCATTTTCTGTGACATGGTAAGAATAGCTTCAACCTGCAGTCATTTCCACAGTGATCATTTATGTAATGTCTGTCCTTGTCCAGAAAACCTGCTCTGCTCCAGCTTTGCTCAAATTACTTTCTAAGGGAATTTCTTCCTCCTCTGCTCCAGCTGATGGGCATAGCCAATGGGCTATAGTTCCCACGGCTCTTCAAGAAAATGGGAGAATCCCAGTGTTTCCATTTCAGTTTTTCATGGTTTTATGTTTCATTGCAACAGTCTATATAGCTCTGATTCTGTTACTTCTCATTCTTTCCAGTTCTATATTAATACATTGCTGTTCAGTTGCAAAGAAACAATACTTAAAACCTGCATGGTATTTGTTTACTAAGTGTGAAAGCAAAAATCAATTATTTTGACTGAAATGTCACATTTTACCTCCCAGGTGAAAGACAATATTTTATAAGTCAGACAAATACAAAGTTTCAGAATATGTCTTTCTCTAATATTGGTATTTCATAATGTTGTGTATTGTCATAGTATGTGAATGCTACCTACACATATCCAGAGGTGGTACCTTTGTTTTTTCACCATGCGTCCGTGTAGTGCTGGAGGTAAGGATTTTTTGGGTTACTGACAACAAAAGCTTAGAAACAGAGGGTAGTATTCAGAAGGTAAGTGTCATTTAGAGGGGAATAGTTTTTTCACAAGAGGTTTATGAATAGTTTCTTAAAGACTTTGGGTTTACTTAATCTGCCCTGGCGGATTGTTCTACAGAGAAGATTCCCTTACTTCTCTGTTTTGTCATTACTAAATTTCCATTGTTAAATGGAAATAGAGTTGCTGTTACAATTCATAGGTCCTAACTTGACTTTTGCGTCAAATGACACTCGATGTGTTTCTTGCTTTCACTATTAGTAGGTCAAAATTCTGTAAACCAGAAGCTGACAAAGCAGGTTGTAAAGAGACATCTCAGTGGCCTAAGCAGAAGAGAATGTAGCAGACAGCAGAGTGCTGATGAAGCTAGTGTTTCATCTTTGTGATCAGTTTTAGGTGCAATAAGCTTTAAGGTGGTAAGTGAATTAAGGAAGCAATGGTCATATCTTTATACAAGAACAGAGCTTCCTATTGAAATGGCTATGAAGGAAGTAGTTTTTGTAAAATGATGTGATTGGTTAGGCTAACTGGTTTTAATAGTTTTTAACAGCAGTTAACATCTTAGGAATTGTTTACATTTTTTTAACTGAACAAAAATGTTATACATAAAAGACAGTAATGAGATGAACACAGATGAATTGGAGTTAATAAAAATACCCAGATCATTCTCAAAACATTTCTTGAGAAGAAGCTTGATGCCAAAGCAGTTTTCTGTGATTTGTTTAGATATGTATGCACTTCATATATTCCAAACAGTAAGTTCAAATAACTCCCTAAACTTCTCTAAATACTCTTCTACTGGTAACTCTGGTAGCTGTGTCATTAAGAGGCTTTCCCTTCGCTAACGTTTGGAGAAAACTTTGGAGAAGCTCTCTTTGCTGCAATAGATAACACTGCAAATCTCTGGCAATCAGCCTGAACCTGAGGAATGTCAATCTGACTTCTGGGCTCTCAGGATGGACTTCCATCCTTTCTTGTCTGGGAAGGTAAGGGTAAGCACCTGCCTGTACCTTGTCATCCAGTTACTGACAGCCTGGGGTTTTTTTTTAGTGAGAGAAGAATAGGTGAATTCTCTGGCTTTTTCATATCAGCTCCTCCAGCATGTCCAACTCTGCAGCAGCTAAGAGGGTCAGGCAATTTGAACTAGGAGTCGGACAGAAAATGGAGGATAGATGCTGCATTAATGTTGAATTCAAGGAACTAAGGCATAAAATCATATAGCTCCTGAAATATAAACACTTCTTACATTCTTGCTGGTGTTGCCAAGCTCGTGAGTAAGCATGAAAAATTGACTTTTTCAGCATCTGTCTAAATGCTTGCAGTATTGTGCTATTCTAACTGCCTCATATAATCCACTTTGTGCAGACAGCTGCACAGATGTGTAAATCAATTTACAAATATGTGGTTGCTTGCATAACTACAGCTAATAGATTATATCCCCTGGATTTGTTATTTTAGATCCTCCTTCTGTAGATACTTCATTAACTTCCTAAAATCTACTTTAAAAACACTGTGTATTTTCCAAATATACTTTTGTATTTACTGGCTTTTTACGTTACTGTTTTTGTTGTTGATGATGTTGTTGTTAACTTGAGCTTTGTCAGGAATTAACGTCTTTGACAGGAAATAGACAAAATGTTTCCTGGACAGATACGTTTGTTGAATTCTCCTAAGTGTGTCATGAACATACGGCTGTTATGCAAAATATCTCAAAACTGTCTTTGGAAATTCTGCTTTGGAAGAAGATCATAGCAAAAAAAGCTCTAAGATCTTTAAAAGAAGAACATATTTTGTGGCATTGCCATTCTGTGGCAAGACGTAGTGTATTATCGGGAATATATTGCTGATCTTTGTTTACAAGAGATTCTTTCTATCTCCAAAAGCAGACATTCAATTTGTAATGCCAGTTTTTAATTCCTGCTGTTAGTGACTACATTGTGAGAGATAATTACATGGTGTGGAACTGGTACAGAAGTGTGTTTACAGCAGCAACCTTCTCATTGTTTTGAATAGCAATAATTTATAATGAAAGATTTTTATACAGTGTTTACTGATACTGCTAAGATACCGCTAAGATACTTTTTTTCTTCAAACACAGTTATTTTACAGTCCCTCAAAAATACTTTTGGGAGGGACATAAAGAGCTGACTGGGAGCTGTTCTGGGAACTCTGGTGTGCTGAAGTCAATACCAAAAGCGGCATTGGCCAGGGATTATTTCTTGTCATTTTCTTACATTTTGTCAACGTCTCTACATCCAGAAGCAGCTGTTGTGTTTTAAGCGTTAAATAATCTTGCAACAAAGCAAGGATGCTTCATAAGCTTGTGATCTTCTGCTAGCCAATGAACCGAAGGGTGGGAGTTCTAATGTGCAGAAACTCTCTCAAATTACTGATGATTTTTTTTTTTAATTTGGTTTTAATACGCAAGGTCATCACTGCATTTCTTTTCCCAATAAATAGTTTGTGGCTATGGGACTGTGAAATATTCTCCTGCTCTATGATCCCAAATATGTATTTATTCTATGTTAAAACTGCCTTTTCATTGTAAAAAAGGTGTCGGGGTTGTGAGTTGGTGGGTGTATGGCTGGACGAGGCAAATCAGTCTGAAGGGCAGCATGCTCATCTAGCCACCTAGAATAAAGGAAATAGCCTTAGCCTTTGGAAATCAACAGCCAGTTAGCTATTCTATTTTCTTAAGTATGTTTATTTTGCTTCCGTATGAGATTTAATAAACATTGCAGTGCTCATAATTTTAAAGCTACTTTTCTTTAAGGCTTCCTGAATTTGTGTCACTTAGCTTTCTGATCATTCAGCCAAGCTGCTTATTTGACTTCACTGTGAGTCACTCATGTTTGGAAAAACGGTTCATACCCAAGACTTGGTAACTGCTTAGTGCTTTGTAGAAGTGATTATGTTCATTCTATGAGCAATAAAAGATGCTCCTGCCATTTGGCTGAGGACATACGTCAGTGTCTGCCCTTCCAGCCAAACTTAGGTGCTCACTCACAGCTGACTGAAACTAAGACTCTGAGGAAATATACTGAGGAAAATGGAGTCAAATGAGTAAATCATAGAATCATAGGAAGTTTTGGGTTGGAAGGGACCCCTAGAGGTCATCTAGTCCAACCGCCCCGCAGCGAGCAGGGACACCGCTAACTAGATCAGGTTGCTCAGAGCCCTGTCCAACCTGGTCTATCTAGCCTAAACCTGCCCTGTTTTAGTTTAAAACCATTACCCCTCGTCCTGTCACTCTTGTCTCTACTATGTGGTTAAATCTTGACCCTGTCCGATTCTTTGGCTTTGGACCTATGGACGCTCTTTCTCTAGACATACTTTGAAGCCATGGAGGCCTCTTGAGACATTGAACTCCTGTGAGTTAGCTGGCTTTCTGTCTGGAGATTAACTCCACGGATCCAACCCTCCCAGAAGCTAAGGGAAGATTTCAGAAGACATCTGGGTCTGTAGATATTGGCAGAACATCCCCCTTGGGGGATTCGGTAACATAGACTAAATTGTCATTCTTACCCTTCTTGCTGTAGAAACTCAGCCATACCGACTCTCTGAGTCTCAACTCTACCATTTATTTTGCTCATAATAAGCATATTACCTCCCTGCATTTTGTCAGTCCTGTGAGAATCATTTAGCTAATGTTTATACAGGTTTTGGAAGTATAAAATGTTCTCTAAATACACTTTCTAAGGGTATATGTTATCTAAAAAGTATAATCATTATTACAACCATCTGAATTGCTAATTATGAGCTGTATTCTGGCCATTTCGATCTCTTAATTAATTCTGTGGATTTCAGATGCATAAATGATTTGCTGACTTTTTTTTTCTGTATGTTTTAAAAATGGTGTATATATTTACATTGTTTTTCCACATGAGCTTCTTAGAATATCTCTGCACAAGCCAAAATTAAGATAGGAATGTTCTACAGTTCTTAGCCTATTTTATTAATTTAATCTTTTCTTTCCAAAACCAGCGCTTTCTACTGGAAGTGAGTTTTCAAAGAATTAACTATGTTGTTAGGCAAAATCCAGTGATCTTTCAACCACACATTCAGTGTCATCACATGAATAATCATGAGTCAGAAATTCAGTACAGAAAATTCATTACTCTTGAAACAGAATGTTGGCAGGAGGGCTGCCCCTCAGGAAACTTGTTTGTATTACAGAGATTCAGAAATTTTGATGAAGATAAAGTAATGTTTTCCTGTGTCATCTTTTTGTTCAAATTTTCTTTTTAATTGGTTAAACCTTTCTGATTTTTTTCTCATACTCTCCTGCAAATACACATATCTATGTACCACAAGGTTTTCAGTTTTCTGTAATAATTGCACATGAAAATACTATTTACGAGGAGTTGAGCATACACTTCTGTGAACACAGAAATACAATCAAAATCTCGATTATTGCATGAAACTAGACGTGGAATAATACTGTTTGGCTGGGTTATGCTCATGGTATAAATCCCATCGTGAGGGTTAGTGAGGCAAACAGGCACACAGACACATTGCAGGTGATTTTCCTTTATATGCCTTGCTGTCTTATTCACAATTCACGTTGCATTTTTCTCGCTGTACGGTCTTGTTGCTGGTTAGGTATGTAAGGCAGATTACTGTCACACACATGAACACACAGCAGAAAGCCTTTGGATCAGTCCTGTCTCATCCACCAAAATTGTGTTTTCCATGGATTTTTATGCTACAGTTTTACCAAACTGGATGATATCTAGGAATATTCCTGGGCCCTAGCTGTCTGTAGTTTTTACAATTGCCCATGGTTATCTTTTGGCTTTTCCTAATTAGTTGTTTCCCAGGGGCATGGTTTGGAAGCCAAAATACATCCGGGAGAAAGTTTGATTACACTCGCCCTGCTTTGGAGGCTGAGACGTTCATAGTGTAGATGCAGTTGTTCCATGTAAGTTGGCCTCAGTGCTCAGGAATGTTCCTGGGTACATTTAATTTGACAGTATAGATGTAGCCTAGATGTCTGACCCAGACAACTCTGCCTAGTTCCCAGCAATACGTAATTTGTTAAGTGCGATGCTCCAGTTAATTACTTAGAGTAGACATCTGTGCGTGCACAGAAGCACCCGGCACTGGGAGATAAGAGCCTGTCTCCTGCCAAAAGGACATGCAGTACCTGTAGTGTTTAACTGCGGCAGCCAGACAGTCATGAAGGAGCAAAAGATCTGGAATTCTGGCCCTTGCAGCCAACTTTGTTTTTTGGTTGCCTGGTTTTTGACCCTATGCTCTTACATTCATAGCTGAAAAGGGCTCTTGGTCCAAGTGTGTTCTCTTTGCAGTTGAGCCATTTGTTGATGGCATTGGAGATCTACTCTGAAATGCAGGTTGCCTAAAATGAAGGTGTTTGTTTTGTAAAGCTGTAAGAATTATGCAAAAGGTAGATGATACCATCTTCTTCCCTTCCTTCATTCCTACATTTACAAAAGGGCTATCATTTCTGCATTAGTTACCTGTCCTGTGAGGGAGCTGAGCAACCAAACTGCGAGTAGATAGATGACCTTCTAGTGTTTCTCACTGTTTGGCTTCAGTTTCTGGTTCAGTGTTCCTAACTATGGCAGCAGCAATGTTTTCCCTGTACTTAGGGGGAGAGGGAGGGTGGAGATAACAAATTCAGTTGATACCCTTAGGTTATTAATCACTGGGATTTCTAAGTAAAGCCTAGCCTTTTCTGCTTGGTCTGCTGGCCCTTAGACTCTCATCATCGCTGTCGTGAAATCCTGGCTTCATTGAAGCCAATGGAAACATTCCAGCTTTGATTCAGTTTTATAAACATAGGCTTCTAGTGATCTTTGAAATACCCTAGGGTATTCCACCTGGCCTCCGTATTCAGTTCAAGAAAGGTGCAGATTTCCTTTTCTTTCTCTGTCATGTGTGAGGTGATTTGGATATGGTAGTACAACTGAAATGGCTATAAATGCTTATGTTTACATTCCTGAATAGAAAGCCTCCTTTTATATGGCAAAGCCAGGATTTTCTCTCTTAGTTTTTTATAATCACAGTGTTTGCCTACAGGTCGTTTGTGTGTTTGAAGTTTTGATTGTGTTCTTAATAAATGAGTAATCATCCTCTTTTTCTTCTCTGCTTGCTTTGGAATCTTTTCCCGTGCACGTACGGCTTTTGTAAATCAGTTGCCCAGTGACTGCTCCTAATCGTGTTTGGTTGATGCATGGCAAGGCTATAGGCATAGATCATTGGCCTCCTCTGAGTATCCTTCTGTAAATCTGACCCATTTACTTTTCTCCTTCTTGGATTTTATAATTCCTTTATTTTTTGTAGTCACTCAGATTTTGGAACAGCATGCAGGCATCTGGCAGAAACCCAGGGCAGAAACCCAGGACAGCGTGCTTTCCTGTCATACTGGCGCTTACAATGAGTTGCAGTTTTTTGGCCATATAATAACCCATTCTTTATCTGATCTTTCCATGCTAGAATGTGGAGACTAAATGTCTTTAATGAAATTTCTGGGGCTATTATGGGTTCAGTTCAAAAACCTGTATTACTTGGAAATTCTTGTAAGATATGCATAGTTCATTTTAACGTGTGCTCACTCTAAAATAGCCAAGTTTCTCAGCTGTGATAAAATGGCATCATTAAACTATGTTACTTTCCTGTTCCTTTGTGAAAGGCAAGGGAAAAATCCTTTGTATAATAAGGAATTGGCAATCTCTTTTCTGCGTAGAAAGTGCTACCTGTTAAAGTGAAAACCACAACTCTTAGATTTCCTGCTTACATTCTTCCTTAAAACTTGCTTGAGCAAGGGTAGCTGCAGAAAGCCCAGCAATCAGGAAGCTTGTGTACATACAGCAATCTTTTATAATCATGATGTTTTATAAACTTTTAGCTATGTTCTCTCACTTGTCAATTGTGCTGTATCCCATCTATGATATTTCTGAAATTACTTCATTGATTTGAGGCTTTAATTTTTCAAATGTTTCTGTTCCAGTCATGATGTCTTTTGAACTTTATTTTCTCACTTACTTAAATGTATTAGATGCAAGATTATCTGTCATGTTTCTTGATGGTGTCAGATGCCTTCAAAACCAGGGAATTTGTTAGGAATAGATGATCCTTGGGAATGCACCACAGTAAATGTGAAGTTGTGCGATCTATTTTTTTTTATAGCCGGTAAGATAACTTCATGGATAGACCTGTAATGCAGTTCTCACTTTAAAACAAATTTAATGTACTGTCTTCAACACAGACACAAGCTACAGTACTATAAATGCCAAATGATGTTACTTTCTTTGTATGAGACTGTAGTATTTAGCAAAGTAAGTCAGAAAAATATCAGTCCTTTTTTATAAGTATGGAGACTCCCCAGTGAATAGGGACAAGTGACAGAGTATCACTGTGCATTATGGTTGAGTCTAGTGTGTATAAAGTTATGAATAAGCATCCTTGTATAACAAAGTGTATGAACCATAATGGAAGAGCGGGAATCTCTCTTCTAGCTCTAGGTTGTCTAAAAAAGAGACTGTTAGCTGTCTGATACGATGAAAACATCAGGCTGTAAAAGATTTAAACTCACTTCCTTAGCTATAAAAGCATGTTGATCTAGACTCTATTATTGCAAGTAAGAACTAGCATGCCTAGGTATATAGGTGAAGTATTGAGTATAGTGGAGCCTATGTTATTTTTCTGACACTTTATGCTTTCATGTTGATCTGGCTTGCCAGATGTAAGAACTGGCAAGCGGTTGCAGTGCTTCCTGGCTACGAGGGTGGTCCTCTATTTGTTATCTATTGTGCATGTCACTGGCACCATGGGCTAAAGAATGTGTAGTGGTGGGGTGAGGTACTTTGACACAGTATTACAAGCTTTTCTACTCTTCCGTGGCATCAAGATACTTTACATCTTTCATTGGCATGAAAGTGCTGAAGTACTGCTGTTGCCATAATATGCATTTATTTCCCAAACATCTCAGAGATTTTGTACCGTACAAATCAACATGGCTCTCAAGCCATGCTGAGGTCTTTTCAGTCAATGAGAACTTTACCCTGGGATGACAAAGGCTACAATTTTAGGGACAAGGAGCATCTTTCTGGATGAAGATGTCTAATTTTTCTTGAAATTACTGCAGAAATTTTCTGACTCAGGACAGTTGTGTATAAGATTTGACAATTTCCTTGCTTTTGGGAGACTGGTGTTAAAAGGCTTTGAAATAAATATTTCAGTACAATACCAAAATTTCACTGTTTTATGCAGCCCTGTGTGCCAACAGAAGATATTTGGTCATCTTCTTAGCCTAGACTGAGCTAAAGTACTTGTCATCGTGAATGAACCTGGCAGTTCAGAGGTAACATGTTGTGTATGTGGTGCCAGAGGCAAGAATACTCACAGCATGTAAGGAATTTACTGCACATTAATATCAATATAAAATACATGACTCAGTCCCAGTGTGCTAATGTTAAAACCTTTCCACAGTGCTGAAATGGACTCCTTGTGTTCTAGAGGTGGTGCCAAAGGAAACGCAAATCAAAGATAAACAGCCTGTAGCAGGTAACAGGACTGATGCAAAATAAATTTTCAGAGACAACAGAGGTGTTTTCAAGATATGTGAAAACAGTTGCTGGGATGCTGTGGTTACAGAGGCAGCGTGCTTTTTGTCAAGCTGTTTAATAGTTATGAAGATAAAATTACAACATATGTTATCAATTAACAAAATGTAAATTAGCTAAAGTAATTTTACATTCAGAAATTACAGAAGAACAATTTCCTGGAGCATAGTCATAAATATTCCTTTCAGAAGCAGAAGGAATTCATATGCACACAAAATGTACTTTAGTTATGCCTGTGTTAAATAGTTCACTTTTGCCCATGTAAAGAGGTGATAGTCTGTGTGGTCAATGCACACCAGGAGTGTATTGAGTTCTGCATCTCACCCATCAGAATAGTCATCTTATAATTAATATCTCAGTCTCTAAGGGAGAGAAAAATCTCTTTTCTGCTTACTCCTACAGATGCAAATACACATTATTTAATATTTTCAGACTTCCTGTAGATATAAATCACTATGAAAGTACTAACTTCAACTAACATATACAGTAAATTTATTTATTAATGTATTTTCAGGTGTAGCCTGTTTTAATGTGATCAAAACTTCTCTTTTGGGATTGATGCTTTGTAACTTGATTAAATAAGAGAAGAGTAATCGTACTAAGCTAATATTTGAAATAAATAAGGAGTATCCAGATGTATGAGACAGACCTCCAAGCCGAGTGGGGATAGTCTGTTTGTGGCAAGCAGCAGAAGAAATTATGTTCTGTGGGAAATGACCGGTAGAGAAAATATACAGGAGAAGGCAGAAGATAATGCCGGGGGAATATTTAATTGGCAGAATAGAAAATGGATTTGGAGGAAAGCAGGCCAGGATGTATGACAGAGATGTTGAGAAAGCCTACACTGTATAGTTATTCAAATGAAACAGAAAAGAATTTTAGGTAGGTGAGGATTAGCTGAGTATATTGCATGTATTATATGATATTGTGCAAGATTCAAGTTTCATTGTAGGTGTGTATTGAAAGAGCTGCAAGGTCATTGGCCTGCTTTTTAAAAAAACCATATTTTAATTTACATATTTGTGACATAGTTTGAGCTCCTCCTTATCTTTTGGCAAAAGTATAGCAAGAATTTTTTGCAACTAAAAGAATCATACATTGATAATAGCTAAAATTTCACCAGAAAGGAGGTTTGCAATGCTCATCTTACTTATTGCAGAGACCCTACATGCAATTATATCCTACTTTGGAGAAAGTAGTATGTATAAAGTATATCTGCTTGTACTGATAATGCAATAACCTCTTCTTCAATAATTGACATTTATCAAACACTGTGGTAAAAATTGAAGTTACTCATCAAATCACATCTTTAGCTGTTTGTGGGTTTAAGTCAGAATCTTTTAAAATAAACTTTTTATTTTATGTGCATGGTTAATTGAATTTCCATATTATAAATTCCCATTTGTCATCAAGCATAGACTAGTTTATGTCTGACAACTCCATGAAAAATGGGCTAAGAGGAGCCAAATAAATTAGGGTAGAGAAAGCTCATGAGATATTGGGTTTTGCAGTTGATGTCTTTCTTTTTTCTGCTTTAATTGACAGCTGATTGAGAAAGGCAGCCATCCAAGTGCAGTTTTGTATAAATCTGCATTTCAGCGATAAGTCATATTAGGTTGTATTCTTAAAAAGCTGATACAGTTTACACTGTAAAGGGATTTCAGGTGTCTCTTACCCTTAAATATATGCACAGCAAATAAAAAGAAGAAAAAAAAGTGCGCCAGTACTGCATTGCTGACAACAATAGGATGCTCTTTTCTTTATGAGGATACTGATATTTCATCTACAGTTTTAAGTCTGTCACTCTGTCTCTGAATAATGAAAATAACAGAGGCCATACTTCTACTATGTGGAGCCTCCAAGCCTAGTACAAAGAAGGTGACATGATGATCTGCTGAAATGCAGTGTCATACAGAGACACCAAATAAGAAGCCACACTGCGTCTTTGAGAAGCCCTGGTCCTGTGGGCTGGGAAGCCTGGCATTTTACCAGAGCCTCTTAGTAGAGGTAATGACCTTAGCTACAATACTAACACATCTGTAATTGCCTCCAGTTGTGTTTCTAGCTTGCTCAAGGCTAGGTGGGGACTTTTGCACACATCCTGTTATACTGTATACATCCCAGGAATTATTTAATTTCTCACTCTTTGGTTCTGTCTTTTTATGATATTTTTTGAATACTTAATTATGATTAGGAACCCTTGGTTCTGATCATGAACTTAAGCTGGGTTTTCTAAGGAGCACAAGAGTTTAATTAATACAAGAGTTTAATTAATACAATTTTTGTCAGCCTGGTATTCAGACTCTAGTATTTAGCGACAGTAACATTGCTGCAAGTGGATGACTGGGTGAAATCTTTGGTTCCATTCCTAAGAGATGCTCAACACTTCCTGGTGTGTATTGAATGCCCTCAGGTGTACAGGTTGCCATAGAAGATTGGATCATTTAGTTCTTCATCTCCTAAGAGACATATGCAGAACTTTGCAGGATACTGCCGTTGGTATGGCAGGAAAATGTCACAAGTTGTTGTTCTTCTAACTTTCTCAGCAAATACTACATAGTTTTCTAGCATGGGTAGTCTTAGACTGTTTCTGCTACAGGTTCTGTGAAAAATAGAGGTAGTGTAATAGACCTTCTTTCTCTGTTACGTTTCCTTGTAAAGTTTGTGTAGTTACTTGTGTTCACTAATACTGAAGTGCTTTGGTGCCTTTCTCCCTACAGTTCTATTACCCTGTCAATCACAAGGACTGCTGCAATAGCAGGTCTTTGCTTGGAAAAGTAGGATTGAAATATATACTCGTATAACAATTTATACTCTTGAACTCTCCAGGACTTCTTGTAAACACCTTTTAGCTGCAAAATGCCCAGTGTTCTTTTTAACTTTAGCTCAGTGTAAAGCTCAGAAAAAAAGCCAATGTATGGAAAACAGAGAAGGAGAGGCAGGGAATAAGATGCAGAGGTGGCAGATAAGCGTTTTTAAATCTAAATTTGAAAAATATAATAAAAAGTAGGATCTATATGAAACCTTAACAATTCTTTACCCTAAATCTAACAGATCTTTCATAGTTTTGTGTGCGAGAAATATAAATGCTGTAGCTTAGATTTATGTATTAAGCCTGCAATTTATCCTTGAAGATACTATTAGTTTTGAACAGCTACATGAAAAATAATGATTTGTGATTGTGAACGCAGACAGAATCAGAATGCCAGAACTAGATATATTGTTATTCCGTTTCTCTTCACATATGCCTTGGCTCAGAAATGGGAGAATGTTTTCTGTCAAACACACATTATCTCTAATTCCTTTATTACTAGATCCTTGTAAATAGTAGATCCAATTACACCTAAAATAAGGAATGGTATCAAGTATCATACCTTGAATCATTATTCTTTGTGTTTGTTGTGCTAGTTGTTCTTTGTGAAGTCCTTTACATTGCTGTGAGAGGAAAATAAAACAAGCTGTGTATTACTAAGCAAAGCAAAAAATGCATGTCTTTGTCCTGAGTTTGGACATTTTCATTTCGTGATTTGAGAACAAAATCAATATAAATTCAAAAGTGTCCATTTTGGCAGCATGTGTGTACTGTATTTATAATATTCCCAGTTAGGTGACACTAATGCTCATCCACATCTTGATTAGAAAAGCTGTTTAATGGCCTATTCAAATATCCACCTTCTTTGTTCCTTAACTATGCATTCAATATGACAAAATTATTTTATTTGATAAATATATAAAATAATTCAGTAAACATCTTTGTAAACTTTTCTTTGAACTGCTTGAGGGGGGTTGTTGTGGGAGAATATCCTCATACACAAATGTACTCTGCAAATATAAATTGAAGTATATATATCAAGTTTATGGTGTTACTTTTTATTGATTGGGCATATCACTTCCATGGTACATGCCATTAGGGCAAAAGTAACTTTTTCATCCTAATCACAAATTTTGTTTATGGTTTGTAAAAAAATTTTACAGTTAAAAATTCTAGTTATTCTGGTTTTTTTTAATCTTGAAATAAGTAATCAAAAGTAAGAATATAATTATTTTTTTCCCTGAATAGTAGCAGTAATAGTAATATACTTTCATTTTTTTTAAACAAGATTTTCCGGAGCTAACCTCACCTTCTAAATGCAGTGGTCAAATACGCTGGCATAGATCCAAAATGAATAGAAACCACTGGACCAAATTAACAAACACCCAGTAAAATGTCAAGTTACATAGACTTTCTAGGTATGTCTGTGTCCTGCTTTCAGCTGGGGTAATTTTCTTCCCAGTAACTGCTGTGTTTTGGATTTAGTAGGAAAAGAATGTTGATAACACTGATGTTTTTAGTTGTTGCTATGAAATCAAGAACTTTTTCCAGTCTTCCATGTTCAGCTAATGAGCAGGTGTGCAGGAGCTGGGAGGGTGCATAGCCAGACTGCTAGTCAAGCTAGTCAGATATTTGATACTATAGACGTCATGCTCAGTTAATGAATGGGGATTGGCTGGGAGGCAGGCATCTGGTTTTAATCACTTTTTTTTTTTCTCATTTTGAGTTTGAATCGTCTCTTGACAAGGAGTTTGAACACTTCTGGGAGTTCAGCCTTTTTCGGGCATTTCATGAAATTTGTGAAAATCCAGGGGGTCCATGATCTCTGCTTGGGGACTGGCTGCGGATTGGTCATTGGGTGGTGAGAAAATTGTGTTGTATGTAGTTTTGTTTGCATATTCATTATTATCATTATTATTACCATTAGTAGTAATAGTACTAGTATTACTATTTCCTTCATTGTCTTATTAAACTGTCTTTATCTCAAACCACGAGTTTTCCCTTGTATCCATTTCTCTTCCCCATCCCTCTGGGGATGGGTGAGCAAACTGCTGTCTGGTGCTTAGTTGCCAGCTGCCGGGTTAAACTACGACAGTCTGTTTCAGAGTTCATTCTAATTTCTTTTTAAAATGCTTCAGTTATTCCCAAAATGAGATTAGAGAGAGTAGCATATTGTTTGTGTATGTTAAACAACTAATTAAAGGGTTTTAATAGGGAGACCCTGCATTTCCCTGTTATGAAGCAGGAAGTAAAAATTTGATTGAAAGATTATTCTGGTGTTAGGCATATAGTCCTTTCTCTGAAGAAAATGTTGGAATTTGACACGGTCTAAGCTTTCAACACCCCAAAATCTAATTTAGGCATTAAAATTAAGGCTTTCAAAAATGTGGTACAAGGTAGCTGGACACCTAGAAGATGTAAAGTATTACTCAGATGCAAAGTATTGGTATTTGGCATGCTGAAATATTTAAAAACATTGACTAACCTTCTTAAAAATTAATATCACATATTAAACAAACCCTAGTTAATATCTTTTCTATATCACTGGTGGTAACACAGAGAGATTTTTATTTTAGATGAAAAAAGGATTAAAAAAATTTCTCAACTTATCAAAATGATCAGAAAGCCCTGGCCTCAATATATGCTATGCAGTATTTAATGTAAATTACTGTCTGATGTGACACGTAAAGAAACAATTTGGGAACACAGTAGTAATAGGGAATAATATCTTGAACTGGGGACATGATTCAGACTAATAACTTGAAGACATTAAGTGGCAGTGGTGCTGTTCATTGTACAGTGCAGCCTGAGAGTCCCTTCCTTCTGGGTGGAGTTCAGAGAGAGAATTAATTTTGCAAAATAATTAGGATCAGAAGAACATTACTTTTGGAAACCTGTCTTGACTGGAGAACTTGAAAACAGAAGAACAGTGGGCAGTAAGAGATTCAATTGCTATTTAACAATTAATTTTCTTGATCTATTTATCCTGGTAGCTTTCAATTATTTACAGTTTATTTCATGTGCTACTGTAAGATCCAAGCATGAGAAGCAAGTGAGCAAAATTAACTGGCATTCATCTTCATGAGCTTCTGAGCTGCTGTAAGATTTCCAGCACAGCATGTGCCTTCAGTCTGCGCTTCTACAAGAGAGACTTTACAGTCTGGGGTTTTGTGGGAGCTCTTTATGTGTAGAGGGGTCGGACAGGCCTGTGTTACTGCGTTAGCTTGGTTATAGCCTAATTGAAAGAGTACATCTTTCATGCCTTTCAAGAAGGACATGAACTTGAAGTCAGCTTTTAGACCTTTTATAATGGTTCAGAGGTCAAGCGAAGACTTCAGTGAGAAGGGGAGCTTTCATTATTCTTAAAGAGCATTTGTAATGGTCCCAGACATAAACACAAATTAATGTTTAAAATTATTTGCACCACTTCACCATTTAAATGTAATGAGACTGCAGTGTAGCCCCTGTAGTCTGCTTCTGGCTATGCAGAACTCCTGAGTGATTTCTGAAATGAAGGTGCTCCTGGGAGGTAACCTCTTTTGGGTTCTCCGGTCAGTATTTGAGATGGATCTGCACTGAGTAAAGTGGTGGCATCAGGGGGAGTCTGAATCCACACGACTGTGCAAGCCTGAAGTTTTTCATCTTCAGGCTTGCATGGTTTAAAGTTACTTCCATCTGAAAAGTACCAGTAAAAGATTTTTCCAACAAAGTCTCCTGATCCAATGAGCTTTTAATTATTTCTTCATGAATTTTCATGAGAAAATTGAACTCTACATTTTGTGGCTATAAGAAATGGGAAAATAAGACGTTTTTAACCTAGAGAGTCAGAATCTCATTTAACTATATTTAAAATATAATCCTGTATGCTTGCTCTAATGCTGTTGCTTAGTTTTCATTATAAAAGTGGAAAGTAAGCCAAAAGAGTGTATTTACGGCCTACAGTACCTGGAACAGCAGTTCGTTAGGAAGATCTTGCCACAGCGACCATAGATTGAGGTCTTTTTTTGGTGCCTGCCACCCCTCCTGCCAGCTGCCAGGCAATACTGGCAGCCCCAGCGTGCAGTACGTTGCAGACAAACCCGCACCAGGCTTTCTCTGCACGTACCATTTTTCATCATAGCTTAAACTGTTCCTCGTTCCAGCTCAATGGCTGCCTCTGTTTACAGTGGAGCTGCATTTATTACCTGTTGAACACCGCTCTAGTAATAACATTAACCTTTCACGTTTTTGAATATCTTCACTTCCAGTGTGACTTACACGTACAGAAATTGCTGTCAAATAGATAGAAACTTAGAATCATAGAATAGTTTTGGTTGGAAGGGACCTTTAGAGGTCATCTAGCCCCACGCCCCCCTGCACTGAGCAGGGCCATCTTCCACTAGATCAGGTTGCTCAGGGCACCATCCAGCCTGACCTTGAATGGTTCCAGGGATGGGTCATCTACCACCCCTCTGGGCAACCTGTGCCAGTGTTTCACCACCCTCATGGTAAAAAATTTCTTCCTTCTATCCAGTCTAAATCTACCCTCTTTTAGTTTAAAACCATTGCCCCTTGTCCTATTGCAACAGGCCCTGGTGAAATCTTTATCCCCATCTTTCTTATAAGACCCCTTTAAGTACTGAAAGGCTGCAGTAAGGGCTCTCCGGAGCCTTCTCTTGTCCAGGCTGAACAGCCCCAAATCTCTCAGCCTTTCCTCAGAGGAGAGTTATTCCAGCCCTCTGATCATTTTTGCGGCCTCCTCTGCACCCGCTCCAACATGTCCATGTCTTTCCTGTGCTGAGTGCTCCAGTGCTGGACGTAGGACTCCAGGTGGGGTCTCACCAGAGCAGAGCAGAGGGGCAGAATCCCCTCCCTTGACCTGCTGGCGATGCTGCTTTTGGTGCAGCCCATGATAGAGTTGGCCTTCTGGGCTGCCAGCACACATTGTTGGCTCGTGTCCAGCTTTTCATCCATCAGTACCCTGAAGTCCCTTCTTGGCAAGGCTCTTTCATCCCCCAGCCTGGATTGATAGCGGGGGTTGCCCTGACCCAGATGCAAGACCTTGCACTAAGTCTTGTTGAACCTCATGAAGTTCACATGCACCCACTTGTCGAGCTTATCCAGGTCCCTCTGGATGGTGTCCCATCCCTCAGGTGTGTTGTGCTTGCAGCTTTTCTTAGTGTATTTAAAAACAATAGATTGTCATCTACTCAGTCCTTGTTAGAAACATGCAAGTTTTTCTTTGGAGGTCACTAATTCAAATAGACAACCTGTGTAACTGGATGGATTCTCAAGTTGCAAGTATTCAGTAGTAGGCTGTGGTATCTGAAACAGCTTCTTCTCATGAACAACTCTTGCATAGGCTTCTTTGCTTTTTCAGTAATACTTACCACCTCATTTGGACTGAAGTCTCTTGCTCCTGTAATTGACAGTGCTATTACCAGAATTACTGTTGGCAGACAGTAGAAAGGCAAGAATGGAAAGAAAAGACAGGTTCAGATGGTAGTGGTTAGTAAAGAACCAACAGCAGGTTACCCACATTTGTCTATCTGTAGACACTTTAACAGCCTTGTTTTAAGAGCTGCTAATTATTAATTTTAAATATCATGGCCCCCATTAATACAATAATACTTTGGTTGCAAGTGCTGTTACCTGAAACATGAATATAACAGAAACTTCTTAATAACAAAAGTGGAATAATTCTGCTGGGACATCTTGAACTCAAACAATACTTGCAGAATCACAACAGAAGGGAAAACGATATGATAAAAGGACGTCTCTTGTTCCACCTTGAACTTGGAGCTGATTACTGTGGTTCAGGCATTGCTAGCAATAGGAAGTAGCAGACTCAAATGTCCTGCAAAGCTTTGTTGACTGGAATTTGGTGAAGGATGGTGGTAATGGTGCTGTTGTCATCCTCCCAGGGCATAAGTGTCCAATCTTGTAGTTACAGGTGTTGCACTCAAACCTGTGCATTCTGATGAAACCTGGCTTTACACTGCCTCCCCATGCCTGTATTTGTCAGGTCATGATGCTGTTTAGTAGCTTGTTGTTCACTTCGAGGAAGAGCAGGGGATGCTGGCTGTACATTCAGCATAAGGCTTTTATTGAAATGCAGACCTTGTAAATCACACTTTAAAAAGGAAAACAACTGACTTACAAACGCTTATTAAAATATTTTGCTGCTTCTGTAAGTGTACAAAGAGCTTTCCAAAGCAATCTCCTTCCGAGTAATTAGGAGGAGGAGGAGGAGATACCATTTAAACTGTTCTTATTTCTGCCACAGTATGTAGACAGCCCTCCTGTTTGGAAAAATCAAGCTTTCTGAACGCCATTTACTTAATCCTATGATGCTTTAGTGATCTCTTCTTGACACAGGCATCCAAGTTTAGGAGCCACAGAGCATGTAATTTTACACTTGGGCTCCAGCAAGCATGCTAGTTCGCAGATCTGATTAATGGCAGCTTTCTAATAATGCAACAATAGACATTATGACTTCAGTTGGCAGCCACCCACACACAGAGCCACCTACACATTGCCAGAATCCAAAGCTGAGATTTTAGATTTATATTTTGAGAGCTATAAAGTTATTAAGAAAAACCTCTTCCTGTCAGTGAGAAGACACTTTTGGAGCACTTCTGTTTCCAACCAACAAATGATCTTGATTGGAATCTTGGTACCATATTAATATTGCAGCCTGGTGATAATTTTGTCTGCTTGTGATAGGGAGGAAGGAAGAATCTGGAGCTAGTACAGCTACAGCTACCAAAGCTCAACTTTCTCCTCAGTCACTTTAACTCTTTTGAGCCTGTTCATGGTTTTAACCTCACCACGAATACATTCGTGTGCCTTGTAAGTTAGAAGTTAAACTACTTCAGTACTAGACTGTTATGCAAGAAGTGTTTCACATAGAAAGCTTTGAAACATGACATTATTAACTAAAGTAAAAGTCTATAAATATATAATTGTAGTGTTTAAATATCTACTCTCTGTGACTTAGCAAATTAATATTTGCATTATTTGCAAATATTTCTGGTTTTCTTTACTTGAAGCTACAGCACTGTATACCAGAACTTCATTTAATGTCTGGAAAGTACTGTGTCGGGTAGATGAGAAGCAGCTTAGTATTCATGCTTTAATTTTGCTCTTCGAAGTGTGCTGCTCAGGAACTGTTTTGAAGACAGTGTTGGAAATTTCCCAATGGGTATTTTGCTATATTGTTTAGAAACCGCACAACATTAAGAATTTTTTTGTTGTTGTTGTTGTCATCAGTTTCATGTTTTGTACAGCAAGGAGGTGAAAGGCTTTCAAACAACTGTAGTGTCCTCTATACAAATGCTGAAGAGCACCACAGATTCAGTGGAGGAAGAAGACTGTGTGTCACCATGTAATACAAAAGCTCTGCCTACTGCTTTATACCTCTGTAATGAGGGCTCATAAGGTTTTCTGACACTGAACATTGCACAGCTACTGGGTTTCACTACAACTCAGCAGACTTGACTTGATCTTTTTTGAGGCAGACATTATCAGAATGTGCTAAAACTTAGAGCCTGAGGAGGCTACAGTACAGTGTACCTGTCATGGGTAGGACTTGGATTCTTGGGCGAGCTCTTGAAACTTGCCTATGTGCCTAATACAGAAGCACAAGAAAAATTAGTAATGTAATGAAAAATTAGTCCTGGATGGCTGACAGTGAGATCTTCCCAGTCAATCTCCAGTTGCAAGTAATGTAATTTTGAAAGAACAGATTGAAGTTAAAATTTGGCCTCTCTCCAGTGTGAAGTAGTTTCACCTGACCAGGTTCAAACTGGGGTGCTAACTGTGTGATATTGGCAGTAATGTGATAACATGTCATTATCTATGCCATTTATTTCAAGGTGGGGTAAGTGGCGAATGCAATGTGACAGGGAAAATCAAAATCAAATCACAGTGTATAAATCCATGTTAATGCCCACTCCAGCAGGTCAAAACAGTTCCTTAGATGCAGACTTCGAGGGCCAGAATATGCTTCTTAGAGTCTGCATTCACCTCTGAGATGAGACTCTTTTCTTTTATAAGTCCAGATCTAGCGATATTGCCATTCCTCCTTCCCCAGCTCAAAAATAACCTAGCAGCTGCACAGGAGCTGGAACTTTCTAATTAGCTCTGAGAAGCTTGAAGGAAGACATGGCAGATTTTGAGAAGAAAAAGTAAGTCAATCGGAGCAATAGATTTTCTAAGTTTTGGACATCTAAAATTAATTTAGTTCTAATAATGTCAGTGGGCATGTTGCCATCCTCTTCAGTTGAAATGGCATATGGCCCTCCATGAGGTGCCAGTTGGAAAGCTATTATAAGCAGTCTGGTAACTAGAATCAGTGTAGATTCTTTACCACTAATGGCTGATTCTCAGCTAGACAGTGAAAGATAAAGTGAGGGATAAATGGTGAGAAAAAAATAAAGATAATTAAAAAAAGTGTCTAAAAGCTGACTACAGCACCTTTACAGCTGTTAGATATTACTCTGTGCTAAGTTAGCTCTTAAGAGAGGTTTAAAGGTCAGTTATTTCAGCTACATTAAAAAAAAAAGTCCATTACTTTACATCTTTTGGAAAAAATTATGTCTAACTGTTGACTGTGTGTGATTGACTCTCTATAACAATATCCCTGGGTCTCTCAACAAAAACTGATCCCTTGAATGATCTGCCTTTGTGTTTATGCCTGGTTGTTTACTTAAACCACAATGTTTTCAAAACAGGAAAGATGCAAAATGAAGACTATGCATTGATGTATTAAAGTAGACTTTAATTTTCCAAAATGAATAAAACAGAACAGCTGGCAAGACAGAATACCATTCTGTAAGATGTGGCAAACATGTCAAGTTTCTACTGAGTGAAAAAAATCTTGTTAGACCATTGTAAAATTCTTCAGGAGCTACATGTCTGCATAGGACTTAATATCTGTGTTTCTGACTTTTTGTTGATGGCTTCTTTTTTGAAAGAGAAAGATTCTGTTTTATGTTTAGAGTAGAACAGATAAGCTCATCTCTATCAACATTAATTCTAACATTAATATTTTAATGTATTAAGATACACTTTTTCATCCTGCTCTGCAATTTGCTATACTTGCCTACATCATCATTAGAATAATACTGCATTAATAAAGATGACAGGAGATTTGCAATAAATGCTATACAATTATGTTTTCCAGTGTTTGAGTTCATGAGTGAATCGTATCCTTTTTCTGCAAATTCAGAAAAAGAGATTTTGGGAGGGCAAGGAGAGCTGGACTTCTTCAAGTTTTTCTCTAACCGTCCCCTATGAGTTTATTCCATATTGTTCTATCCAAGTAACCACTTTTATACTAGAACAAATACATGAGGTATGCCCCCCCTCAAATTAACTTTTCTGTTTGTGTTTAAAACATAGCAATGCATGATTTGTCTGTGTACCAGCAGATTGGCGTCAAGGTCCTCTGCATCTGTATGTTAGCCAGTTGATTTCAAATGACTAATGGGAAGAGGCTATATTCAGTAGACAGGAGAGTCAAATTGTAAAATACTTACAAAATTTATACTGACTTTCATACCTGCTTCAAACTCTCACCTACATTCCTCATTTCTTCCTCCTTGAACTTCTGGTTATCTGACCATTGGGCTGGAGTGGTACTAGAAAACTGTCTGATCTTCTTAGGATGTGTACCTGAGTACAAATTCCCTCTTGCCGGAGGGGGAGTGTTTGGGTGCATACGTGGTTTATTTTAAAATGGTGATAAAACTGTAAGGAGACAGAAATCTCATTGTACTACAAAGGTTAGTGATGAGGATACTCTTAGGCGGAATTCAGCAGCTTTGCTGTGGAAGATACTGCAAACTCAAAGCAATTTTGTTGTTCTAAATAAGATCTGTGGGGTTTTAGTTTGACTTCTTAACTATCTAGAAAATAATTGTGTTAGGAAGCTGTTGTATTCATAGAGGATAATCTGAGATAACAAATTTAACAATGCTGGAAGAAGACAGAAAGCTCCTCTTGCGAAGTTTAAAACCTTGCTCTTGCAAGATTTATCAGGTAGACTATTTCCTATCTTCTTGAAAAGTATTTTGTATTTAAAATATGTTAAAATCATTTCAACATCTTCTTTCTATTCTGCTTGGTCATTAATTGGAAAAATAAACTGCTTCAATTCACTGAACTTGTTTGCTACAAAAATTCCTTGCTGCTAACCCCTGAGCACAACACTGCTCTAACGCTCAAGGAGCTGGTTTGAATTGTTCTGTCATCAAGGACTGTTTTGAAAGATAGTTCAGCCTGCAGGTTTTCCACAGTAATATGAGACATATCTGTGACTTGTGTGGGTCTGGTCAATTCAGTAGGTCGCTGTTACTGATCTCAGTGGGTATTTTGTCACAGGTCTGATTGTTTTGTGGACCTAGTGTCTTTACAAATGTTTTCAGAACCTTACGCTTGTTTTCAGTGTCAGGAAATTGACTTCATACAGTAATACTTTTACTTTTCATCCGTAACTGATTTCGTTGAGGATGTGTCATTGTATGTAGTTCTGATGTATGCTTTAGACCATTCTGTGACACCACTTACTGGACACGTTAAATAACAAAGACAATGTGATCAATTTGTGCATGAGCTATTTCATGGATAGAAAGCATAGTTCTGTGTGATAAAATCAAACATGCTGTCTCCTCTGATGCTTTGTCCTCTTAGGCAACTTCTTTGGTCTACTCATCCCTCCCACCCCCCCATCCCCAGTTAAGAAATACAACTTTTGTCGGTGTAGACTCTTCTAATTAACTCCATATTTAACCATAAAACATTAACACCGTTGTACAGTAATGTAATAATGCTCCAAAAGAGAAATAGCTGATTTCTCCCATTCATTTGGAAGGTTACACGCACAAATGTGATCTTGTCTTAGTTTTGTGAGCTATGCATGTTGGGCTATTTTTGGCTTCGCTTCAAATACCTAGCATTAAGCATAATCTGCCTAAGCACTGTACTGCAAGCGAAGTTGTCTAACAGACAACAATGAAATCTTGTGTTGTGGATAATGATCTTGTTGTCTGAGGATGAATGTGGAACAGAAGACTGAAAGGCAGTGTCCTATGGGAATGCCGAGTTTGCTCAGACCGAATGAGAGCTATCTGGGTGTAAGGAATGTTTGGGAAATTGAGTTGTTACCTGGGAGCTCTACTCAAAGGCCGTTCATTTCTTTGGGTCTTGACCTAAAACTTTCTTAGCCGTTCATGAAATGGAGAAGTTGTACGTATGTATATGTGTAAGCTTTTTTATTTTGGTCTTCTGAGTGGGTAATATTTGACATGATGTATAAAGCATGAAAGGATTCTACCTAAAGCGATAAAGTGACAAGAACAATGTTCCCAGTACCCACACTGAGAAGAAAAAGCTGCTTCTCCTTCTGGGAAACAGTATGATATTTTACAGCAGTGTAAAGTAAAATGCAGCTTTTAAAATGGACAGGTATTATGCAATAAATGGGACAGTTCTAAGAACTAATAAGTGATTGATATTTGCTCTTGCTATGGTTAAATATTATGACTAGCCTCTTAGATTCCCACAGTCAAGAGTTGTAACAAGAAAGATTCTTGTTTTAGCATTTTGTTATTGGAGATACTAAGTTCGTGTATTTGTTGCTATTATGACATATAGGTATGTTTGGCAGTAGTCTATAAGTAGAAGTTATAGATATGTGGAAACATATAACAGCACAACTTAATTGAAATAATTTGTTAAAAGGGTCTCCGTTTAAAAGGGAGTGGTGGGCTGACCTTGGCCAGCTCTGGACACCTACCCAGCTGCTCTCTCACTGCCCCTCCTCAGCAGGCCAGGGGCAGAAAATAAGAAGGAAAGCTAATGCAAATTTGGAAAACCCGGCTGCTAGCTAACTGCTGGGAGCTGCAGAGGGAGTGAAGCAGCATCCGACACTGGACATCAGCCAGCTTCCAACTGACAAATAAAACCGGGTTCACTTTTTTGTTTGGGTTTTTTTGTTCAGACAGTGGTCATAATTATTCCAAGTATTTCAAGCAGGCATTGTTTTTTTAAATGAAGACAAAAGAAAATTTTGATCGGGTTGCCTGTAAAGTTTAAATTTTTACATAGAAGTTTTTGCTTGTGTTATTCAGAAGTATCCTTTGAAATACAAATTGCAAGCAAACTGTTATAGTTGATCTTTTTCTAAATATCACCGATTCCGCTATGCTTAATCTGAGGCAATTTTCAGACTTTTTTATTGGCAGAACTTTACTACATTTCTGAGCTTGAAGCATTTCGCAGAGTATTTTTGAAAATGAAAAGTTTGAAAATGTGAATGACCTGGATTGTTCAGGCTTAATTCGTCTCTTCAGAAATTCTCGGACTTTATCTTCTATTACCAGAGTGCCTTGGGTTTCTGCTTTGTTTGCTAGGTCACATCCTCATGGCATTTTATGAAGATAAAAATACCCTTTGGTGCCGTGACCTTCATGTTTTCGCTGTCTTCCCAGGGTCTGTTTTAATAGACTGTCACATAAACCTTTATACAGTGAAATTTGTTGTAATGTTGGATGGTGGTTACTCCGTCCTTTAACACAAATTGTTGTTTTTTCCACTGGACGATTAAAGCCTTTCTTCCTGTGGACCTTTTGTATCAGCACATTCTTCTTTCTGTGCTTTTGGATATGAAAGCTGCCAAACAAGTGAATCATTGTATCTTTATTTTTTTTAACATCTTTGGTAGTCTTGTATGATGTGCAGTTGCCTACTCAATTCAGCATGGATTACTCTTTTTTTTATTATTATTTCAATAAATTAGTTGTATTTTAATTTTTAGAATTACATTGATGAAACTCTGAATTATTTAATGGATTGGTATTTTAAGACATAAAGAAAGACCTAACATTTTCCTTACTTGGATGCTTAATGAATACATTGTCTTCCTTTTTTATGTAAGATATGAAAGAAAAGTTATAAAATCTGTTTAATACCTTTTGAATTTCTTCATTGTTTCATCATGATTGTGTGAATAATTGTTTCAACAGGGAATATAATGAAGAGAAAGAGATGACAATGCTAAGCTTTTAGTTAGTTTGCTAGTGTTGGAGCTTTTAATACTTAAAGAACATGAATAGTTTTGGTTTTTTTCCTCCACTGTGACAATGTGACTGAAAATCAGCAACACCAGTGCTTCAGGTTATTGTCAGCTTGTTTATTTGTCTGTGGAAACTCTTGCTGTCAGCTTTAATTCTTATATAGGTGACTTGCTTTCCTGCAAAGGTCTAAAGAAATCTCATTTGTGTTTCTAAACTGATGTTGTGTTTTACTAAAGTGCTTAACTATATGATAAACTTCAAACACACGATTCGTCTATTGCATTTATTGATTTCTGTGCTTAAACAGAAGCCAAGTGTAGGCACCCCATTGAATCTGGACCTTTGATAGAATTGTTCCTAACAAATAGGAGTAGCTTGATTGGCAGGAAATTGGGTTCTATATGGAATTATATGTGTTTTTTCTGCCCAGTAATTGTTATTCACTTGCCATTTAGGAGAATACCCCATGCTTAAGTACTTTGTATATATGAGTTTTTCTTCTTACTATTTGTTATTTCAGAAACATAACACTTTTTACTGTAGTGTAGAGGTTCTCGTAAAAATCTAGTGATTTTTGATTGTTCTACATTGGCAAATCAATTGACCTGAAAAGGTTAACTGTGTGTTAGTCATCAGGTAAGGAACTGCTGTTTGGTACATGTAAAGCAAAGCAAAGTTTTTAGGATTAATTCTTGTTTTTAAAATTCTGAGTACATCAGCACAAATAAACTATAAATTATAAAATGAAGAGCCAATTCAAATTCCTCAGCACTGAACAATTACAGGAAAAAACCTATTTAGACGTACAAAATTTTAGCAATAAACTTCCTGTGAGATGGGGAATACTAATCTCAACCCAGTGAGAGAACTCGGCCAACTCATTACAATCAATAAGAATTTGTTCATTCACCTTAATGCGAGCTGGAGCATGTCCTACTTCTCATATCCTGAGTGACAGTGAACCTTTTTAGCTTAGTGCCTGCTGACACTACAGTCATGGGTTTTGGCAGGAAGATTTTAATGTTCTGTTGAAATACTTTATAGCAGATTAGAATAATCTGAAGTGGGTAGTGGAAAACGAACACTTTTAAGAACACTGATGTGCTGTGAAATACCAGTTTATGTTTTGGCAGCTAGAAACACAAAAGAAATTGCTGTGGATGCTTTGTTATGAGGAAAAATGAGTAAAGGTGTATTACATAAAAGAAAGACCAAATCTAGTTCAAGGACTGTTTGTGTCATTTGGAGAGCAAAAAGATTAAGTGAGTTAAAAGTGGAACAGGCATGTTGCTACAGACAAGAATTCTTGGTAATTGCAGAAACTGTCATCAACAATAATAAAAGTTGTTTTAAAATGTATTTGTCATTTGTTTACTACAGACCTTTTAAATAATGAAGAAAACATTCAGAAATGTTCACATCTATCTTCAGCCCCAAATTAATAGGCAATTGTTTCCACAAAGCATAAAGTTTCTAGTATTTGAAAAGCACCATACTGTTTATTTTTATTTAAGAAACAGTAACAAATGGAAATTAAATTATATGACATGAACAGCATGAATAATGTATTTTGGGCACACAGTTGCTTTTAAGAAGCGTGTAAGAGGAAGTTAAAGGAGTCAATCATTATTGTTTTAAAGAAATTTAACACCATATTCATTTAGAAACAATCTAATTTTTGACTGATCCAGAAAGCAGAGAACTGTATTAATTTGCCATTTTATACTGCTTTTTCTTTAACCCTTTAATTCCAAATTTAAATGAGGATTTCTTTTCAATATTGTCTAAACAGGAGCAAATGAAGGGTTTTATTTATACGTAAGTGTGTGTGTTATTTAAGAAGTAATTGCCAGTGATTCTTTTATTTCAATGCGTTGTATATTTTCTGTCTGTCTTCTAAGCAGTTATTTTACAGCTTTGAAAAAATAAGCAGCTGTTATAAAAATGAAGATCTAATGTAATAGCCGATTGGTTGCTATACGAAGAAAAGCCCACAAAAAATCCCTTTAGAGCTTTTTTAAACTCTTGAGCTCAGTATTACACTGTAGCAGTAGATGTAATTATGCAAAGTTTAAAAAAAAATCCATCTGTTTTACATGTTATCCTTCCATGGTTTATCCTTTCATAATTCTGAACAGATAATTAGATATTCTGTATTTACTTTCAATATATTATTGATTATCTTGCGTATTTTCAATGCAATAGAAATTATTAAAGCATTTAACAAGTGTGGCCCATGGTAATGTATTACTGGACTTCTGGCCATTTTCGTTGCCCACACATGTAGGTTTACTTCAGTTTGCTTTTGCTTTTTCTTTTTTGAATAGGGTACTGGAGCTGAATATAGTGTAAGTGCCTAGACACCACTTACTTATGAGGTGAAAACATAATATTGTCTTTCCCTTTCTTCCATATCTCGTCTTCCTTTTGTTTTTCATGTGAAAGAAACTTTAAGTCTACCTGTATTAGGTCTTGAACGGTAATTTTCTACAGTCTACTTTCTGTAGAATAGTGTTTTCATAGAGGGTAAGAGTTTTGTTAGACTAGTTTGAGGAAAGCAAATATCTCCAGGAAAATTCTAATGAGTGTACATATTTCTCATACATATCTATATTTTGTAAGTGTTCAATACAGTAAAAATTATATGTTTATGAAGTTGTTGATCAGCTTGGCAAATTTAAAAACATCATGAATTTATCAATAAAACCCTTGAGTTGAGCTGGTCGTTATAAAATTCTGGAAATTATGGTAATAAAAATCACATTTTAAGTGAAAATAACTGGATTAATTTAAGTACTTTCATGAAGTTATTTCTTCAGTTTTTCGGAAGACCTAACCAAGGCAACTGATGTTCAATTAGAAAGCGCTAGAGGAAATTCTAATGTAGAAAACTGGCAACGGGCTATGGAGGTTTTCAAAGAGAACTGATTATCATTTTTGATTTGTAGTAGACGATGATAAAATAAGTGGAAAATAGCATGTACAGAGCAGCTTTCTGTGAAGAATATAAAGTCTGGCAAATGCAAAATAATACTCAAGACATTTTGTTCTGTGTTTTAAAAGAAATGTTCTTTAAAGGAATCTTAATCAGCTGTATAGTTCTATATTATTTTTTTTCTGTGTCAATGTATTTTTTGCTTGTAAATGTTCAGTGAGCAGTTGATGTGAATAGCTATCAGGAGATTATAAATCTTATTTTTGCTGCTGAATAGAGCTTTTGATCACCGAGTACTGTTGCAATCTTTTGATGGGTAAAAAGTTGACAAGTTCAGTCCAGGTTTTGCAAGTGGCAAAAATTAAAAAAAAAGAAAAGCAAAACCCAGCATAACAAATAACAAAAGTAGCAAGGAACTTTCATACACATTTGTAAGTCTATGCAATGATTTTCATCCAGACACCCCAGCCTTTTTAAGAATTTTTAAATGTTGCTATAGCATTCTGTAGAAACATGGACATATAGAAACATGTTAAGGCAGTTATCGAAAGGGTAAAGAAGGGGCATCTGAATGACGTGTCAGCACCAGCCTGAAAGTCTGAGGAGAAATAGTCATTTGAACCCAGCTACCATTAAAATCTTCATGATTTTTTGTTTGTGGGGATAGATGCATTAGAAGTTGTGAGGTGCATGAATACCACTGTGAGAACACATGTAATTTCTTCCGGAAGATTAATGGATCTCTCCTAGCAGACCACTAATAGCTGAAGCTGAAATAAGGAAACTAAATATCAGACAAATGATTAGATTAATGAAAATGTTTAGAAAGTTTATTTTCTGGACAAACTTCAACTTAAGCTATCTCATTCAATTCACAGCCATTTTGCTGCACATCAAGAATTTTGAAGTATATGAGGAAGTGGAAGAAGCACTGCTACTCAGGATATAGTTATCTGAGAAACTATGAACAGTTTTCTGAAATTTATTTTTCCCTAAAAAAATTCATTAAGGAGAACCCAATTTTGTTTCTTTAATGTTGTTTAAATTTTTTTCTTTACTGAATTGTAATTGTGAAAGGACTGCAGTAACATCATGAAGTCCAACCATCCACCCAACACCACCATGCTTACTAAACCATATCCTGAAGTGCCACATCTACACGTTTTTTAAACACCTCCACGGATGGTGACTCCACCACCTACTTGGGCAGCTTGTTCCAATGCCTGACCACTCTTTCAGTAAAGAAATTTTTCCTAATATCTAATCTAAACCTCCCCTGGAACAACTTGAGGCCATTGCCTCTCGTCCTATCGCTAGTGACCTGGGAGAAGAGACCAACATGCGCCTCACTACAACCTCCTTTCAGGTAGTTGTAGAGAGCAGTAAGGTCTCCCCTCAGACTCCTCTTCTCCACACTAAATAATCCCAGTTCCCTCAGCCGCTCCTCAACAGGCTTGTTCTCTAGGCCCTTCACCAGCCTCGTTGCCCTTCTCTTGACACGCTCCAGCCCCTCAATGTCTTTCTTATACTGAGGGGCCCAGAAGTGAACACAGTACTCCAGGTGCAGCCTCACCAGTGCTGAGTACAGGGGCACGATCACTTCCCTGCTCCTGCTGCCCACACTATTCCTGATACAATCCAGGATGCCCTTGGCCTTCTTGGCCACCTGGGCACACTGCCAGCTCATGTGCAGCCAGCTGTTGACCAACACCCCAAGGTCCTTTTTCGTCATGCAGCTTTCCAGCCACTCCTCCCCAAGCCTGTAGCACTGCATGGGGTTAAACAAGACTGGCCCCAAAACTGAGCCCTGGGGAACACCACTCATGACCGGCTGCCAGCTGGATTTAAATCCATTCACCACCACTCTGCGCTCGGCCATTCAGCCAGTTCTTTATCCAGCGAAGAGTACACCCATCCAAGCCACGGGCAGCTAGTTTCTCCAGGAGGATGCTATGGGGAACAGTGTCAAAGGCCTTATGAAAGTCCAGGTAGACAACATCCACAGCCTTTCCCTCATCCACTAGGCAGTTCACCTTGTCATAGAAGGAGATCAGGGTGGTCAAGCAGGACCTGCCTTGCATGAATCCATGCTGGCTGGGCCCGATCCCCTGGTTGTCCTTCACATGCCTGGTGAGCGCGCTCGAGATGAATCGCTCCATAATCTTCCCGGGCACTGTGGTCACGCTGACAGGCCTGTAGTTCCCAGGATCCTCCTTCTGGCCCTTCTAGTTCAAGTTGGAAAGGAGCCCTTAGATATTCAGTCCTATTTTAACATATTTTCCACTGGAAGGACCAGATAGGTAAGAAACAGGTTATTTAATGGAAATAGTTCTAATCTGTGCATGCATCAAGAAAATGTTAAATACAGCTATTACAAAGTAATTCGATTTACTGACAAAAAAGTTGTTCAGGGATGGTGGATAATGGGTCTAAGATGGTTAGAAGCAAGCCATCAGCAGCTTACTAACATATTGTTGATCAAAAGAGCATGGTGTGACAGGAATGAATACTGGTTTTGCAATTCAGAATGCATGAAATATGTAGTACTTGATTTCTCAGCAGCTTTTAAAGGGTTTGCATGTAAATTAGGTACCATATTACCTTTTATGACTTTTCTATACTGCCTTGTTCAACAAAAATTTTATTAAAAGTAGTAACATTCCTTTTAAGGTTCTGAATTGATGGGAAATGAAGGGGTGGGCTTTTTTTCATGGTGATATTTCCATTTTTTCATTTTTAATATCTGGAGCTGCATTTCTTTATAATTCTATTTCTTTATAATTGCAGTTGTTCAGAACGTATGAATTCATATACACACATTTTCATCCGTAGATGCCTCAAAACAATCTGATTTAGTACAGTGTAATTTAGTCTAGATTTCATCATTTTTCTCTAATTAACCTGTTTTCAAGGAGCCTATCATGAAATGGTATAACTAAGAGTCCTGCTTACCAAGCCAGTCTACCTAGTCAGCATCTATTATTTGAGTAGCTGGGAGGTTTAGCTTGAGCCTGTTCCTCAGCTTGTACTGTCTTACTGTTCATTCTCCAGACATGTTGGGTGGGAGAATTTACTTCACCATAAGAATGACTTTCTGGCAATCCAGTTCTGTTTAATATCTTTACCAGTGATCTGAGTGAGGGGATCAAGTGCTCCCTCAGTAAGTTTGCAGATGACACCAAGTTGAGTGGGAGTGTCGATCTGCTGGAGGGTAGGAAGGCTCTGCAGAGGGATCTGGACAGGCTGGATCGATGGGCAGAGGTGAATTGTATGAGGTTCAACAAGGCCAAGTGCCGGGTCCTGCACTTGGGTCACAACAACCCCATGCAATGCTACAGGCTTGGGGAGGAGTGGCTGGAAAGCTGCCTAGCAGAAAAGGACCTTGGGGTGTTGGTCGGCATCTGGCTGCACATGAGCCAGCAGTGTGCCCAGGTGGCCAAGAAGGCCAAGGGCATCCTGGCTTGTATCAGGAATAGTGTGGGCAGCAGGAGCAGGGAAGTGATCGTGCCCCTGTACTCGGCACTGGTGAGGCCGCACCTGGAGTACAGTGTTCAGTTTTGGGCCCCTCACTACAAGAAGGAGCATTGAGATGCTGGAGTGTGTCCAGAGAAGAGCAACGAGGCTGGTGAAGGGCCTATAGAACAAGTCTGTTGAGGAGCGGCTGAGGGAACTGAGATTATTGAGTCTGGAAGAGTCTGAGGGGAGACCTTACTGCTCTCTACAACTACCTGAAAGGAGGTTGTAGTGAGGCGCATGTTGGTCTCTTCTCCCAGGTCACTACCAATAGGATGAGAGGCAATGGCCTCAAGCTGTGCCAGGGGAGGTTTAGATTAGATATTAGGATAATTTCTTTACTGAAAGAGTGGTCAGGCATTAGAACAAGCTGCCCAAGTAGGTGGTGGAGTCACTATCCATGGAGTTGTTTAAAAAATGTGTAGATGTGGTGCTTAGGGACATGGTTTATTGGTGGACTTGGCAGTGCTAGTTTTACATTTGGACTTAATGACCTTAAAAGTCTTTTCCAACCTACATGATTCTGTGATTCTGTGTCAGGTATCTCCAATGAGCTTTTGGACTGCTGTGTAATCACAGCAAGTGCCAGCTGTCTGCTGAAGTCCCATTCTGGGAGCTGGTTTGCACCTCCTGGTACATTGTGTCCTCTTGCTAGTCCCCAGCAAGTTTTATCTGAGTTAAGGAGAGAGTGTGTGTTAGCTGTTGCCTTGCAGTGACACACAGCATACAGTAAATAGATCTGACATCCTTTTTCTTTACTATACTGTTGGTATTTGTAAGACAAAGCAAAGCTTGGTTTCAGTTCTGTGGTAAGCAGGTTTGAAAATAGAGATATGTTTGGGTGACTGGTTAGCAGGCTTGGATTTGAGTGCTGAAGGAATGTTTCTGCTCTGACTCATACTGAAACCAGGAAGAAAGTGAACTTAGGCTTCCTGATGGAAATCTTTTGAATCTGCCTGCCCCTGAAAATAAAAATAGGCAGACACTTATAGGCTGTGGAAGAGGGAACCCAGCAACTAAGAAATGATGAAGTGGCTGCTAGTATGACAAGTATCTAATTCAAGAGTTTTGGCTTTGCTTTTCTCTTAGGAAATATGAAAATGAGAAGTACGTTGGGAAAATCACTCCAATCCTTTGTCTTCTTGTCCTTGAACATAAAATAAGTGAATTGCACTGTGGAGAGGAAATAATTTCAGCACCAACCAAGCTGTGAATTATTGACTCTCTTAGGCTTGTTTCTAGGTAGGGATGTGCTATGTGCCAGTTGGCTATAGAAGGCAGAGGAAGAGATATACGACAAGTAACTGGTAACAATATGCAGATTTTTTTAATGGTCACAATATACTGCATGGTTTGTGTAAATGAAGTAAATGGTATTTTCAGTCTAATGGCACCAAATCCTAGGTTTTCACAGTTTATAAAAGTTTCTGAAATTCAATTTTGAAGTGCTTCCCTTACATCATACCATTGAACATTGTGAACGTGCAGCACATGAAGGCTCTAAAGACATTACTAACATCAAAAGCAAGGAAACTATTCAGTTGGCTCACATACGAGTTTTGGGGCTTAGGGTTATTATATTGGAAGCTCATGAGTATTGTGGGCAAGGAAGATGTTTTTAAAGCTTTAGGGAACCTGATATACCTGTTCTGTTTCCGTTTTGAAGTATGTGCACAGGGCAGGGAATGTATTAATTCATATTTCAGGAAATATTTCAGTAATGCGATAGACTCAAATTACACGTGTGTGTTCAGGGGTTGAAGAAAAATATTTTTATTCAAAATTTTGGGCTTTTTTAACAGAACATTTCTAAATGATAGTACAAACCTACAAAAAATTAATTAAAACTAAGAAAAATCTGATTTTCAGAAGAAAATCTATTTTTGAGGAAAAACTTTTCCGTTTGGACTCTATCCTTCACTATTGGTGTGCTTGATCAGTGGGACATGGGTATCTTTAAAATATTCAGCTGAAGTTTGTTTATTGAAAATAAAGAGTCTGAGGATTTATTGGATATCTTAAATGATCAAAATATTAACTATTTATTTAGCATTTTGCTTAGCTACACCAGTACTACTGAAAACTAAAATACCAGTTTGCTCTTAATGTGGTAGCAAAATCTAACTTTAGTTCAAGGCTGAGCTGTAATGCTGAAGGTCTGAAAATCTTTTGTCCTTAATTCCTGTCTCAGATCTGCAAAGGCAAAGAACTGTGTTCAAAGTGGTGAGGTGTAATAGGCAGCTCCAGGCACTTCAGTGGAGACACCAGAGCAGCTATCAATCCAAATAATGGACCCAAATCTGTGTTACAGTGCATCAGAGACCATCCACTTGATCCATAAGAAGCATTCCTCACATTTCACATGAAATATTTGTGTGTGTTTCAAAGGGGTTGGGTTTTCCAGGCCTAGACTTCTGCAGAGTATTTCTGTTATGTACACTTGTACTTGAGGAGTTGCAAGGCAGCAGATTCCCAGATTTCCCATCTAACGTCTGTCATATACCAAATTACAGAATCCATTTTTTGAAATTCTGTTTATTTTGAGGATATATGAGAATACTGCTATGTTCATCATAAAAATATCAGAAATGATACAGTAGTTTGAAAAAAGAAAAATATTTGTGTACACTACTAAAGCTGAACTTGGCACTTCTAAACCTGGTAACTACTGAGTTAAAAACAGCCTTGCTGCTTGCTTTTGACCAGCCTCATTCGCATTTTAATACACTGAACGCAAAGAAAATTTTAGGTAACAAGGAGACAGCCGTGTTTATCCCAGGATAAGTTAACACTTTCTGGTTTCATATTTTGTTTCTCATTTAAACTGTTTCTCACCTTTACCAAATTTGAAGAAAAAGCTATAAGAAACACTGTAAGAGAGACTGCCATGTAGAAGTGATCATGTTTGGCAGCAGTAGCCTTCTGAACCAATTGTAACCTTCTTTTAGAGTTGTGTAGCCACTAAAACTGTTTCAATTAAGTGTCCCTAAACAAAAATTGCTGTTCACCTGCTGATCTTACAGGTAAATTATGAATTTATATACAAAAAGTTTGATCTACTATGTGTATATCTATGCGCATACCTGTGTTTCCATTTCCAGTGTTTTAATCGTATTCCATATATATTATTTTCTTTAGTATACGTGTTAAATACATACACTGTAAAATGTTAACTACTAGACATCACTAATAAGTAATTTTAGAAATAAAACGGGCTGTGATTACCATGTGCAAATAAGGTAGGAGAATAATGTAATTAGAAAAAGCGAGTCCATATTTTCCAGCAGACTGACTGCTTCTTGTCTGTATTACAAAGATAACAAGGCACTAATGTGGAGGCTGATTGAGAGAGTGCTTGCAAACACTGTTCATTGAACTTGAGCTTTTTTGAAAGAGATCTGTCTGAAATTCAAAATAAACGTCTAAATGAGAAAAAGTATCATCACAGGGATATTCACTGCATACTTCTCAGAAACCATACAGCTCAGGCTGAATCTTTATTACACACAGGACTCATCTGATTATTATATGCTTTCCTTTTCAATTAATGTTGGATAATCTAATCTATTTTAGTTCTGATAATTATGAAGGAACAAAGAAATGTGAGTGGCCTGATAATGTGCAGCCCTGTGCTCAGTATCACAAAGTTGTGATCTACCTGCTGTTAGTTAAGCTATGTGTTGTCTCTGTATTCTTTTTTGCTTGTCTTTTTAACACCAAAATCAACAATGGCATCTTAACCATGACAGGTGAATAAAATAGAAACCTACCAAGGTACTTATTACTCCCAATATGTGGTTCTGAAAAGTATATGTCAGGTCAGCAACTGTGCTTATGGGAAGACTCTTCCTTTATTCCTGTTCAGCTTGACATTTCAGATAAAGGAGACACAATTTGATTCCAGATGTCTGCAGCCCCGCTGAAGAAAGACATTTTTTAGAAGTTGCTCTTTATTTTAACACCATTATCTTATGATTTTTTTTTTTATTTTTTTTTTTTTACTTTTTAAGGAAATGATCAGTTGACAAGTCATTATCAAGGAACAACTTAAAGGTTTTTAGCATTTTGTCTCCTTTGTTTTTTTTCAAAGCTCAGTTATACTTGACTCCTTGAGTAATTTTACATTTCTGTACATTCAGTAGCATCTGGAGGTAAAGCCAAATAATGTTTCTTCCTAGCTTCTTTTCTGCCATGTCCATGGGAATTAGAGGTGTCAGAGGGTAGCCTCCTATTTCTCAGACCTTGAAGGTTCTGCAGTGATTTGCACTAGGAATAGGTGCAACTACAGTGAACTCCGTTCCTGCCCTCCAAAACTGTGGGAAAGAAATAGATAATGAAGCTGACTGGTAGGAGCAGGCGTTGCTGAGTCACACCCAAATGCAGTCTTTTTGTCCAACTTCAGTGCAGGTGTTCCATCTTGGGTGTCTCATCTGTACACATTAGCCTTACTTCCTGCATGTTGTGGTTTAACCCCGTTAGTTAGGAAGCTAATCACCTAAAGTGTTAATATTTTAAGTATGCAAAGCTTGCTGAGAGAGGCAGTCAGTTACAGGTCACTATAGCAGAGGAAAAACATATACTTAAGGAGCACAAGTATTTTTCCAAGTCTAACATAAGCAAATTTTGGGCTAAACACAGACTGAGTTTGTCTTAAATGCATTAATCTTTCAATCAGATTGGAAGAAGATGCATGGTGTCTAAGTGGAAGAGAAGAAACAGGATGACAATCTCCTGATTTTACAGTGCACACCTTTCTATAACTTTTAAATTGCTGTATGTGTTTATTAGTAGACATAACTTCAGTGGGTGATATTTGTGATTACAATGACAAATTTACAGTCATTGCTACTGAAATAATAAATTTAAAATCTTTTGACCATTATGGTCAAAGGTTACTTAAGCAAATATGACCTTTTACTATATGGCATTAAACCACTGATTCTTGTACACTTACCTGTCCGAAATATATGTCTGAAATAAATCTTTTCAATTCAATGTATTTTAATAGTCATGAATGAGAAGAAAGAAGTTTGGACACAGAGCATCATTTCAGATGTAAAATGCCAGATTCAAAACTAATGTAAAATTTTAGTATTTTTTTCTTGAGAAGAATATAATGCATTTCGGAATTAGCAGAGAAGAATGCACCAAGATTTCCCTATCAGATGCTGACATATGGCAGTGAAAACTGGCACCTCTGTTTATTCTCAGCATCTATCACGCTGCCTAGTGAAGTGCAATGATAATGAATGCTGTAGCCTGCATTCTTTTGGGGGTTTCTCTATTGAAGATATTGATTTAATACCACCATCTGGGACGAAAAATGCTTTGATAGCTCAGCTCTTTCAAGGCAAAACCAAATCTTGTGTATAAAAAGCTGCAAGTGTAGTTCAGTTAAAGGTGGTTTTGCTTAATTAATAACATAAAGAAAGGAATGTTTTTTCCTGCTCTGTTCTTGCTGAATGATGAGGTTTTACCATTTTAAGGGGTGCTTTTTTAAAAAAAAAAGAGATTGTATTTCTACTTTCTCAGAGTGTACTTTCTCAGTGGGACTTTCTGAGGAAGAAAAACTTGGCAAGCTCTCTCAAAAAAACACGTCTATAATTATATGCTTCCATGATAGATGCTGGAAAGAGGAATCAAAGCTTTTTTAAAACAATAAATAATCTGGGAAGGGGCACAGTGTTGAAGTGATAGAAACTGAATTGACTATAAATGAAGACTAGCACACTAAAAACATTCATTTATTTCTATGGTATCTGAGGGTGCATCTATTCACCTTACAGGTGCATGGCAGATATTTATATAGCAGCAATAGTTTAGGTGCTCTTGGAAGAATCGGGCGGGAGAGTGAAACTGGTCCAGGGAAGGATGTTTTGTGATCCTGTCTCACACTGACTAATGCTGGGTTTGTGACATGTTGTTCGTGCAGTCTTTTGAACATAAGTTTTGCATAGAAAGATGTTAGAAGGGCAGTACTTGCAGCTTCTCTCACTTGTTGAGAACCAGCAGGACATGCATAGGGGTTGCTGACCTCCACCATCACCTGGAAACCTTTGGAACCGCCACAGTGAGGGCTGGAGGTCCTGCAGGTTTTGCAGTTGTCCCAGCAGAGCTACCAAAAGTTCTCAGTTGCAGGGCAGCGTTGAGCCTCTGCGAAAGAGAGCAGAAGCTGAGGCATCTGTTGGGTTGCACTAGAGAGAGCAGCTAAAAAAGACTGGATATTTGTCAGTCTATTTGTTACCACCTGTACTTCAGAAAGATGTGCTTGATAAAGAAGCTTTTTGGGCTTATAAAATACCTGACTGGATACCTGCAGCTGAATTCATGGGGGGTGGTCAGAAGGGGGGTCAGCTAAGATACATGCAAGTTACAATAGGACTGCTGAAAATATTTTCTCTTTTGATAGAAAATGTAGGCATCTGATTTTAAGTTTTTCAAGTAATGCTTAGTTTCCTTATCTCCTCCCCTTAGGTTATTGATCTCTACCATGGAAAGGAGACATTAGCAAGATAGCAAATATTGCTCCATTGTAGTTCACTTGCACTGTGTCTGCCTTTCCCTCTGTCAGGTCAAGCTTAAATCCCTACAAAATATATGGAGTGCGGTGTGAAGTCTCCATCACAAAAAGGGCTGATGCAATCAAATGAGACTTCCTGTCATGGTAGAAAGGAAACTTTAATCATAACGGCCTTTCTGAGGAATTTCATCGATATATATGAAGTAGGAAAACAGAAAGGTATTTTAGGACATTTTTTTCCAGCACTTAAATTTCTAGGAAAAAATTAAAAGATTAAACTTTTTTTCCATTTTAAAAATAATATTTTCATAGGAAAGTTTACAGGTTTTTGTTTTCATCGACACCTACAATTAGCGGTAGGCTTCAGACTTTCCTTAAAATATTCTAATTCTTGATACAGTCTATAAGTTAAGAAATATTTGATCTGTGTGCTGTGGACATCATTACAACTTCTTTCCAGAAAAGGCGTAATGCAGTCAAACTGGAAGAAAGACTTTGAAAAAAAAAATGTAAAAACTGACATTGACTTTCCCAAATTATTGGGTCGTGGATAATTATTTGATTTAATATTCCTGCTTTCATAAATCTTGTTTTAGTTATCATTGATGCACTCTGACGTTGTTTCAGAATGTTCTTTTTTCATCTGAAAGGTGTTTGTGAGTGCTATCCCTCATTTTTATAATGTCGGTCTTAAGCCAAGATATACTTCCAAAGTTAGTACAAGACTGTTGCTGTTGGCCCAGGTGGTTTGCCAGTAGGAAGCCCTTGCCAGCTTGTTGCTCTTTTAGGAGACAAAATTAGCAGTAGAGGTGCTTTGTTACTGGTTTGACTGGGTTTTGTCACAGAAACCTGTGGACTTTCTGAAGATGTGCATGGTCTGACTTTTCTGAACATAGTAAGAAACAGCGGCAGAGATTTTCTTGTCTACTTTTCCAGCACTGTAATAGCTCAAACAACTCTACTCAAGTAATACACCTGGTGAGGAACAACCCCATGCATCAGTACAGGCTCGGGGGTGGACCTGCTGGAGACCAGAGGGACCTGGGTGTCCTGGTGGATGACAGGTTGACCATGAGCCAGCAGTGTGCCTTTGTTGCCAAGAAGGACAATGGGATCCTGGGGTGCATCAAGAAGAGTGTGGCCAGCAGGTCGAGGGAGGTTCTCCTCCCCCTCTACTCTGCCCTAGTGAGGCCCCATCTGGAGTACTGTGTCCAG
>Ga0065711_1028214_pt1 | contig 42897 bp, 16 predicted proteins | sample Hoacrofraction12_FD_59098 | JGI IMG/M metagenome (GOLD analysis project Ga0065711, IMG submission 59098) | Hoatzin crop microbial communities from Cojedes, Venezuela - Epithelial fraction 12 v2 (version 2) | ecosystem: Host-associated > Birds > Digestive system > Esophagus > Crop | place... | reverse complement strand
GGTCCCGCCCGGGGGGGGGCGAAGAGCCCTGCGTCGGGCTTGGTGGGGGGAGCTGAGAGCCGCCTCTGCGGTGCCAGTGGGACGCTGGGTGCCACTGGGGCAGCTTTAGGTAACGGGGATGTTCGTGAGAAAGGGGCGAAGCGAAGCACTGAAGTGAATTTGCGTGGAGAGAGTTTATATTTCCCCCCGTCTTTCCGTAGTGGGTTAACTTTCATGCGTTTTGGGAGATTATGGAAGCAGAGATAAGGATGAACAGTTTCGTTCTTTTAAAGCTCAGCGAGCTGAGCGCTGACGGCTGCCCGGGGCGTGAAAAGGGCTCTCAGGCTTCGAAGAGCGTGAAGTGAAAACCAGGTTGGCGTCAGCATTGCTAGGCTCAGCTGGCCCTCCTCTCCTGTGTCTCCTGGCCACCTACTGCTTGCCTTTAAGTGACTCTGGATCTCTCTTACTTGTTGCCCAAGAACTTTCCTTCAGGTAGAGCAGAGAAGTAACTTACAGCCTGTCGTGCTGCCACAGGAGATGTTCAAGGAGAAGAATCACTTTAATCCTTAAAGCTGTCTGCCACATTGACACGTTACGCTGGTTTCTGTAGGGTGAAAGGTAGCAGTATTGCTCTTCGTGTGGACAGGGAACAGGTGTTACAATGAGCTCCGTTGCTCTGAAGAAACCTAACTGCTGCTGAGCCTGGAGTCTAAACGCAGAGTTTGTCTCTTTACCCAGGATAGGAGGTCAAATTGTGACGATTTTGTTTGGCCAACAGTAGGACTGAATGTTAATTGTACTTGTGCATGCATCAACTGTATACAATTTAATTATAGCATTGCATTTACATAAAGCAGATACTGTCTTTTTGAGACTTTTTTTCCATGTAAGTGCATGTATTTCTGGACACTTATCTGGTTTAGGGAATAGCTGGATACAAATCTAGCATCTTACATGAATTTGTGTTAATTTCAATAAATTCCAGTATCCATGCCCACAGAATGCAAGAAGATAGAATACATAGGTATACATAATGTGTATATATATATAGATAGATAAAAACTCAATGGTACATTTTTGTTTCCAGAGCAAAAAAGTTTGGTTTTCAGTTGTACTTTAGGTCTTTCGCTTTGCTGAAAAGCTTTCTCCATAAAACAGGAAGTTTGAGATTGTGTTAAGTAGTAAAAATGTAAGTTTAGTGAAAACTTACGATTACACATCTGGTGCTGTAAGGTGGTGTGCACAAGCAGTAATGACAGGTTAGGGTACCACATGGGTACGTTTTTGACCTGGACTAGCACTGGAAATTGACTGCTTTTTGTTCCCGATCAAATACGAACAAATACAACTTTTTTCTTAAGTTGTCAAAGTCAGACTGCTGTAGAAGGAATATGGTTCTTGAGAAGTAATTTAGACCTTGATTCTGAAGTGAGTAATCCCATTATTTTTGTGAAGAATACTTGTGAGTCCTTTCTAGATTTAGACCCTATATCTACATGTTTAACAATTCACTCTTCAAGGAGAAGCAATATTTCTGTCTCAAGTAATGACTACTTAACTTGCAAGTTCTCCTGATTTTTAAAACTTTTTAGTTCAAATGTTACTGTGTTTGACACAATGCTTATTGTATTCTATGTGCAACTTTAAATACTGTGTGCTATAGTGTCTTTTAGCCTTAGGAAAATAAGGTCTGCTCTGGCATAGTAAGAAATACTTCTCCTTTTTTCATTTCAAATCCCTCAGTTTCGTGACCATGCCTTCCACAGAATACTGCCTCAGTCCCTGTGCTAGGTCAGCTGGGGAAAAGTCTGGATTTTTCTCAGCAAAATAGAAATCCTGTCTTTGTACTGTACAGACTCTGGGGTAGATGCTGCAAGGACAGTGTACCTCCTATGGCAAGTAGCACTACTGTAGGTTTCCTAGAGTAGAGAACTTTGGACTCGTTAAAGCACACTAGCTACTCCTACTCAGCTTTAAAATAAGTGGAGTGTAAAATGCTTGGTTTTTTAGTTGTCTTTGAAAATCAAATCAAACTGTGGAGTAAGTAGTTGCTGTAAGTGATGAACTCCCATGATTTGATATTTGAATATTTAATAACCTACAAGCCCTGGAGAACAACCAGCATTATTTACCATGTTTTATCTATTTAGGTGATCTAGGATTTTTCTTTACATGTAATTTTGGAGGATCAGTTCTGCTGGGGGGAAAAGTCCGGACTGTGCTGCAGAGCTTCGGTGGAAATGAGTTTTGGAACATGTCCTTCCTTACCATGTTTAGAGAAGAGATAGTGAAGCTGACTTAATGTAGTTAGAAAATACTATAATCTTTTAAAGTTGCCTAAACATAAGATGTTGTATGAAACTACAGTATGTGCATAGTTTTTCAAATGGAATTAAACTTCTGTATTACAAAAGTTACAAGATATTGATCTGTGCACAATCCAGTATCTAAGAAGTTACTGTAAAAATACAATGTTTATGAATACCTGACAAAAGATTGCACATAAATTGAAGGTGGAACAAATATGTTTAATGTAGTATGCAAACATTTTGTATTTTAATTATTTGAGTGGTCCCAAGTTAAGGTCAGACTTTATTTTAATGTGGTTTTGTTACGTTCATTCTGAAGAATTCTGCTTTCCAAAATAGTATGTAGAACTGTAATAATGTGCTCTGAGAAGCAGCAGTTGACTATTGTGAATGCAGCGAGAGCTGATAGTGTTAGGACTGATGTCAAATCCTCAGCAGGCTTTTGCTAGTGTTTTTTTGCACTGTTCCCTGCTCTTTCTAAATTCTGTAAGCCTCTGGGAGTATCCTAGAGGAGCACGGATTATATGGTCGAGTTCAGTTAGGTGTTGGCATCACATTTGAATGGCCATTGTGCCTCCTTCAGCCTTGTCCTACAATTGGTATTTGCAGTGAGAGACTACATTTTCAAATCAACTGAAGTACTAAATACATCATTATGTCTTGAAAGGCTTAGTTTATGTGTAGAATAGATGTTCCTATTATATTAAAAGGTTATCTTTCACCAGAGATTTAACTCTGTGTGTAGGCACAGTTAAGTAGAACCATATTGTTTTCTTTGTGCACCTGGAGGAGGGTTTCTTTGTTGTTAACTTACGAATTAGAAAGAAAAAAAACTTTTTAGAAAAAACAATCTCGTGGTAAAACTGGGCTTCTTGATTGTTAGGTAACTGTTGATTTCATAACTTCTTTGGGCACCTAATTTAATAGATCTTCCAGATACAAGTTTAAAGTGCATATGCTTAAATACTTGATGTAGCGAGGTCTGACTGTAGCTGGACTCCTGAAGCAGAATTGAAATTTTCCCTTCTCATTGATTCCAACTTGTTTTCAGTTAAAACATCAAGTCTGTTTTTCTTGTACTTTTTGCCAGTGGTGTACTTCATAATTGCTTTCTTAGTTGCCTTGTGAAAAAGCAACGTGGTCTAGGGCATTATCATATAGGTTATATAGGAAATTTCATCATACAATACTTGTGTGCTTTTGATTTCCATAATAGGCCTACTGTTCTGCCAAAGTTAATGGACTTATTGCTGTGCAGAAGCCTTCAGTTTTTCCCTCTGATTTTTGAAGCCATTCTCTCCATCTGAAGTCCTTTTTTAGCAACAAGTTCATGTATTCAAAGATGAGAACTACATAGGTTTTGGTTTAAATGGCGGAAAATTCAGTGGATTTGCAGCTGTTTTAGGTAATATTATACCTTTTAAAATGTTTTAATATGATGCAAACAGTAATGCAGAGCCGTGGTGTAAATAAGGTTTAACAGGTATCTTTAGGAATTTGTAATTTAGTAACAATCATTAGTAGTTTTATTTTACTGCTTGACACATGGAGAAACACTGAAACGGGCACAAGATGGAAATACCATCTTTTGTGGGGGGATGTAAGTGGGTATTTTTTACCAGGGTTTTATAGAAATTCCACACATAAGAGACTGTCTTGAAACTGTTTTGACATACAGTTTTCAGGGATTATTTTCTTCTCTCATAAACCTAATTATAAAAATACAGCAATGAACCTGGCTATATATATGGAAATTTTGAGGATTAGCTGGCTGGAAAAAATATAAAGGACAAAATTATATCATAAGAACCTATGATCTTGTTGTCTCTCTTGGGAATTTTTTTCATGTAAGAAGCCTCCCTTTGTATCTTTCCAGAGAGATGCATTTTCCCAGATATCTTGGCCTCACATATTTTCCTGAGATTATATCTTTACAATGTCTTTTCCAGATTCTAACTGGAGTAGGACTGAGTTCACTGAATAATAACCACTGAAGTTTTGTAGAAAGCATTCTTTTTTATTAATTTAGACTCTAAGTAAAACAACTGATTCTTCATATTCCCTATGTGATACTATGATGGTGAACATGGAATTATACAAGTATAGCTTCCTAGTAAGAATTTCAGAAATAACTCGTATTGCCTTTGAAAATGGGTTGATTTTAGTTGCTTTAGTCATATAACAGAAAAATGCGTAACTTGCCTATCACGTTAGGGTTGGGTGAGAGGCAGGGCATTACAACAGGTTATGTTTCTTAGTCTCTAAATAAATTATTCCCTTACCAATGGGGAAAAAAGTTTCCCACTAAAAGGGAGTTGAAACTTAGTAATTAGCATTCATGTTTTGAAGTCATCTGCTCCCTGGCTGTTCTGTTACTTCTGACAGGCGTTTGTACTGTCCTGCTCAGCTCCTGCTGATGTCTGAGTTACCTGTGCACGTAATTTTCAAAACCAGTTCCAACAGCGTTCAGCCTTTCACGCAAAGATACCAACGATAAGCTGGTTCCTGGCCAGACCAGGAGCATTATTGCTTCCTCTAGTGTTTAAAGCAGCTGCAGTCTGTATCATATTATCTTCAGCCATATCTATATGGAGAAAACAAGTACTAGTATGCAGTGGACTGTAACAGAGCACAGTATTTTCTGTCCATCGCATGATGTTTCATTTTGAACCAAGAATCCATGCAAGTGAATTTCCATGCTGTCATTAATGACTACGGTGTTAATAAAGTGCTTGGATGACTCCATATGGGTGTTCTTATGCCTTAATATTGAAATGGGTATTCTACAGAGAAATTTTGTAATTGGGTGATGTCAGGTTACCAGAGGAGTGGGGTTGAGTTTCAGATGCCATGTGAAATGATGTCTCTGCTTTAAGAAAATATTGTGCAATTTTTTTAAATTAGAATTTTCAAACTTCTAAACTCATTTCTGAAAAGGTCAAATTTAATATGTTTCTTAATGGGCCAGTTGGCTTCTTGTCTACTACATGCTTCGTTTGCTATGAATAAGATAAATGAATTCCATTAATAAAAGACCAGCTGCTTTGTGAATATTGTCTTTACTACAATGGAAAATATGATGCTGTGGTCACTGAACTTACACAGATCTCTTGGGTTTTCGTGGGCAGAAGTACGACAGCAACTTGCAGTTTCCTGTAATAGTAAATAACTTCATATTCATCCTCTGTGAAAAATACAGAGGACAATACAGTCCTTGTTTCTACTGAATGATTTGCTATGTCTTTGCCTTTCTGTTTTTTTTCCTTTAGTCTCAAAACTGTAATTATAAATAAATTTGGAATATGGGAGAATTGGATATTTAAGGGTATCGTGAATTTCTTTTGTTAAATCCAATCTCCTGCTAGTGTTACATCCTGTAATCCCTACTTGTCAAACTCCATTTTAAGAACAGTTTTTATCCTTACTATTTCTGCTAGAAGGCCATTCTAGAACCTTGTTACTCTGTGGGTTGAGTAACTAATTAAAAATTAATTTAATCTGGAAATTCAAACTTGTTTATGCTCATTTTCATTTCACTCAACATTTCTGCGCTGTTGTTTACTTGGATTTACTTGGGGAATAATCACATCCTTTTGCTAGACTGAACAAACTGTTCTGATCCTCTCTCCTAAGAGCTTCTCTGGTTTCCTGGTCATTTTAGTTAGCTCTTTTCTAAGCCTTTTTGAATTTGTTTTTAAATGTTCAGGAAGTTAGAAGTAAAATTTGGCAAACAAAAGTATATAATAATGTCCACAAGTTTGATCATTGCTCATCCTATTCTGTGAGAACATCAGTCATTAAATTAAATCAATGTTTATGGTCTTCTTTTGACTACATGATGCTACAGATTCCTCACGTGTATGATGAAAGGTGAAAAAGTCTCAGGATATTATAAGCAGTGGCAATGAAGTAAATAATAAACTGAAGAAAAATAGCTTGGCCTGCTTCCATATTAATATGAGATTGAAGTACTGTTGGATAGTAATCTAACCTCCCATTGGCACCCTGTGAAGTGCAAATAACTTTAATTAGAAAGATAGTATATTTCACAGCACGTTGTTAACTATGGGCTATGTTACAGTATGGTTTTTCAAATCAGTTGGAAGTTATCAACTTCAGTTGCTTCCCTGTCCTGAATTATGCAAACTTGTGTTTCACAGGACATCAACAGCTTAAACAACGCGGTGGTGCTGCGGTGTTGTTGTGCCTAGTATAATTCAGGCATGGGAAGATAGTATGGAAGTTCGTATGTGTCTTCAGAAGTCTTATCTCCTTGTGCCTTAATATTTGAAGCAGGATACAAGGTGCTGCGATGCCTAGGACATATAGTTGCTTCTACCACTGAGGTTACTTGATATTTTTCAGGCTGCTTAAAAAAGGGGTTTGTATGTCAGGTGTGTATTATATGTCTGTTTGCAAAGATGCTCTTCTGTTCGCTGAGAGGTATCACACGAAGGGAAGTAGGTATCACCAATAAGATTATTTTTCTTCTGTAAAGAGCCTTGAAGTCCAATAAACATATGCAAATTAAACCGGTAACAATAAGAAGAATCAATGTGATTTGATCCTGTAGAATTACAAGGACAAATAAGCTTTTTATTTTAATTATTCTTTGACTTTTGTGCTTTAGCAAAATCTTTATTTCTTCCTTTGGTTTCCTGTAGGTGAGGACACCTCAAACTTATTTTTTCTCTTTTCTCCCCCTTTCTTTTTTCTTTCCCCTCTCTTTCCCTCCTTTTCATAGATGAGAGCCCAGTGTTCTGTGTCAATAATGCCTCCCTGCTCTGTGGTAGCAGCCACTTTCTCCCAAAGTCAGGGTGGAAATGTTAAATTGGATTGGTCTCAACATGAATCCTCGAATAATATCTAACAATGACATTTCTCTTTCTGGGTGTTTGCAGCAAAACTTTTCCCTAGTTGCTTCTTATCTATATAGCTTCTGTGTAAGTTCTCGTCTTCTCCACCTTAATTATTAAACTGCCATTGTAGCTTGGTGTCATGTGCTTAACTGGTGACTAGTTGATTAGATCTATTGTGGTTTTGTTTTTTTAAATAAACAAATCTTTCACCTTGTGTAAGAAAGATAGCCACTGATCTGATGCAGTTTGCCTTTGATAAATCTGTGTTGCCTTTTACCCTATTTTCTGTCAATTTCTAAGCTTTTAATTGTTCTTTCCTTCAAACAGCATTCTAAATAATTGCTTCATTTTAAGGTCAACCTAATGGAGCGTTCACGTTGGATCATTATCTTTTTTTCTTTAATAGAGGTGTATATTTGCTATGTTATGAGGGCAGACTCCTTAATTTGGTCAAATTAAAAGATCTTGGGTACCAAGTCTTGTGCTTTCATGTGTTCGAGTTTCAGTGTTAAATTGTCTCTGTCTTAACCCCTGCTTGGGTTTATGGAGCTCTTTCTTATTTGTGTGATAGTATGATAATTTTGCATTTTTATTGTACTCATTCATATTAATTTCTTTTGCTTTTTTTCACATTGGTAGCATTGTCAAAAATTGAGGTTGAATGTTAGTTTTACTTTGGATCATACTTTAGTAGGCCGTGTCTGTGTCATCTTTACTGTGCATTGGCCTTCTCTGCTCTGTGTTCCCTTTTGGCTTTGATAAATTAAAAAGCTGTTTCTCCTTACGTTCTAAATTCTACTTTGGTTTGACTGCACAAAATGATGGTTTTCTAAGTATTAGCGTGTTTTAAAGTATCCTGAATTAGGCTGAAACTGCCCAGTGTCTGACGAGAGTGCATAGGCTTTACTTGCGGCTGTAGGAGTGCCACAGCAGCACACTGGTAGCTGATGTAGCTCTTGTGCTGTTGGAGTTCCATGAGTTTCTGGTACCAAACCTGGTTATCTTAACTTTGTAAAATACATGAATATACAGGTATAGTTGAATACTGATTCCAATCCCTATCACCCTCTGGCCAGTCCACAATTCTCTACTTGCACCTCCGTATCATTTCTTTGGGTTATCCCTGGTTTCACTGTGTTTTATGCAGTTGTTGTGCTTGTAACTAACATGAAAATTCAAGGTAACTCATGTTGTACCTTTGCAGTTTGTCCGTATATGGTCACATCTAAATTCAGGTTCCCTTAATTACTTGGATCTTGCTTTTCTGAAATAGGGAACTCTTGTTACAGACTTCTTTCTTTTCCTTATTCCTCTGTTTAATTTTAAACTGAATGAGTGTATGATTACTTACGTAATTTTGTCAGACAGGTTTTTGCCAAGTTACATATTCATTAAACTTACCACAGTCTAGGCCAGTCCCTTACCAAACAAACCCATGTAGGAAGGAAGGCTCATGGTCTACCAGGTGAATTGGGGTGTGAATTTGCTTTTTTCCTCCTCTACTGCAGAACTATGGTCATAGGTGTTGCCTACTGGATGTCACACTAGCTGTGTAGTGATGCTGAATTCTTGTATCTCGTATTCTAGCACCTCCATCTCTGCCCTCTCCTGTGAAGAGTGATAGAGCTGTTTGGCAGTTCTCCCAGAATTTCTGACCAAAGAGGGTTGCTGGAAAGTATCTGTCTGAAGCAGCATTTTGCTCTGTAGTTCTAAGCCAGCTGTACTAGTAAACAAACAAACAGAAAAACTCCAGAGCCTGCCCCTTCTTTTTTTTCCCCACTTTCAGACCTTCTTTCCACCGCTTTCTGTCCTGTAAGTGGTATTAGCATTGCTATTTGCTTAGCTGGGTGCTCTACTGGATCAGGGAGCTAAACTAACTGCTAATCTTTGCTGAATAATTTTCCATGTGTCCCAGTTTCACAGTTTGGTTCATTATGCAGCTGTGGAAGTGCTCATCCTGGCAGAGCACAAGGGAACCTGGGAATGGAAGCAATTATGGAAGTTGGTGGGTAGGGGAAAGAATAGGGGCAGGACATTAAATTATTGTTTGATGGCAGTGACAGCTTAATTGCACGTCAACCTATAGCCAAAGTAAATGTACAATTTTCCAGTAATGGCTAAGTCACATTTGTCTTATCTTCTGTAATAATCTTATGCTTTAGGAGCTAAAGAAGTGTGAGTTCTGAGCTTCTTGTGGTGAGTTGACCTTGTCTGGCTTCCAGATGCCCACCCAGCAACTCTCTCACTGCCCCTCCTCAGCAGGACAGGGGAAGAAAATAAGATTAAAAACTCTTGAATTGAGACAAAGACAGGGAAATTACTTACCAATTATCATTGCGGGCAAAACAGTTTAGACTTGGGTAAATTAATTTAATGCCAATTAATAACAGAGTAGAATAATGAGAAATAAAACCACAGCTAAAACCACCTTCCCCCCACCCCTCCCTTCTTCCCAGGCTCAACTTCACTCCTAACTCTTCTACCTCTTTCACTTGATCACCGCAGGTGGATGGGGACTGGGGGTTGCCGTCCGTCCACAACATTTCATCTCTGCCACTCCTTTCTCTTCACACTCTTCCAGTACTCCAGCGTGGGGTCCTTCCCACAGGTTAGAGTCCACTAAATGATCCAGCATGAGTCATTTCCACAGGGTGCAGTCCTTCAGGAACAGACTGCTCCAGTGTGGGTTCTCCACATGCCACAGCTCCTGCCAGCAAACCTGCTCCTGCAAGTGCTCTGCTCCACAGGTCCCAGTTCCTGCCAGGAGCCTCCTCCTCCATGGGCTCTCCATGGGCTGCAGCTTCCTTCAGGGCACATCCACGTGCTGTGGCGTGGGGTCCTCCATGGGCTGCAGGGTGGATATCTGCTCCAGCGTAGTCCTCCACAGGCTGCAGGTCGATGACCTGCTTCCCCATGGTCTTCTCCACAGGCTACAGGAGAATCTTTGCTTCAGTGCCTGGAGCACCTCTTCCCCTCCTTCTTCTCTGACCTTGGTGTTTGCAGAGCTCTTGCTTTCCTGTTTTCTCACTCCCCTCTACCCCAGCTGCTGCACAATGTTTTTTAACCTTTCTTAAATATGTTATCATGGAGGTGCCCCCGGTTTCAATGATGGGCTCAGCTTTCGGCAGTGGCGACTCCATGGCTGGCACCATCTGTGTCTGACCAGGGGTCAGGTCGTTATGTCTTCTCATAGAAGCCACCACTGCAGCCGTCCTCCTCCGCTACTGGAACCTTGCCATGTAAACCCCATAGAGCTCTTCTCCAAGTGCTTCCAGTACTTCTGTCTTTGGAAGAGACACTTTTTGGTTCCTCTTCATACAATCAGCTGCCATCCAGACATCTGATGACCGTTTGAGAATTGTTTTGTCGGTGGTGGTGGGGAGAAGTGAATTTGTGAAGGGAAAGGCACAGGGGAATGAATTATTTAAAAGCTGCTAAGTCTTGTTAAGTCTTTTATTATAAATCATAGATGAGGTGGGCACTCAGGTGACCTGTTTACTTTTCTATTAAGGTTGTAATTTTTTATGACGACTTTGTCTTGCTTTGTGCAAAAAATACCAGGGCAAGAACCTGGTTTCTTCTAGAAAATTATCAAATATAAAAATAGTCTTCACTCTTCTTCCTCAAGTCCCCACCCTTGCCCCTGTCTGACTGCCATGCAGAAAGAGCACAGAGTCTTGGTAAAAGACATTTTCTTTTTGAGTCAACTAAGTTCTTTGATTGCTAATTGGAAGTGCACAAGAAGGGATAACTGGCTGAATTTTAACATTTTTTCTGCTGTAATAGTTTGATTCATTTCAAGAGGTGGCCAAAAGTCAGTGTAAATGTGTGTGGATCAGTTCTTAAAAGTGCAGGTCATATTTAAATGAAGAACAGACAGACTTTACAATGTTCTGGTTGTGCGTGTTGGTGTTCAAAAGCCTTCCTAGATTACTGATGCAATCATGGCCTTAGGAATGTTGCAACTGCGCCACTCATAAAGTTTACATTTCACTTTATGTCCATTCCTTGCATCTTCTCACCCCTTTCTGTCCTACCTTATTTGGGTTTGACCTTTTGTTTGTGAATGATGAGATGAGAGGAGGGAGGGAGAACTCAAGAACTCTGCTTCCTCGGGAGGTACTATTTGTATAAACTGTTATTTTAAAGCCCTGAATGTTTTCGAGGCTTATTAACAGTTGTTAGTCAGCACCTTCAAGAGTTGGGGATGGGCATTTCTCAGTATCTTATGGGTTGGATTCTCCATCTGAGTTGTGGTTTGAGGAGCCAGACAGTGGAAACCAGGCAGAGGTCCAATAGTTCCGTACAGACGTGAGGAAAAGAACTGCTACCTTCCATTGGTAACAGATCCAGTTAAACATGGCTTGGTTTAAGCCACAGCAAAGTATGTGGGGTTAAAATAATATTTAGAAATATTAATTTTTTATTAACCATGTGTACATACTTTTACTGAAATGTAATATGGCTAGTACTAGGGGTTGTTCCGTTCCGCCCCCCCCCAAAAAAAAAAATATTGCGCAGTTTTGTAAGCATGATGAATGCCTGAAAGAGATGTTTTTTGACTCGTATGTATATATATGTATATTGTACAGATTGGATATTAGGAGATGTCACCTTAATTTCATAAATATGTTGATGTTATTCAGTACAACTGAAGTAGCAAGGAAGTGAATGCACTTCAGCTTCTCAGCATAGTTTCTCCTTGACAACTGCTAGTGCTTTACTCCAGTTTTTGGAGGAATTCTCTTGCTGCTGCTTTTTCTGTTTTTAAAAAGTATGGAGAGACTTCTGTGTTGGAAAACTTGTTTTTCCTTTTGAAGAGTTGAAAATAAAGTTGTTAGAATCACAACAAATGTTACTCTTTGTTGTCCTTGCATATTCTGTTTGGGGACATTTTCAACAAGTCAAGAAATAGTGAATGTGGCATGCACCTACAGGCCAGTTCATACTGACTTTGAAAAGTGGTCGTTTGGTGGAGGAGGAAGGTGAGTATATTTAATAACATGAACATAGTCTGGACATATGAAAATGCTCAAGCTCCTTGGAAAACACAAACAGCATAAAGCATACGTTTTTTGTAGTTGCTTAATCTGAAGAGAAACGTAAAGATTTAGTTCTAGTACAGAAAAGAATCCTGACAGAAAGTTTCTCTAACAGACCAAGGCGTATGAAGATCCAAGTTTTGGCAGAAGCTATACAAATTAAGATTAGAAATATGCATCCGTAAAGTTAGTAAGGTATTTTCTTATGACAGTGATGAACTTGTCATTGCTGGAAACTCTTAAATTGTTTGGATTTTTGCTTTCCCAAGATGCAGTCCCATTCAGTTATACCTGTTGGACTTGAGGTCTTGAAAGTCCTGTACCGTGGTCGCAGGGCTTGTTGATCCCATTGGTTCCTTCTCGCCTTAGAAAGAAATGTTTTCAGTCTACCTTCATGTCTTCAAGTTTACATTGCTTGAATGTATGTGGAACTTTGAGATTTGGGAAGAATACATCCATAAGACATTTTATAGTTTAAAGTTTGTCATATATTAAAATGCTTTCAAGTGAGACCTCAGATGGTTCCTTCTGGTACTCTGATTACTTCGGTGTCATTATTATGTGATTTGAAATGGAGGTGTTATGCTATATTAACCATCTTGAGGGTGGGGGAGGGACCATGGGGATTGGTGTGTGGTGGGGTTTTTTTTGTGTTTTTTTTTCCTTCTTTTCCCTTTCTTAGTTTTGAATACTAGACTGTATGGCTTGTTTTAGTGTTTATACATGCATGTGCAAATATGTATTGAAACAAAACCAAACAGTTTAAGATGGTAATACTACCTTTGTTTCCGTATATGCAGACACTAAATAAATATGTTCGGTTCAAGTTGCTATGCTACAGGTGTGTAAAGATAGCAAAACTAACATTTTTGAAAGATACTTCATGTTAGGAAAGTGGGTTTACGAGCTTAACTTCGTTAGCCTGTTGAGATACAGATTGTCTGAAGTGCTTCAAACACCTTAAAATTCTCATAGTTCTTGTACATACATTGCTTTGTCATCTACTAACATGACTGGTTTAATCAGAAAATAGATCGGAAAATAAATCAGAAAATCAGATACACTGATGTAAAAACACAGAAGTGTGTCTCCAAGCAAATTCTTGTAGGCATAAATGTAAGGCTTGGCAATAGACTTAATGAAGCTTTCTCACAAATACAGTTGGTACGGTTGGCTTTTTGCTGTGTGAGCTTAGAGCTGCTGCGTCTTCATGCTGTTCAAGAGCCTAAGGTCAAATGAGAAATCCAAACCATTTCATTTTATGAAGAGGGGTGTAGGCACAGCGGTACATTTCCTGTTTACGTAGCCAAATCTTCTCTGTATGCTGAGAGATTTCCTGGTACACTCACGCAGGATTTTTGAGTTTGCACTTTAAGCTGTAACTTTTGTTGCTTAGCTCGTTGAAAATGCTGTCATCTGCACCCTGGCCAGTGTGATGCAACTCATTCTCCTATGGAGAGGGGAACTGAGATGATGTTCATCTAAATCTTGCCACTTTTTGTTTATCCTGAGATTGCGGGATTGAAGATGAAACCATTAAGGCCACGTTTAAATCATTTGTTTAGCGTTTCTTTGTTCAGGTTTCATTAGGAACTGAAAAAAATAGAAGGTTTGTAACAGGTACGATTTCGCCATTCTTTCTCTTGTCCAAGTAAACTTAACCCACAACTTCGCAGGATGCACTCCCTTCCTTTGGTTCCATACAAACTGAAGAACTTCTGATGTTTATATTCTTGTACAATAGTGAGAACTGTACATTATACCACTTTTTCTGTTTCATGCCTTCTCTATGAAGGTTAAAAGTGAGATTGTCCTTATTTATATTGCCACAGAACAGCAATGATGTAATTCTTTGTTCTGTTGATTCAGTTCTTTTACTGTTGTCTCTTAGTGCAAGATATCCCAGATCTCCTTGGGAGTGGTAATCATCTGAAATTTACACCAGTAATGTTGCAAATCACATCTTTTTTTCCACCAGCTTTCTGATGGTTTCCAAATAATTTGTCAGTAAAATATGCATTATGATAGCTGCCACAATACCTGTTGTCATTGGCATTCCAGAGCCTCTTTGGTTTGTCTTCTGTGAGAAGCTACAGTTTTCAATACACCTTGAGACCTTAAAACTATTTTACAGTAAAAACTCACTTTCATGCCTACCATGGCATTTGTCTTGAGGAGTCGGTGTGAAGCACTGAGTACTGTGTTGCTGGATTAAGCATCAGTCTTGCAATATTTTCTTGTATGTTTAATGTACCCAAAGGAATTTAGTGATATTCTAACAAACACTTGTCTTGTCCCTTTGGAAATTAAAATGGTACTTAAAACGAAGATATATTGATACAAGTGGGATGAAAGGCAAGATAGCAGTGTTAATCTTACTAGTGAGCACTGGTGGGTTAGGGGGTGATATTTTAATGGCTTGGTGGAAGGTTTTTGGTTTTGTGTGGGTTGTTTTTTTTTATTTTTAAACTTAGTGATTTAATTTTTTTTTTTTTTTTTATTCCCCTTTTGTGGCGTGTGCAGGAGGGGCTGAGTGCAGTGAATACGAACAGGGACTATGAGGTTTTGTACCAGTGAGAGTGGGGGTTTCTGCATATCAGATCCCACATCTGGATTCTTGGCGGATATAAAAATTAAACCAGTTGAATGCCCAATTTTTGCTTTATTCTTGTCTCACTTGTCCCACGGTAAAATAAAGCCTGTGATTTTGAGGGATTTATCTTCTTTAACTTCTGCCCATCTTGGTCTGTATAGATAGAAATTTTATATACCCTGTCTTTTACTGTATATATGCATGTGTTGAGTAATTTAAGCAGCATTTAAGTATTGTGGGGGATTTCATTTCCATTTCAGTTTCTATATGTGGCTTTAGTTGAAAATAAAGAAACATTATTATCTCTAAGTGTGTTAAATACTGTTTTAAAAAGGTTGCTTGAATTTGTTTGCTTTGGGTACTTCTAAAAAGGCATTTTTTAGTGTAGGAGTGGGGTCTTAAGACAGACGATTAGTACTTTTTTAATAAAATAGCATGGAAGGAGTTCAGCATTTTTTTTCTGACGCTAATAGAGTAGTCAGATAATACTTCCTATCAATGCAGGAGAACTTGTCATACTGCTGTCTGTCCAACTGTCCAGCAGAAATTTTGTCATACTGTTTTGTTAAACTTCATTAAAAGTGTGTTGGCTCTTTAAATACGAAGTCTGATACTCCATTAACTCTTATTCATTCCAATGTAAGGACTGTATTTGTGCCTCTCAGAAATTTAGGAGGAAGGATTTATGGTGTTTCTACTATTTGAGAGATCCAGAGCTACTGTGTGGAATTTGGTCTCTCCAAAAGCTACTTTCTTCTTCTAAAAGGATGTCAAGTATCTGGAAAGTTGTTTGTGTTTTTTTAAGCAAACAAACAAAAATCCTTACAGTGATAAGACACAACAGCTTTTCCACTTCTGCAAAACCTGATTGTTTCCCCACAGAACAAATTAATTCAGTCAGTAATTAAATCCTATTATTACTGAAATACCAGTTTCAGATTTTGTGAGGCTGCTTTAGAGATGTGTCAGCATCTCTGCTCTCTCAGCAGAACCATGCCCTGTGCCTTCAGACCTCCAGAACAAAATTGGCCAGTCGGAGGCCCATGCAAAAGTACTTCGCATGTAAAATATGTCAGATGAAGGGAGCCTCAAAATTGCGGTAGCCTTCTGCTAAAGTTCCCCCAGGTGTCCTCAAATAACCCCTTTTCAGAAATGGCCTTATCTAACCTGGATTTGGATGCAGGTGTCCTGTTAGGCTCCACAGCAGTCTGTGACAGGGAGCGGGGAGTTTCACGGTTAAAAGTAACTGCTGCCTGTATGCATTGCCTGTGCTGTTCATGTGGGTTTGGATTTTTCTTTTCTTAAAGACCTTTCTATTCTTTCTTCTTCCTTGCAGGTTTTGTTCCTCAGCTACTCTGAAAAGTTCTAGTCTAGTTAGTTTCTGCTTTTAAATAATCAAATCTCTCCCTCTGGTTGTCCTTTGTCAGCCTTCTTTGTGGCAACTGTGCCCTTTCTGAGATGGATTGACAAGAAACTTTCGAATATTCAAGGTGTCAGTGCATCAAACAATGATATTTTCTGCGTTGTGGTTTCTGTCTCTAATAAGCATTAACGTTTTTGACTGCTGCTGATCATTGAGTTGCCATTGTAAAAGAACTATGTACAGCGATTCCAAGATCTTTCTACAGTGTTAAAGCTAATGTAAATCTCATCACTATGTGGATGCAATTGAGATTATTTTTTTCCACATACATTAGTGCGTGCTTCCTACATTTCATTTTCCTCCATCTTTGTACCTCCCTGACATTTAAGGTTGTAACATCCTTCTGCTGCTTTTCAAGAAAGGAAAAAATGGAAGCTGATTATAAACATCTATATCAGCAGCAAGACACGTTACTCAATGTTAACACCATTTTTCCAATCTGATCTCCAGAGTTTTTTGATGGTTCTGATAAATAGTAAGGCTCCTTCGAGATCCAGAAGGGAATTACTTGGCAGGAAAGAGAAATGCCAATAGTGATTATACAGAAAAATGTGATTCTGTTATAAGAAGCTGCAATCGAGTTAAGTACTTGTTGCTGCCTTCATGCACTGGCAGTTGCGAAACCAGTTTGGTAGGTCTATCCTGTGAGATTCCAGATCATTAAATATTTTACTGGCCTAAAGCCCACATCCTCCTGTGTTTCTTTCGAGACGAATACTCTCACTCAGCTGGAATATTTGTTGTGTTCATTACTTAGCGGAACTCAGTCTTTAAGAGAAGAGTCTTCTGCAGCCTTCCCCACAGCTCTACAACTGCCCTACCTTCATCCTTAAATTAGTTTTGTCTGGATTGTAAAATACACCAGGAATATATAGGTTGCTAATGAAATTTTCAGGAATATGGAGGAACAAGAGCTGTAAGCTCTTGAATTCTTGCTGGAATGGGACTTTCAGAAATATGCATCTGTGTACTTGAAAAGCTGTTGTGCGAGCACCCCTTAGTATTGCTTTTTGTTGTTTTCTTTTTTTTTTTTCCATCCAGCTCAGTTATGTCCATGTCAGAGAACAGCATTTGTTAATGTCTTATTAGTTTGACTGGTTCTGATAGTGTGAGGTTGGGATTTTTTGTTTTGTCTGTGAGTAGAAGCGCTTCCCGACAGTACCAATTTCAATGTGTGAAGTATTTCAGGGGAAGTTGTGTGGGATCTTTTTGGAGCTGTTGTCAACCATGTCTTTTGCTGAATGTGAGTGTGAGAGGTCTAGGCAGCCATCTTTCTCCTGTTGTTATGTACTACTGGTCAAAATCCTATATTGAAATAAATAACCCTAACTGCTTTAGAGGCCCTTGGCTTTTGAATTGTTTCTTTTTCCATAATAACCCATAGATAGAATGCTTTTGTTTTCCCTTTTCTTTTTTTTCTTTTTTCCTTTTTTTTTTTCCCCCAGTAGCTTAATCAAGCTTGAGAGTGTCTTGTTAGCTGTTTGGAAGTGTTTGAAAGGATAACATTAAGGGATGAGTGACTTTGGAGTTGTTAGTCTGTGTTGTCTGAAGGATCTTTCTCCTTACAATATAATGATTAATTTTTTATTAAACTCAGCTCCACAGTAGGGGCTGTCTACTCTCTCTAAACTCTGTATTCAGAGGAGGGCAATAAAAATGGTTACTGTGAACAGCCATTGTCCAAGCAGGTAGGTTTTTGGAAAGTAAGATGACCATAGCATAGAAAACTAATTTTATCCCCTTTGTGTGTTGGAGAAGTTTTGGACTAATGCGATGTTTCCCAGAAGTGACAAAGAGAAACTCAACATTAGTGCTAGCATTTGAAAATGGAGAAATATTTGAAAAGGTGAATCTTTGTGACTTCTAACCAGAAAATGTCAGCTGCCTTCAGTCTTCAGGGTTCTAGACATAGAGAAGAAGGAAAAACCATCTCTGATACCGGAGTGTCCTGGTTTCAGCTGGGATAATTTCCCTCCCAGTAGCTGCTGTGTTTTGGGTTTAGTAGGAGAAGAATGTTGATAACACTGATGTTTTCAGTGGTTGCTATGAAATCAAGGACTTTTTCCAGTTTCTCATATTCAGCTGATGAGCAGGTGTGCAGGAGCTGTGAGGGAGCACAGCTGGATAGATAGCCAGGCTGGCCAGCGGAAATATTCCATACCATAGACATCATGCTGGGTTTAGGAATGGGGGTTGGTTGGAGGGCAAAGGCTCTCGGCAATTCTTTTTTCCATGAGTTTGAATCCTGTCTTGTCCGGGAAGTAGAACTTTTTTGGAAATTTTGCAGAATTCGTGATTTCGAGGTTCCACAGTCGCTGCTTGGGGACTGACTACAGTCATCGCGTGGTGAGAAAATTGTATTTTATATAGTTTGTTTTGCATATTCATTATTATTATTATCATTAGCAGTAGTAGTATTAGTATTTCCTTTGTTGTCTTACTGAGTTGTCTTTATCTCAGCCCGTGAGTTTCCCCTTTTGTCCATTTCTCCTCCCCACTCTGCTGTAGGGGAATAGGAGGGGTGAGCGAGCGGCTGGCTAGTGCTTAGTTGCACAGAGGTTGCCCAAACCCTGAAAGTTTAGGAAATACTAATCATGTCAGTGCAGTGTGCACTGTTTGTAAATATCCATATTTCTTCTGTGCTTTCAGAAAAAGCTTAGAGGACTTCTTGTCTTCTCGCTTCACAATTCATTCTCAGGACTTGTTCTCCTTTTCAAGATACAATCTGGAGAAAGACCAGTATAAATTATGCCTTTGGGGGAAAAATTTGTTTTGTTTTAGTAATTCCATACTTAAAAAATATTCCAGACTTTCCCCATATCCTTGGGAGTGAACACCCAGGGGAAGAGGATGAATGGTATCTGGTAAAATACTTCTACGTTATGGCCTTTAGGTGTACCACTGGGAAGTTTTTTGAAGATGTCAGAATCTTGTACTGTTAGAGACTTAATAGCTCTGCTTGTGCGTTAATCTTTTAAAATCTAAATTTCCATAGCCAAACAAATCATCTGAGAGCATTGTGAAAACATGGATGGAAGTATTTTTCAAAGTTAATTTTCAATAGAAGTACAAAATTGTATTATAAAATTGTTCTGCCACTTGTGTGTACAGGTTCCTGCAATGCTTAATTAAATGATCAAATGCTGTTTTTTAAAGGCCAGGTAATAAGTTTTCTGTCTGTCACTTTCTAATGCAGACTATATACTGTCTCTAGTATCTCTTGAGTTTATTACAGCAGTCTTAATTTTATGCAGTCTTCATTCTACACATTATTTCCATGTAATGCTAGGTCTGCTATTCTGTTACTGTACAATTCTTACTGAAAGAAAAAAATTGTATCTTGTTTTTTTCAGGTTTTCTTTTGTTACCTTGAATGTTGTCTGTGTTGCATAGCCTCCTGCATTTAATTTAAAAATAACTGGTGTCAGTGATAAGTTTTATCAAGAAGAGTTCTACCAGGCCCTGCTGCAATCATGCAGATGATAGTGATAAGGAAATATTCAGGTAACTGTACTGTTCTGTGCTATTGCAGTGAATGTACTCTAATTTTTCTTGCAATAATCATTTACACTTCCACTTGATCAGAGCTCAATCTAGAAGACTTAAGACGCGAAAATTGTCTCAAGGCCTTCTGCTTTGCTTATCTATGGGGAGACAATGAAAAAGAGAATCTGGGTATTCACACCCAGAAACATGTTCTTTTTTTTAATTCAGTAGCACAAACCCAAGAATTTTAAAATGACTTTGTTAGGTGTATTTTGGGAAGCTGTATACCAACTAGTAAAGTTACCAGCAGCATAGTCTGTTAGCCATTGGAAAATTCAGTTCAAGAAGACTTCTTAAGCTGAACACTTCACTGAATTTTGCTGGAAAGGCAGAATTTTTGAGGGTTATTATTGGATTTTGTTTTGCTCTGAGGGAAGAGAAGTTTCATTTTAGTGTTAGAAATAGGAGGAGGAAGGAAAAATAAGGCAACCTGAGTGTCATTACTGATAAATTGGCACTGTAAGTCACAGTTTTTGTTTGACTTAGCTGGTACTCTTAGTAACTGTATATGTATATTGGTGGCTTCCAAAACCGATAGGATTTGTCCACTATTGGACAGACCAAACTGATTTTGAGTACAGTCTTTATCCAGTTTCTTATTAATACTCCCCAGTGATCTTTTTTATTTTCTCTTGCAGCTATTATGAAAATTGACAGCAAAACACACAAGATTAATTTATACATTTAGCTTGAGGGTATGATATCAAAGTTAAACTTATTAGCTCTTTGGCTGCTAAGTGATGAGCATGACCAGGTAGCTCCGATTATGTCATGTTCTGGGTTCTCGTCTGTAAGGAGTGGATCCTGGGAGTATAGTTTTCTATTGAAAGGTGCTTGTAAAAGGGTTTCGCAAGCCTGTCTTTGTGAATAATGGGCTTGATAAGAGATGTTAGGATACATGGTATGTTTAGGGAGCCAGAGAATCACAGTCCTTAATAGATGAACTGTTACAACAGTCAGCAGGAGTCATTATGGTCTGTCTTGACAATGTGTTAGAATTGGGGTCTTCAATCCAGAAACAATTAACAAAACAGAATGACTCCTTTGGAGAAACTATGTATTGCCCTGCATGTTAGACCCAAAGATATCTGTAAAACAATCTGCTTATTGGAAGCTGTAATTTTAAATAAAATAATTAAAAATAATTTTTAAAATAACATGTTTAGTGCTGGGTTTTTCTCCTCTTGCAGCTGATATTTCAAAGTGCTCTGTTTGCTTATGTCAAGGAAGCTAACATGAATGTTTTGGGAAGAAGGTGTTTTGCTTGGCTGCTCATGCAGTCTCTTGAGTAATTCAAAGATCATAGGCTGTTCATCGATTGATGTTTACTTACACGTTCACCTGGCGATGAAACAGGATTATAGTCAATACATATTGAGCTCTGAAGGGACCATGCATCACAGTTAAGCACTTTACATGTTCATGAAAATTAAAAATTCTGCATTTAGAAAGGAACATCCAAAATCCAACTACCATGTTTGTACTCTGTCAGTTTGGTTCATATTGTTCATTGTAAACAACAGATGTTGCCTAGACTAACTGAAACTTTCTTCCCTATGGAGAATTCTAGTTCTGTTTTAAGAAGAATTTATGATTTCAGAACTGCATCCAGTTACAGAGCTTGCTTGGTTTTAATCTTGCTAAGGTTTCCCATGTTTTTATGAAAAGTATAACTCCATGGAAATGTTCCCACTTGTATTAAATGGAGGATAGAGAAGCCAGTATGTTAAGTGCCTCTGGTCTTTTGAAATGGAATCTACAACTCCTTTAAGCCGCTTTTCATTGAGAAAAGGGAGAGGAGAGCATGCTGGAGTGGAATCCATCCAGCCAACAAACTGTGAGCCATGCAAAGATTGTGCTCCAAGTGCAACTTCTTATGGTGTGCTGTAGGGGAAAATGTTGCTACAGTGATGTCAGGGACATTCTGCAGTCCGTCTTTGAGTAAAAATACAGTCCAATAGTCCAAAATTTAAACATCAAATTTTGCTTTATTAATACCTTAATAACAAATAACTGATTCAGGCTCAGAGTATTTAGATTTTTTTCTGCATCCCCACAATGAATTATTGACTTATTAAAGCTTTTCTACTGTGTGTGGAAACAAAATGGGTAGATAGTTTCCAAAAGCATTGTTACCAGCTATTCCAGTGTCAGTTTGTTTGTTTCAAGAAGGAACTTTTCCCATTTCTCTTGGAGAAAACCTGTCTCGGCTTCCTCTGGAACGTGTATGCAAGCAAAGAACCTCTCTATTTTCTATCTCTTCAATATTTTCCTGAGTATTGATTCTTTAGATTGAGCTGTGACGAGGTTAGATTGAAATCTTAGTGGGAAATAATCTTAGTTAATAGGAATTAACATGATTTTGCAGAAGAGAAATAAAATTCCACAGCACCTAAAAACTACTGGAAACGTTTTATATGCAAAACCCCTATGTTAAAATTATTAAAATGTAAACTGTTCCAATTAAGACACATCACAGTTTAATTGTGCAAATCTTAATTATTGTGCCCTGGTTTTGTTCCAGTCCTCTTTTCTTCTTTTAAGGATGTTCGAACTGAAGTTTAGCAAGTGACTGTTAAGTAAGCAAGCGTATTTGTGTGTGGTGCGTTCCTCATTTTCCTGGAGACTGACTTGAAACAGATTGAGAGCAGTAACTGCTGCAGCTGGAGTAACTGGGCATTCTGTAGGGGCTGCATTAAATGAATCAAAACAACGTTGTGTTGCCCTTTCTTTTTCCTTCTTTTTAAGGAAACTAGGATTTTCATAAAACTTTATTTTTTAAAATTATGCCCCCTTGGAAGAAAAATGTTGCAGCTTTTGTGGGGACAGGGAAGTGTGAAGAGCTGCATTCTTTCCAGCTCTGGTTAACATCTCTTGGTCTGAAGGAATGGCATCTGGAATAATGGGCGTGAAGCAGGGACCGACAAGGGTCTGCCTAATCACCAGTTCAGTGTGTGGCCTTAGGCAGTCTTGGTTTCAGCATCTCCATCTATCAAATAGGGTAACGGTGCTGCATATGTCATAGAAACAGCCTTCTTTTACTGTCTTTCTAGACTTGGCTTCCATGAAGGCTGAGAGAATTCTGTGTTCGTTACAGGACTTGGATGGTATGCAGTGAGCAATACTGAACTCTGAGGAAAAAACAAGTATTGAGTAGTGCCCATGTAGTGGCAGCCCTCATGCTAAGAGCTAAGTTAGGAAAAGTTTTGAAGAAAGAGTGTGAAGATGATGCTTGTGTGAAAGGACTAACGCTGTATAATCAGTCTTCATTTAAGCCATTTGGGTTTGGTAGCCCAAGTCACCTTTTGTCAACTATATATTTATTAATGCAGTTATTTTTACTGTTAAAAGTTCTACTTAGTATACCTCATAGCACAAGTCACTAAACAAGTCCTTGCTGGAGAAATTACAGCATTGTAATATGACTAAAGGAGTCATGGTCCACCTCCTCTGGCTCTGGCGCAGTTAAAGATGATACAGCCTCCAACTATCTATCATCACTCATCCCCTGGAGAACATCTCCCATGGTTCAGCCAGCAAGATAGAACATCTTTATGATCCTTAATTTTGCAGCGTCAACTCAGGTGTTCCTCCGTTGTGGTCTGTTGCTAAAATAGGTGACCCTAGATAAGTGGCTGAGGGGTGCTTACCCGTGATGGTGTGTTGGCTCATCCATGAGTGATAACCTCCTACTAGCAGATGGTGGTGATCAACTCATGGTGTCTTGAGTCATTCAAGCTATTGCAAAATGTACGTGTCCAAACCTTCCTACAAAGAGCTTAATGACCATGATGGGTCAGACCTGAGGCTTATCTGGTGTTATATCCTGTCTCTAGATAGGAGTAAGTGCTGTGCTGTGAACTGTGTTTTTCTCTCACACGCAGCACTGGCTGCCTAGGGCAGAGAATTCAGAGCAGGCAGAACACAGTGATGCTTCCGCTGCCTCTGCCGGTTTGGGGCTTGAAGATTTCCTGAGCAAGGGGTTATGTCTTTAATAGCTCTCAGTGGATTTTTCTTCTGTGAACTTGTCTAGTCCTTTCTTGAACCCACATAAATTTTTAATATCCACAGCATCCGGTGGCAGGGAGCTTCATGGTTGAACTACGCCTTTTAAGAAGCAGCATCTTTTTCTTTGTTTTGAACTTGCTTCTTGCAGTGTTAGATGGCCTTTTGTTTGCACTTTGTAAGAGACAGCCACCATTTCTGTACTGCTTGTGATTTTGTAGAATTCTTACAGCTCCCCAGTTGTCTGTTTCAGGCCAAGGACTGTGAGTGTGTTTCTTTAAACAGTATCTTCTGACCATTATTTACCTTTACCTTGTTTCCCTGTGCCTTTCCTAGGTACTTTGGGATGGTGTCAAGGAGTAAGACAAAATCTGTACGTAATGTTTAAATGCAGGTCTCTCATGGATTGATGGGGTGGCATTAGTGATATTTCTGTTTCTGTTCCTTTTTCCTGATTTCGAATAATGGCTAATATTTAATTTGCTTCTTGACTGGACCTAAGTGTAGAGTAATGAAACAACCTAGTTACTATTTATCTGTTTTAATGACAGGGTCTCATTCATGAGTGATAATAGTTAGTTCAGAACTCATTACACATGCCATAGTATAAACACTACTAGTACTAATGGATGGTAAGATTATTAATTAAAGGATACCACTCTACCAGGAAGATAACAGGAGGATGTTGTCGTATGTTCCTAAATCTTCTCATGACAGGAAAGTAGAACAAAATTCCAGAGAGTTAAAAGTTGAAAAAAAAGAAGTAAATGAAATATGCAGAAGCCTAGTTGGTCCTTCTTCCAAGTTATTTGACTTAAGAAAAACTAGACAGACTTCAGCAGAAGTCAAGATCATTAAAGCTCGTTATTTTTGTCTGAGAAGTTAATTAAGTAAAAGAGTCCAGAGAAGTGAATGTGAGGGATATTTCTTTTTTTCCTGTAAAATGCAAAGAGCCTGTTCTTTGAAATAATTTTGTACGTAGAGAGAAATATAATATGATTACTGCTTTTTACGGGGTTTATTTATGGCCCGCTTTGGCTGATTGCAATAAAACTGGAAAGAAAGAAAGAAAGAAAGAAAGATTCAAAAACTCTTTCATAACTGTTAAGGAAATAGTCCCATGCAAATTGGAGTTAGCTCCAAACTCCTTGGGAACACTTGATTCCCGAGCTGTACAAACAGAAGCTCACCTGGTGAAACAGATTTGTAGTTGGTATTTCATTTTTTAATGAAGCATATTTGGTGTGGCTGGTTCCCCCCTGCCACTATTACTAACATGTATGTGTTTTGGTAACAGTTTTCTGAGTTTAGGATACTTCAAGTGATTGAATTTAAACCCTCAGAAATGTGTCTTTAAGGCTTTGAAGTGCTTTCATGGCTCTCATCTCTGCATTTTCTGAATTCCTTTCATATTTTAAAGGTAGAACAGGGTTTAACTAGCATATTAAGCTAGTTTGCTATATAAAACTGATGTGTTTGGTATCCATTCTCCCTAAGTAGTACGAAGTAGCTATGTAGTGAATTGGCTCTATGGTGGATTATCTGAGTGCAAAAACTCCTTTAGATCAAATTTGGCAAAGACTTTTAGTGCCATTTAACTTCAGCGGACAAAATCCTGCTTGATTTGGGGTCTCTGGAAGTGCCTATCTGACTCTTTAAACAAATGTTACTTACATCTGTTTGTGTGGGCATCTGTGTCAGGAAAAAAACCCCACACAACCCTGTTACATGCACTGCTGAAGTTCATGTGACTGTGATATTAGTTGTCTGATCAAAGGAATCTAATCAAGTGTTGTATTCCTGAGCTCCAAGAGCCCGAAAGAATTTCATATAGAAAGTGTTTCATTTCCTTTAAAGTGAAGTGGTAGTAATTTTTTTTTAATGAGCTAAATGTACACATTTTAATTTTTTTCTCTCTCCCCCTCCTTCTGTTCTTACAAAACATTTTACTTTGTTGCCCAAGTGCAGAAAGCTTTGCCAGGAAGAAGGGTGAGCAAAGCTTCTGTTTCCCATGACCCTCGACTCTAATGTTGTTCCAAGAACTCACTACTTACAAATGCCTTGATAACTGCTTTCATTCCATTCATCCCTCCCCCAACGTCCAGCACAGGCCAGTGTGACCGATCCTCCTTCGAGCAGCTGTCTGTGCAAAACAGAGGAATCTACTTAATGTAAAAATCATGGCACATAAAAGCATTTAAAGATATATTGCAGAAATTTTTACCGCTAAAGATCTGTGTGATATTTCCTGCAGAGCTGATTTCTTGGTTTTCCTAGAAGCAGTTTCTTAATAGCTCCCTGTTCATATCAGAACTGACTAACCCTATTCTTTATTTTTTCCTCTGGGTATATATTTGAGTAGTGGTAGTAGTGGGAAAATTGCATTTCGTTCTACACATAGATGTATACAGCACAGAACCATCAAAACTAATCTTGCCCAAATAGTCGGAACTGTGGCTCCTTATGAATGCCTTACAACATAGGCTTTGATTCTATTGTGAAATTATATTTTCATATATTGCTTTGTGTTTCACTGTCTGTAAATAGGCACACACAATTTTAGAATTTCTCTGGATGCATTGTAAGATTAAGAACGAAAGGAAGAAATTTAAAAATATTTATTTAATTATTTATTTTAAAACACTACTAAAAGGCTGTCTGATGCACCAATACCTTATGTTGCACTAGAAATCTGGGAATTCCCATGTTTTTTCTGGCAACTCCTTGGCTGCCAGACAGGAAGCCACTCTCTGCTTTTTCAACCTCTGGCAGCATCTGCTCTTAGTTTCTCTGTCCTTTTTTTTGTGGTGCTTCTCTGCCTGCTCACTGCTCGCCGGCTCTGGGATGTGCCAGGAGGAGTGAGAAATGACACAGCAAGGCTGATAAACCGTGTTTCAATGTAAGAGACTTGGGGGGGGGTGAAGACTGGGCTGTGGCCCCAGCTCCCTGGAAAAGGCTGACCACTGTTCTGGGAAATAAACATCCAGGGGGTGGGGGAAGAATGTGGAAAATCATAAAAGAGCATTTAAAATCCCCGGAAGGAGCAAGAGAAAGTATGTTGAGGGTCAAAGCAAATTTGCAGGGAAGGAAGTTTAGGAACCTGGGATGGATAACGGAGTGGTAGAAACTATGTAAAAGTTAAAGTAAGATGATATAGAAGAAGATATGAAAAAATAACACACACACAGAAGATGTGTGTGTGGGGGAAGTTAACATTCTCATTTTCTCCAGTCCTTTAGGGTTTCTATATGATCTCACACTAAGGCTGCTGCTTGAAGTTGTTTGTGCTTCAAATGACTGTTGAAACAAACCTGAAATTAATTGTGTTTGAAAAAGGGAGGAAAACTGTCATGTATACAGTGTTTCATGTTGGCCAAGCAGTTCTGCATGGCTGTGTGTCCTTGAATTGGATACCTTGGTGTGCTATCTGCATTAGTACTACAGGCACCTGAAAGACACTGTACGCTTGCGTCTGAGATTTTACAGCAGCCTGAGTTACGTCGATTTGAGATGTTGCACAAGGCTCTCACCAGTATTAAATGTTGATACCCTTTCCTAGTGTGAGAATTAGTGTATGGCAAGGACTATGTAAGCAAAGGATTCATCATGTGGCTCGGGTACAACAACTTGTCTGCCACCATGACCCGGACTCTTCTGGTGTACATTGTAAGTTGGAGACCATAGCAAAATGTACTGGAAGATGGTAGGCTTGGGAAGAGAATGGTATACAGCCCTCAACTGAAGTAAGCAACTTGAATGTCAGATAAATCTTTAAACAAGGAGGAGGGTAAGGAGTGATTATTTACTGTGTGTTATATGAGATATAGCCTTAGCTTCCACTCAGGTATGTTTCGTGTGCTTTACAGAGTGGCTGAAAAGTTAGACTAAAGAGTTGAGATCTTCCCGATAGAGAACTATGGAATAGTTTTATCAGCAGACACAGGGAAAATATTGGAAGAGCGTGGATCATTTTCAATTCATTAAGAATGGAGAAAAGCAGGGAAATATGCCTGTTTCCAAAGATTTGTCTCTGTCAGATATCTTTGAATACTCCAGTATTGGAAATATTGGAATCCTTACTGTGGATCTTGGCCAAAAATCTTACTGAATGAAAATAGGCATATCTATAAAGCTGCCTTTGTGTAGAAATGTTTTCGTTGACTGTAATTCCGAAAAATATAATATTCTAGAAATAGTACTAAGTGATACCCTACAGCAAATCTTTATAATTTCAAAAGTAAAATGAAACCAAATGCTTTCTGAAACTTTTAGCCATATTTCTGGAAAATATGCAAAAAATTGAAATTGGTAGCAAAGGAAAATTTTCTGTTCTGCTTTTAACCATGTGATTAGTCCTCAGCACAGGAAAGACATGGACTTGTTGGACCTGATCCGAGGGCTGGAATACCTCTCCTGTGAGGAAAGGCTGAGAGAGTTGTGACTGTTCAGCCTGGAGAAGAGAAGGCTGCGGGGAGACCTTACTGCTGCCTTTTGGTACTTAGAGGGGGCTTATAAGAAAGATGGGAACAGGGTTTTTAACAGGGCCTGTTGCGATAGGACAAAGGGTAGTAGTTTTAAACTAAAAGAGGGTAGATTTAGATTAGATAAAAGGAAGATATTCTTTACTCTGTGGGTGGTGAGGCACTGGCACAGGCTGCCCAGGGAAGCTGTGGCTGCCCCCTCCGAGAAGTGTTTAAGGCCAGGTTGGGTGGGGCTTTGAGCAGTCTGGTCTGGTGGAAGGCGTCCCTGCCCATGGCAGAGGGATTGGAACTAGATGACCTTTAAAGGTCCCTTCCAAGCCAGACTATTCTATGATTCTGTGATTAGTCATTTGTAAAGATTTTACTGTTGTATTAATTCTGTGAATGTGGTTTGATGATTGGAAGGTTTAGACTGTAGTAATTCCCTGCATAGTCAGTTTGTTTTCTAATTAAGTGTAGCAGTATTGCTGAATAGTCTTATAAATTAAAATACTGAGAAAGAAAGGATTTTGTAGCAATGAGGTAATGAGAAATAAAATACAGGAATGTAGGAGTATCAAAACAAAATGACACCACTCAATATGGCAAAGAGCTATGAAGTTATGTATGTACCTTAACTTTAGAGAAGCAGATGTGCAGTGCATATTGTGTGGTGTCCTCCACATTGATGGGTACAGGGCATACCTTCTTAGTTGCATTTTTATTCTTTCATGTATCTATAACTATGCAAAGTCAAAACAAGTTAGTCATTATATAGACTTTACAGCTTTTGCATACTAATCTAAAATTCACTTCTTTCTGCTCTTCTAAATATGTGAGTAAGGTTAGGTCTCCACATCTACAGACGAAGTGAGTTGGGATAAGGAGAGAAGTAGTGAAAAGAGGGGTGGAATGTTACCAGCATTGTCTTTTGACTGTCTAACCATTGACTGTATGACCAGTATTTGGCTCAACAGTTATGTTTCTGGGGAGTTTTGGTATGGTTTTGTCAAGTAAGTATGCAAAAGTGGCCTAAAAATATCCCCCCTCATTAAACATCAGTGTTATGTTCTTGAGATGTCTGCTTCAAGAATGTGTTGGATTTAGTGCTTAACCATAAAGAAATACTAGGAATATCCAAAGTACTGTACAAGTTTCTAACATAAGGAACTTGGGATTTAAAAATGTTGGTATGAATAGCTATGAAGTTTGTAAAAGGTACAGACTTTTCAGTAGCTCTTGCATCATAGTGTTAAGAAAGTGGGGATTTTGTTGCATTTGATTAAGGGGATTTCTCAGTGCTTACTAGAATGAGAAAGTAAATGTTGCGCTTTTCTCATGGAAATATTAATGAGTAAAAAAACAACACTGAAAAATTTCAAACTGCTATAGTGCTTTGTTTAACCCCAGAGGAATGCAGCAATGCATGGGCTACATGTTGACATATTCTGCTGATGTCCTTTCCCTGGAGATTATGAGAAAGAAATCAGCTTCCCTGAAGTTAAGAGCAAAACATTGAGCCTAAGGTGGAAAAGTAATGTGGGATTGTTGGGGTAGGGGGTTGTTTATTTTAGTCGCTTACTGTTGTTCCATGAATAGCAAGTTGGCAAATAATATACACCAATGAAGCTAGCAAATAAAGGGGATAAAGAGTTCATTGATAGCAACAATGAAAGACTGTGTCAATACAGAGCAATGGCCCTTGTGCTGCAAAATCTTTGGCACTGGGCACTGGATTCTGTATTCCCTTGTGGTCTCTTCTTGTGGCTTCTTTAGAAGGCATTATGGCAAGTGTCCAGCATTAACTCCATCTCCTTCTGTTTTGCCAAATTAAATTCTTCTGCAGAAATTTGGAATAACTGTGATCACTCATAAGAGGAGAGTTCTATTTTTTTTTTCCTTTTTTTGTCTTCTTTTTTTTTCCTATGACAATTAGAAAAGTGAATTTGATCCGCAAATTAATTCAGCTGAGAAATAAGGAATGACAAGTGTGTGTGTATGTAAATAATTTCATAAACAGAATTCTAAAAATTATGAAGTGCCATGGACAATGTCTGTGTAATGGTATAGACTAGGAACCATGTGTGATAGGGAAGACTCTAGTATGGAGAGCCACTTGAAATGGAAGATTGCGGAAGCTGTACCAGCTGACTATACAGGTTTTTTAGTGTGTTTGAAAGGCATATTAATATGTATTTTTAATTGCTTTGTAACTATAGGTGATATGGACATGCCCTTGTGTTATGGTGTTGATGTTTTTTTAAGCTGGCGTTACCTGTTCTGGCAGCAAACCCCAGAATTCTTTCAGTGTACAGCTGAGGAAATTAATTGCAGTACTGAGATACGAGCCAACATCCCCATGCTCAGCATTGCTGTTTTGGGCTAATCCCCAAGTCCTGTACAGGTCCCCCGGATTGCGCTGACCTGCTATCATATACATTATGAGTTTGGAAGATTTTCTGTGTGTGATGGTTGCCTACAGCCGTTGATTTTCATTTATTTTCCATTTTAAAACACTAGTGAGTAACGAAAAGTGGAAAGAGTTGCAAATTGTGAAGAGAGTGCATTTTGTTTGTGTTTTCTGAATTAAGACCAACAACTGTGAAGCTGGGATTTTTAATGAGAAAGCCCTTAAGGCTGGAAGAAATTTGAAATATAGTGGTGATATACACAATCTTGCATGATAGATGCTTTTAACTGTTTAATCATTCATACTGCCTAAACATAATTGTACTGCCAGCTGCTGTGTTTACAGTCTATGATGTGGAAAAAGATGTCCCACTGTGACATGTTCTAGTTACAATCAAATTGACTGTAGCAAACACAGAAGCTGTTGAAGTTCAGTGCTTCTCAGTGGGGTGTTGTTGTTCCTCCAGCTTATTTCTGGCTGCTGATATAGCTCGTCTCTGTGAAGCTCGTTCTCATAAAATAACAAAACCAAGCCAGTTCCTGGTTCATCTTCACGGTAAAGAAGCGTGTGATTAAGTATTTAAGGAGACGTGCATCTCACAAGTATTTTTCTGGATAAATAGCATTTTACAGATTTGTATTTGTAATACTGAAAGGCCTTTTTTCACATATGAATTTTTAAATGTTTCCTTGCTTCTGTCATTTGGTGCAGTAAGAATGCTGCAAATCATGCTCATAGCTGCTGTTTCACAATAGTAATATCTCCGTTATAAATCTACTTTTTCAAGAGTTTAGATAATTTAGCCAGAAAAATTGTTTATAGGATGAGAGTTGCTTATGAAATAAATCAAGAAAATAAATTTATTTGTAAAGCAATTTAAAAAAAAAAGCACCAAAACACAATAATGACTCAGGTACCGAGGAGTAAAAGTCAGTGAACTAGATAAATAGTTCTCTGCATTTTAGCATGCCATTTTTTCAAGTATTCCAGCAATATTTTTAATTTTCTGATGTGTTTTATTCACATATTACAGCTCCTTAATGCTCGGCTTTGTTGAGTAGCTTGGGTTTTAATAAACCTACATGTCAGTGCCTGACCAAATGAAATAGCTCATCAAGCATGGCACTGCAATGCATCTGGTCATACCTGGTAGAGGAATCAAACTGCCCAAAGGTTTGAAACACTGAAGGTGACTGTGCATAGTCTCCTTTCCAGTCTTCAACTGTCCTGAGGTTCAGCTAACTGAAGAATTGTCGCTAATACCCTGCCAGCTCAGCCATCGCCCCTTTGCTTCTGCTGTCTTTGAAGCCATACGGTAATAAGTAGCTTTGTGTCAGATCACCAGATATGTTGCCGTTATTGTTTTAGCCAGAGCCTCTGTTGTTTGAAGTCCCATTTACTGCATTCCAGCTGGCGCTCAGGAGTTCATTTAGGCATGTTTAATCTTCTCACTAGGTTTCAACTGCTGTTTTTCTTTATTAACCCAGTGAATGATACCAGGCTTTTCCAGGGTGATTGACATCAGTGAGGAACAGTGTTGGTTATTGGAACTCCATTTGCTAATTAAGTCATCTTTGTAAGTAAAGAAGTGGAAAGACTTCGGCTTTGATGGTATTTGCTGAGAACAGTTTCTTGCAGGTTGTTAGTAGGGTAGGGATATGGGTCCTTTGCAACTGCGTAGTTTCTGCTTTTGGAGCTTATTTGACTCCTGTCAAAAGCTTGGGTTTGCTTCTGTTCTTCCAGCCATGAGACTGGCAAAAAAACCCAAACAACCTTCTCACCCCAACCAAAAAAATTCTTTGCGCTTACCAACTTGTAGAATTCTTGTCAAGTTTCCTTATCTGTAGAACTTGATCCTTGTTGTGAAGGGCTGTGCCAAAGCAAATACACTCATTCTTTCATCTTTCAGGTAATAGCATCCATCATTTCATCACTTTGGTGCAATGTATTGTTCTCTCCTCCTCCTCAAGGTTCTGTATAAGAATTTATTTTATGACCTGTTTAACAAATCTAAGACAAGAAAGTTGAAGAATATTTCTGGTGATACAGAGGGACTGCATCATAGTTTTATCATCCTGTGTCCAGCATAGAAGTCCCTATCTGAAGCCTAAGAGAAGTTAATATATTGCAGTTCAAATTAAATCCTCCTTTTTGGCAATTTGAAACAAAATGAATCTTAAATAAACCTGACTTCTGGGATAATGTAGAGGTTTCTTCCATGTTTTTATTGGGTAAATATGTGTTAAGCAGATTGATCAAAAATAGAAAACTTCAGGAAGAAGTACAACAGAGTAACGCGTTTCCTGATTCTTCTGTGACTTTCCTGAATGGATGATGATTTTTATTATTCGTTCATTAGCATTATGATATGGATAGTTGGTATTGTATGTGTCCATATTTAATAGTGGTATTATATTACTTTCATGTGGTTAAACTGCAATTATCCTTTTATTGTTTCTGGTCATGTTGTAGTATAATTTTTTTTTTTTAGTACTTCCTTTGTCAGAGATCCACAAAAAAAATCTTGCTGGCTGGTTGACTTCCTTGAGCCCTTACTGAAACAGGCAACTCTATCTCAGTTTTCTCATTCCACTCACTGTAAGTAGCGTGTAGGTGGCTACTCTTGACTATGTGCCTTGCTGCAAAACTGAAGTGAATCCTCCCTTGGAATTGGGGAAAACAGGAAACAAAAGGTGTGGGTGAGTACTGTTGGAAAATAAATGTTAACAGAATTGCCAGTTGGAAATTCACCCCTCTGGCAACTGGGGGATAACAGGGTGTGTTTTCACTCTTTTGCTGGCACACAGAGAGATTACTCTATTTGAGTGCCTGCAGAAGAGCAGGGGCAACAGCATTTGTGTTATCGTTGAGACTTTAGAACGGCGGTCCTTCCCTGGAGGATAGATTTGTACTGTCAGTCAATAAAGCTGGTAAGGTTTTTATAGTAACTTAGAAGATCCTTTAACTCTACTTGTAAGACAATTTCTGTCCTGGTCTAAGTGAAGCATCCTAGTTATGTGGACTCCATGAAAAGAGGGGCATGACTATCACAATGTACGTGCTAGAAGCTGAGTAACAGCGACTCTTGTAATGCCACATAGCTTGCAGATGATAAAAAGGTGATTTGTTCGGTGTGGTGATTTACTTTCCTATGCCTAGAAGGAGCAGGATGCATTGAGGTCTCTCAGTGACATTAAGACTCTGGGATATACAGTGATAAATGACATCTTGTAAAGCTGGACAAGGTCTCTGCCCCATCTTTCTACTCTTTCTATTTTTTTGTCCAGATGAGATAAGAAGGTAGTGATACCATTTACCTCCTCTTGATTGATGAGGCGGTTGCTCTTAGATCTGATTTAATTCAATTTTGACTCTTCGTGTCTCTTAAAGGAGGGCTGCTTCTTGCGCAACTGGTCCGTTCTGTGACCAGGCGAATTTTGTAATCAGAGAATCACAGAATTATAGAATGGTTTGGGTTGGAAGGGACCTTAAAGACCATCTGGCTCCAGCCCCCCTGCCATGAGCAGGGACACCTTCCACTAGACCAGGTTGCACAGAGCTCCATCCAGCCTGGCCCTGAACACTTCCAGGGAGGGGGCAGCCACCACTTCTCTGGGCAACCTGTTCCAGTGCCTCACCACCCTCATGGTGAATAATTTTTTCCTAATTGCTAATCTAATTCTGTCCTCTTTTAGTTTACAGCCATTCCCTCTTGTCCTATCACTACACACTCTTGGGAAAAGTCCCTCTCCATCCTTCCTGTAGGCTCCCTTCAGGTACTGGAAGGCTGCTATAAAGTCACCCCGGAGCCTTCTCTTCTCCAGGCTGAACAGCCCCAACTCCCTCAGCCTGTCCTCATAGGAGAGGTGCTCCAGCCCTCTGATCATCCTCGTGGCCCTCCTCTGGACACGCTCCAACACATCCATGTCCTTCTTACATTGGGGGCTCCAGAGCTGAATGCAGTACTCCAGGTGGAGACTCACAAGAGTGGAGTAAAGGGGCAGAATCCCCTCCCTCAGCCTGCTGGCCACACTTCTCTTGATGCAGCCCAGGATACGGTTCGCTTTCGAGTCAAGTGGTGATGCTCCTAAGAAAGAAGTTGATAAATATAACTAACTGCACCGCATAGTCCAATGTTGGTGGTTCAAATGCTGTGTTGAGCCGTGAGTTCTTACAGAGTAACTCCTATTACAACCTCTGCGAAGCTGTCCAAGTAAGCTGGAATTTTCTGTAGAATAGTATTTTTTTGTGTTTTCAGGTAAAATTAACTTTGTACAGAACCTGTAAATTAGTGTCACAGGAAACATCTGACTTTTGAACTTCATTTTATTCCTTAATACACTGAACAGCTTTAACCTTAAGACGGTATCTTCTCATACTTTCAAGCCATTAGAATAGGCCTCACATAGAGGCAGAAATCTCCAAATGGTATCATTCTGGATGATTTTATCAAGTTATGATCTCTGTAATTCTCACTACATTTTTCATACCCACTGTTTCTGGGTTAGGTTAAATATGCCTCCTTGAGGTTCAAAATGTATAAGCACTACCACTGTCTGATTTGCTGACACAGTGAAAGAGATCAGCATCTGTGTATGACTAGTCCAGGATATAAAATGGAGAGTCCACCTTGGATATTTTTATCATTCGTTTTCCTTTCCCTTGACATTTGTTCCACTGAACCTTGCGCGTGGGGAAGAGTGATAGGGGAGAGTCCATGCTCCCTCATTTCCTTTCGTGTTCACAGAGATGCTGGTCATCGGGGCAGCTGTTAGATTGTCCGGAGGGAATAAATCCTCAGTCCTATTAGTGATAGTTGATTTTTACATTTCAGTGTACTTGCAATACAGAATCTTTTTCATTCAGTCACTTTAAGGCCATATTATTCCTGTTGGCACCAATTGGTATGCAGCAGTTTTATAGAACGGTTTAGGACTCAGTGTAGTAACTTGGTGGAAGAGCCAACAATAAAACTACATTTCTTCCCTTTAAACTCAAAGCATCATGCTGTGAACAAATTCAAGTTTACATTTTTCTAACAGCTGTAGAACAGTCAGTTGCTTAGATATCAAAGATGCTGTATTTGCAGAAAACTGAATACTTCATCTTCTGAAGATCTATTTTGTTTTCATCTATACAAACAGTAGGATGCACTTGGTGTTTAGCATCTAATTTGTTAATACATTTAATAATACAATCTTCATGTACAGAACAGTAGGAAATGTTCAGTAAGGATGCAGTAATTCTGTGTGTCTCTTAATGGAAAACACCATATATTTTGATAATGAGAGGATACTTCAGTGTCAGGAAACCACAGATGAATCTGCTTTATAACTAATTTCATTACCAATGTCAATATACTGTGAAGAACAGTGCGTCTCATGCATAAAATAAGAATTTATATAGAAAATTATGTGATGTGGATGTAAGGAACCTTTATTGTGGAGATTTTTTTTTTCATCTAAAGAAAATACAAAAAGTATGCAATACATATTCTAAAAGAAAAGATGTAAGAAATTACTTTATGTTTTGACTTTTAAATATTGTAAATAGTTGCTAAATAATTCATATCGACGCAGTCAGAGTTTTATTTTAGAGGAAGTATGTTTTCTAAATTTCTGAAAGAAACAATTAACTAGGGCAGATACCTAAAATCTCCTCTGGTAACTTTTAATATTTTTTTAATGTTCATTTCTTTAATCTCATAGCAGCATTAAATGGTCAAAGAGGTAGTGGCCTGCAGGCTGAAGTTCAGGGGACACCTTTCCTTCGGGGAAGGGAGGGAGCATTCTTTCCTGTTTTCTATGCATTTTATCAAAAAGATACGGAATTTGTTTACCCAGTTCTTTACACACTAGTTATTTATCAGACAAACTTATGGAATTTCTTACTAATACAAGAAAAAAATCTGTTCATGTCTGTATTGTCTAAAGACTGCTGGTTCTCTTGTTGGACTGATGTTCCCTAGAGCTGCACATAAAATAGGAAAGCAGCAGGCACTGAGCAAATACAGGGATAGTATCCTGATAGTGATGCTGTTGCTTGACAGTGGTTACCTTTATTTAAAAAAAAAATAAATTTCAGTCACCTTACTGTGTGGATTCTTATTTGGAGGTGTTTGAAAGATTTTCAACTTTTACTTCATTTAGGATAGTGGAATGATTCTTACTGTTGGAGATTGTTCAAATTTAAATGACGCTACTTTCTTTGTGTCTGTCTTGACTTTGGACATCAGGCCAATTTGAGTATTTGTATATTAAGTTTTATTCCTGCCAGGAAAAAGGTTGGCCTTCTAGTTTTGTCTCTAGCATTGAGTAAATTGGTATTTATGGCTTCATAAGAACAGAGGGTTTAGGAAATCACCAAATGGCTGAGGTTGGAAGGGACCTCTGGAGGTCATCTGGTCCAACCCCTCTGCTCAAGCAGGGACACCAGGGTTGCCTGGGACGATCTCCAGATGGCTTTTGAACATCCACAAGGATGGAGACAGATACATGATGCTTTTGAAACAGAGTTTGTGACTCGGCTTTTGTTCATAACTTACCCTTCCCATGACTTTTGATTAAATTTAGCCGATATCAGAATATTAATTGCCAGTTTTCCTAGCTTTAAACCTAGCTTCAAAGTAGATACCACAGATATATCCTCTAGGACATAGAGGATTCTTGCTGGTTTTCTGGGCTCATCTGGACTGGTATAATTTTTAAGTCTTGACCGAGTTAATTTGTTATCACATTTATCTGTCCATTTGCCATTAGTATACCTAAAAAAGAAAAGAACAGATTTCTGTGGTTACATTGATATTTAGTATTTACACAGGTTTTTTTGTTGGAGTGTGTACAATTCTAATGAAATTTCATGTTCTGTACTTTGGATTACTTTGACACTTCTTTGGTCTGAAGGTCCACTTTGTGTAATTCAGTGAAAATAATCCATTGACAGCCTAGTTGATTGGCGAGGACCTGTGATTTATTTTTGTCCCTTCAATTTCTTTTTACAAAGCTTTTGCATAACACTATATAATGTTTTAATGTATTAGAATAGTTAGAATGCAATTCTTTTGATGATGTTTTATGTAAGAAACTGTTACAAGCTTGATTTTAATCTGCAAATGAGTCTTGCAGCATTTATATAACAGTGGTTTACTGGCATATGCAATTTGCGACTAGATGTTAATTTCTTGTTCTAATTTCTTATTTTTCAAGAAGTATAGCAATTCTTTAGTTGTCAGCGTGATACCTGTATTAGTGTTTGAAATCTGGCATCTAGCATGTTTCATAGGTTTCTAGGATATCTCAGGTACTTTGATTTTTAAATGGTGATAGGGATTGCTGAATGAAGTTATGGTACTAAAAAGATACTAAAGAGGAAGCTTTGTAAACAGAAAAAATATTTCATGCAGGAATGCATGAAACCTTGTTCCAGTGATATTCTAGTGGACTAATTCTGATTTTCTTTTTTTATTATTCTCAAATTTTAGATTTATCCATGGCAGTGCAAAAATTTTCACAGTCTTTACAAGATTTCCAGTTTGAGTGTATTGGAGACGCTGAAACTGATGATGAAATTAATATTGGTAAGTACATTCTATGCTCTGGTTGCAGTGGCATTTTAGATTGTTTCTTATATATTTAATATGATACCACAGTTAACAGTTTTTCTTCAATGGAGCATAGAACAAAAATTAAAAAAAATTCAATGAATAGAAATCACGCAAGACTTCAAAAAGACATGTCAAAAAGGCTATGTCTTCATGACATAGCTTGGTTCATTGTGGTGCAAAGTATTCAGCAGTACTTTGTCAACGGAGTCAGCTATTAATCTTCTAAATTCTGCTGCTATTTTTAATTTCCAGCCAGTTTTCATTGGGATACTAAAAGATATGCAAGTTTCCTATGAAGTACCATAGGTCTGCAAAAAACCACTTAAGTGCCTAGTAAGACACAGGAAGTATTTAAGGGCCTAAAACCAGGAATACGTTCTTTACAACTTTTGCATTCCAAAGTATATAGTTGTCTGAGCTTTTGCCAGTAAAATTTACTAACTGCTTAATGTTTTGTCTCTGCACACACCCAGAACTTCTGCATTCGCAGAACTGAACAGCTCAGCTTGTCTTGAACATAAGCCTATTTAGCATCTTGAAAATATTCTTCCTTGAGCAGACTTAAACCTGGAAACATTTCTAGGATTCGGAAATTCTGCCATTCTTTATTGCATGGCATTGCCGCGGTTGCAGTGATGCTTTCAGGGAGTGCTGCAGCAGCTGCAGTGCTCCAGCTCCTGTTGGTGAGAAACCTGTATTATAATCAGTTTTCAGAATGGCGAGGTTTGGTATCCAGAGTCTTACATACACATGGCCTCCATGTCTCTCCCAAAACTTCTGGGAAGAAGGAAGTTAAAGAGTTGGTTGCTTCTGGTTGTTAAAAAATAGTTGCTTCTAAAAATACATAATTTGGCACTACAAGAAGGAATGTAGGACTCATTGGTATTTTTAAAAAAAATCTATGTAATGCAGAGAGGAAACTTGAATTTGGGGTTTTCCAACCGTATCTCTTATTATAACCTATTTTCAAGTCTCCTCTCCCTTCAATATTTCCCTTTTCCTGGTTGAGTTACCTAATCATTGGGCAAAAGGTCTGACCTGCTTGCTTTCACTGGGAGGATGTGCCTCATCCTGATTCCTGCAAGACTGTGATAGTTAGGAGACTGTCATCAAAGATGGTTGGTATTTGGTCACTGTCTTCCACTAGCCTTTGGCAGGGGGAGGTTTAATTTTACTGACAAATAAAAGTGGGGGAGTGAAAACACTGAGCTGCTTCTATTCAGATATACACCCGCATATATTCTTAAGGTGTGCCAGGCTTGGCAAAAGACAAAAATGAATGGTGTTTATGCGCTCTTTGGCATTCTACATGTTATTTCTTGGCTGCAAAAGTTAGCTTGTACATGCTTTATGCATTTAAACTAAATCCATAGTATCTCAGTTGTCTTAGATTTGGTCTATAACTATTTTAAAGACAAGGGTTTGCATTTAAAATGAGGTGACTGAGGACAAAGACAACTTTCATTATACTTGTAACCTAAATGTAGCAAAGAAAAGACATTTTATTGTTTGGACATTAAACAGGCGTTTAAAACTATTTAAGAAAAAAACAGAGTTCATGAAGTTTGACAGCTGATTTATTTCACTTGGATCTTCAAAGAGAAGATTTCTAGCTTCTAAAGCACCCACTGCCTGATGGATTGTCGTGTACATCAAAGAAGCTTATAAGAGTAAAAGGTAAACTGACAGGAATCAAATTCAAGTCTGAGAGAGCTTGAATGGTACTGTGTGCTTTTATAGGGTGAGGCTCAATTTTTGATCTCCCTAGAGCCATGACCTAGAATTTGTCCATATCTTTAACATGACCCAACAAGCTAGATGTTTGCTTATCATCAAAGACAGCTTTGTATAGATGAATCCTGCTCTCTGTGCCTCCTTCTGCCTTTACTTCCTTTTTTAAGAATATCTACGATTGTGCAGGCCACTGGGAAGTTTCACGTCAGTCTGCAGTGATACTCGGTGATACCTGATAAGGTCTGTAAAAAAACACTATACATAGGGGCTTAACACAGGGACTACATTCTGACAATTTTAAAATACATTGCTATTTCAAGCTTAGCATTGGAAATCTACCCTAATCCACCTTAGCGTTAGAAATGCACCCTCTGAATAAGACGTTTTCTGTCAGGATATGATTATTTCTGTTAAAAAAAAAAAAGTTTCAGCTTCTTTCACAGTTGAAATATAAGTGAATTTTCTCTTTTTTTTCTTACCAATAATAAATATTTTGAACTGAGTTGATAGCTCCATGAATTTTTTTTTTAGGTAATACTGAAGTTGAAGGTCTCTGTTCAATAACTAAGAACAACATAATTTTTTGATTTTTTTGCCAGCCTGGGCTTTAATAGCAGCATTTAGTTTTATTTGCATTTCCTGTAACCTGTGCTTTTTTAGCTGCTCCCTTTATACAGCTCATCTATTCCAATAAGCAATTGACACAAAATACATGAGAAGTAGTTCTAATTAAGCTCCGTGACACACTCAATATATGCAGAATTATTATGATATTCTTCATATTTATTTTACTCTGTCTATGGTTTAATCCAGCGATTTATTTGGAGGTTTTGTTTTCTTTTAATTCCCATCTTTGTTTTCTAATTTTTATGATTTCTTCCTTCTTATTTACAGATGTTTAATTCTTCCATAGAAGTGTTGTTCTTTTTTGAGAAAAAATGCATTTTATGTAATCTTTCCACATTGTTACAAGTTACCCAGGTTTATCTACATAGCCACTTTCAGCCATACCATGGGCACTTGAGAGTCAGACATTTTGTGCATGGATTGTTGGCTGTTCCCGTGACTTGCTTGAATAAGCAGATTGGCTTCTTCCTCAAATTATCTACAGCTTGATTTTTTTTTTTTTTTTTAAACTATGAACATCAAAGGATTCATGCTACAAAAAGCTTTTTGAGATTTTCAGAGATTTGCCAGCGAATTGGGTTTGGGCAGCGGTGGTCTTCAGCTTTGCTAGCTTTTCTCGTGAAAAAATCAACAGCTAGCAACAGTTGATAGTAGAACACGGATATTAGTTCCGGTTGCGTGGGATTAGCCAAGCTGAATTCAGCCAAGCTGAATTTTTTGCGCAATTGAAAAGTTACGGAGAAAGTGGCTTCTTGGATGCAATAATAACACAATGAATGACAGTAAATCATTAACATAGATAGGCATAGTAACAAAGGTGTGATGTAACTCACCCTTACTCTAAGGAAAGGGTGTTGCTTCTCTCATCTTCCTAACAACTGTGCTTCCCTCGGTCTGAAATAGCCAAGACTTGACAACACTTTGCCATTTGCTCTTTTTAGATATATCACCCTGTGCGCAGTTACTCTCAGCCCCCTTTGCAATTAATATTTTGCACAGAGATTAGATACTTTAAATTGACAGTGAATGAATGTAAAGGATGTCAGTCATTTGTCATGTCTAGTGAGAGTTTTGTGCAGAATAGATGCATGATTTCTACATGTTTCAAACCTTATAGGTAACCTAGAACGTAACACAGATGAGATCAGTGCAAAAATTATGTTTTTAATGAATCAAGTGTCTTTTTCCTCAGTGTACACTGTGCAGGCATAAATTTTGCAAGGACAAGGTTTGCTCAGTTCTTCCTTTCCTAATATCCAGTTTGTGTCACCTGATTCCTTCTCCAGGAATCTCCCTGGTTTTTATCCTCTTTTCTTCTGTTTGTATGATCTGGATTGTCGCTGATACAGATGAAAGTAATAAACTTTATTATTTAACTCAATGGAATTCTGTCTTGTTCCTTAACAAGTTCTTGTCTATTTTGTATTATGGCTAATTATAAATCAGTATGATTTAATATCAGCAGTGTAAGGCCACGCTCTGCAGAATTAAAAGAAACCAAGTCAAATAATTCCATTCTGATATTCTGGCATTTTACTTTAGTATCTGGTTTTTATTACTGTGTGCTCTTTAGGCAAAAGCACTGAAAGGCTGTGTATTTCACTCTGTTACTGCTGGTTTTGAGGGTTTTTTTTTTTCCTGAAGAGAATTATATTGATATATGACAGCTGTTTCAGGTAGCATCAGATGGTTGATTTAGGAATGTAATGGGATTATTATGATCTATAAAATCATTATTAATTGAGCAGCAAGGAATAGGTCAGAAGTTGTAAAATGTGATATCTTTCCTTATGGGAACTGAATTCTCCTCTTGCTGCTAGCAGTTGTGGCTCATGTGATCTTTGCTGACTCAAACCTCAAGTCATTCATGGGGTTATTAAAATTGCTAGCAACTAACCACCTACAGAACTGTTAACTCATACCATGCAATTATGTTGTGTACAGCAGTTAGTTTCAAGTTGAACTTTGAAAAATCCACTGAAATGTACTGGGCAGAAAGAACTTAAAAAGGAAAAAAAAAACCGAAAGAAAAAAACTTCAACAGTAGTTGTTTGTGAGAGTCCGCTGCTGTGTTCATAAGGCTCTCTTGTTTGAGTTGAGCAATGATGCCAGAAGCTCTGCTGTCTTTTTCGCTTGTACCGGGCATCCACATGCACGATACTTTTGAGTTAGCAGCTGCTTTGCCCTCTTTGAGAGCCTGTCAGAGGACAAGCATCCTGTTATTCCAAGCAGCAAATAGATCCATCTTTTGTATAAAACTACAGAAATAAGAAAAAAAAAAAAAAAAAAAAAAAATTTCCTTCCCCC
>Ga0065711_1028213_pt1 | contig 42897 bp, 25 predicted proteins | sample Hoacrofraction12_FD_59098 | JGI IMG/M metagenome (GOLD analysis project Ga0065711, IMG submission 59098) | Hoatzin crop microbial communities from Cojedes, Venezuela - Epithelial fraction 12 v2 (version 2) | ecosystem: Host-associated > Birds > Digestive system > Esophagus > Crop | place... | reverse complement strand
GCGGAGGGAGGGAAGCATGAAAGATTGAAAGATGAGCTTTGAGGAATTTAGATTAAAGGGAACTAGTGAGTAGGAGTTCATGGGGGAAACTTGTAGCCGCATTGAAGAAATTAGTGAGAAGATGTTAGCCATCCTGACTTGGACGGAAAGCATCAGGGAGGCTTGGTGAGGAGTCATGTAGGCTATTGGGGCCTATGACTTGTGTGAGCTGAGCATTTAGTAGTGAATGACTTTTATCTTTTAGAAAAGTGCATCAATAACTGACTTGATTTTATAATTAGCCTAAAGAAGGAAAGAACGGGAGATGATTCTGGGGCAGTTACTGGAGAGAAGTGAAAGGATGGGAATTTGGACTTTAGTCAGGGGGGACGCCTTTTAGGTCAAAGAAAGGAGCAAGGTCAATAAAAAGAGTAACAAGTTTAAACAGAATTAGCAGTTGGGTACAAGGAGCTCAATGTGAATGATCAACGTGGAGCTGCTACAGAGCTGCTTATTTCCTTAACCTGATTTTGTTTGCTCAAATATGCAACTACTGACTTGTGTGCTGGCACTAGAGCACGCCCTAGCCTTGCTCGTTCAGCTGCCCGTGTTTCCTGCTCTGTTCGAAATAACATTCACGAGCGCTCAGTTGCACTAATATAAATCTCTCCCTCTCGAAGGTTTCACTTGCATAAATGATGGCTAAGATGCGGTAAAGCAGAGTACCCTTTTTTTTTTTCTAGGAGTAAATCTTTGAATGATGTCAGCGCAGAGGAGCTGCAGTCGTTGCGCAAAATCCGTTACGAAGAGCTACAAAAGATAAAAGAACAGCTACATGAACAAGATCTGAAGTGGCAAGAAGTAAGTGCTCCTTTTCACCCCTCCTCGCGTGCCCTGCTGAAGGGCCGGGTGCTGCCTGCCTTCAGTGTCCCCAGAAAACAGGCTTTGGCATGGGTGCAGCAGTTTATGGGGCTGTCTTCTAAAACGACCCATCTCGGGCAGCTACTAGTGGTTTTGGGGATGTCTCTTTAATGCAGAACTGAAGTTATTTTAAAGATCATCAGAAGTATCTGATTAATGCTTCAGGATGAGACTGTTATGTATTGTAATAAAGCCTTCAGGCTTGATTACTGTGGATGTAAAGAAAAGTTAGGGCAGTTTCATGTGTTATCTGAAATTTGTGAATACTTTTTCTGTGAAACAATTGGAATGTCTGAGTACTTGATCCTCTGGGAGGAGAGAAGGAAATAATATTTCCTTGTGCAAATTCTTTAGGCTCCTATACCCTAATAATTCTGTCTTAAATCCAGCTTGTAAACTGATGTGGTAGCTTTGCACAGCATCATAAGGGTATCTGAAGACCTTTTCATTTGTATTAAAATATCTACTTGACAATGATTACCGAGAAGAAGCTGAAATTAAGAACAGAGCACCAAGCAAGAAGTGCATAGCTGTTTGTTTAATGCATCTCAGCCATTTCAGTTCTATTATTTAGTACTTCTCTTAGCTCTGGTATTTCATGGAGAATATTACCAGTTCACGTTGTGGTTTTACATAAATGAAAAAAATACAGAAGTGTATATTTTCAATTTAGAATTTAAGGCATGTTTATTCTCTGGCTAATCTATCAGTCTAACGTAGTAGTGATCTGGAAAAAAAAAATCCAAACACAAAGGCCTACAGCGAAGAGATACAGATAGCATCTGCTTTTGTTTTCAATGATGTGTCATTGGGTGAAGTATTCTAGAATAAAATTGAAAAAGTTAAGGGGGGGAAAAAGGGGCAAAACACATACTTTTCCATTTGTAGTCCAGTAATTACAATTGTTAACTTTAACAGGCAGTGAGCCTGTAACCCTAACTAAAATATGAGAACGCCTTTATCATTTAGAGTGAAGGTGCATGAAAATGTGGCCTCGATGCAGACATGCAAGTAGAATCGGGACGGTAGGTAGCATGTGGTGGGGTGCCTCTGTAGAGTTACGAGGTCTTGAGAAAATCTGATTGTAGTTGTTCCATGTTGCTCTTACAGGATCTAGCAAAATGGAAGAATCGTAGAAAGAGCTTCACTTCTGAACTGCAAAAGAAAAAGGAAGAGAGAGAAGAAATAGAAAGGAGAGCCTCTGAGGTGTCTGAAAGGAATATCAAGTCACTGAAAGAAATGCAGCACGAGAGGTAATGACCCTAATGGGAGTATTATGTTGAAGAACTTAAATCTGAGGGTTTTTATTTCCTTGAATTCTTGAGCAGCTTTCACTGGCAAGTTGCAATTGATTCTGCAGAGATCTCAACAATTTTAGTTACAAATTGTATTGTAGAAATCTAGGCAATTGAAGGGTGGAATATGGTCTGCTAATGCATTGTTTTCACAGAATGTTAAACAGTTCTGCTGCGTAAATGATATTTTACGCTCCTGTCCATAAATAAATGTATTGAGAAGTCAATATTTGCATCCACGTTAAGAGGCTAAAACAACAGTGTTGAACTGGATGATTGCCTTTTTTATTCTTGGATCAGCTTAACTATTTCTCTTTCCTCTACCACTGCATTTGCGATTCTTTTAGCCACTGTGGATAAAGACAGACAGAATTTTAATGTATATCGCAGAGCTGTAAACATTTACTTGATTTCCCCTTATCCCCAGTTGTTCCTCTGGGTACTTACAGAACAAGATTTTCTCTGAAGAGTAGAAAGTGTAAACTGAGTAAACTGAGTAGCACAGTACCATTTCTGCTGGTGACAGCCTCTTTTTTTTTTTTTAATGCACGTATGACTGAGATGAAGGCAATATGCATATGGTGTGTATTGATAAAAGAAATTTAAATAAGTCTTAAAACAGGATGTTTTGAGTCTCTGTAGTTTTTTTTTTTTTACTTCTTTGTGAGGGCAAAAATTAATCTCTTGAATAAAAATACAGATGGTAATTGTATTGAATGCCCAGTATCTTCTTAATCTTAGAAGTTGGTAAAGTGGTAAAGATTATCTCTGTAGCAGTTGTTCCTTTATGACAAAGGAGTGAATAGCAGAAAAAAAAATAATCTGAGCTTCAGGACACCATCTTATTTTGTTACCTAAAGTTCAGTGGATCATTTTCACAGAGTAGAGACATCAGAAGAGCTGTGCAGTTGAGGCAGTGTTATGGGACTACCTTCTCCCATTCTTTCCTCAATAAAATCTGAATTTCTGAGGGTATGTAACTTGAATAGCTGTATCATTTTCTTGGCACAGAGCTTTCTGTCGTGGTGGCAACCTGATAATGTGACAGTAGCATGCTTGAGTGCTATGGGAGTGTTGAAACAGGGAGGAGGGGGAAGAAGGTAGATTTTAAAATATATTAGAAGTCTAGTATTTTTAAATTATGCCTTTCATTTTCATTTTCTGAAGTTCTGTTTCTCAGTTTATGCTCTGCCTTGAACACTCAGTTGTCAAAAGACTTAGGGCCCGCCTGTTCATCAGGTCACTTAGTCTACTGTTTTAACGCGCTCTGACCCCGTAGGGAGGACAGAGATCAAGACTCCTACAGGCAGCGAAAACATGACCACAGATGGACGTATTCACTGAATGATGATGTGTTTACTGAAGAGAAAGCACCTTCCACACGGTCAGCAGCAAAAGATTACCTTTTGGAAGAAGATACCTCCTACAGCACTAAGGACAGCAAAAGTGCGTATGCCGCACAACCGCACAAGGAGAACCTGCCGGAGAGCTCGGCAGCTCGTGACGCTCCCACTCCACCAAAGAGCCTGGCAGAGGAGCAGAGCTCGGCTCTTTTGTCTGCCCGCTACTCGGTGAATGCTCAAACTGGGTCAGCTCAGGTTTCAGCTTCTCTCCCGAGAAGTTACCAGAAAACCGATACCTCTAGGTTAACATCTGTGGTTACACCAAGACCTTTTGGTGCCCACTCAAGAGGAATCTCATCACTGCCACGGTCGTACACGGTAAAATTCCACTTCATTCCCAAAGTTTGTAAATGTTGGGGTCTGGAATAGCTGGGGGAACAGTAGAATTTTAGCGCTTGTTGTTTTGTTAATAGAGCAGGCAGTTCTGTCCTGGCTTCAGATGTTTACTCATATTTCTGTACTTAAAGGCACTCCTAGAAATAAGGCTGCTAAATATATGCAGTAGAATAGTCTCTTTATTACCTGTAGTAAGTCTCCTTAGTGTTCCTTATCAAAAAAGCTGCCTTTGTTGGATATAATTGTCTGAAGCTAAGTTAAAGACTGAGTGTTAAAGACAAATTTTTTGGGTGATACAAGTTTCCTTTACTCTGCTGACTTTGAAATTTTATGCTAGCCTAAAATTTGCCTGCTTGGTAAGGCACTGAAACACAGAAATCGATCCCAGCCCCTGATGACTATGTTGATTTTCATAGCTTTCTCCTAAATCCCTATTTGTATCAATGTGAAAAACGGTAAGAATGCAAATCATGCTAAGCAGATAATTTTATCAAGTTTATCTTAAGAAGTCTGGACTATTTATTCTGTGAGCACTTCAAGAGGAAAGTGTGTTGTTTTACTTTAAAGTGGGTAATTAGTAATGGGTACAGTAACCAGAATTTGCATGGAATTTTTTGTTAAATGTTTAGATTGCTGAAAGATTATGGGATTTTTTTTTAAAGCATGTATTTATCAAACTGTCATTTTTGTCCTAGATGGATGATACCCAGAAATACAATGGAGAAGTAGAAAAAGCTAAAAGAATTCAAACCTTGTTCACTAGCAGTTCATTTTCACAACCAGACTCTGCGCACCCTCTCTCCGTTAGTGCATTCAGAAGCAGAGGTGAGGAGGAAGAGGAGGAGGAAAAAGAAGGTGTTCAGTCAACACCACCTCCTAGTTTGGCATTACCTGTAAAATCCCAAGACCAAGATGCTGGAAGCAGTATTCTTAAACCAGAGTATTGCTCTCCTCCTGATTCTCTTTCACTTACATCTTCTGCAGAAAATGTGAGTCTGCCAGAGCGTGAGGATTCAAAATCCCTGGTAAGTGTGGAAATAATGTGATTACTTAGTGTAACTGAATGCTACAGCAGAGTAAAAGAAAAAAATAGATAGAATTATATCTAATGCAAGTATTTTTTGGTAGTAAGAAAAAAGCTCAGAGAACTACTGTTTCCTTTGATTTAATTCAGGGGAAAGAGAATATTTGGAAAGAAAATAATTGGTTCTTTTGCTGCATTTTTTTCCCCTACCCTTTATATGTCCCGTGCTTAATTTTATTTCTCATTCTAATTCAAAATAGTTATTCTAAATATGTTTTGATGCTTGCCAAGTTTTTGTTATTCTCCAAATTAGCACATTGTCTGCACAATCAGGTATGTCAGATGATTGATCTGAGCTGCTGTAGCATTCAATTGCACTTTTAAACTGGTGGTGGAAAATAAAGATCAGCTTTTCAAAGGCCAGCCTTAAACATTAATATCATACCATCGTTTTTTTCCATCTGTTATGGCTTTAGCCCGCCCTTTTTTTTTTAAATCGTTATTTACTTGAAATTAATCTAATCAATGTTCACTTTAATGAATTTTAAAGAAAAGCATCATCTCTCTGTGTATTTGCTTATCCAAGAGTTGGGTCTTTCAGTGTTTTTTTGGAATATGTGTCTTGAAGTGCTGTTTCCTCCAATCAATCACGTTTCACATGTAAAAAATGACCCGCAATAACTTAAATTGTCAATACCTGTCTGTTAAATCTGATGATGTGGTTCATACCCCTGACAGATTAGAAATTAATTCTTTGCATTGCTGTTGCTGCTGTAAAAGTGAATTGTGCCAGTTGCTTGGGTGAGGATCAAAAGTCCTTGGATGCTGATTTATTAAATTACTTCCCACACCAGCTTTCTATAAATTCAGTCACTTTGAATGATTCTTCTTCCTAATCATTTATGGAAAAGGAACACATTTCAGTTTAATACTTGTGATACCCCTTGGCCATTGCAATGCAATGATCATAATCTTTTAAAACTGTGATTGCTGTATGAGGAAAGAGATCATGATTACTTTTTTTCTCCTGTGTTGTAGCAAAAACGGGCAGAGGAATTGCTGTTCTAATCAGTGAAAACATAGATTAGACAGGGTTGCTTTGTATTACTTTAAGCGAGCCAAATGAGAACAAAATGTACGAAGTCTGTTTTTTTTTCCCTATCATTAGAGACAAGATTATAAATCGTCTTCCTGCAAATGGGTAATGTGGGGTTTTTTAAATAAAAAGTTAAAAAAGAAGCTTGTGTTGTGCCTCAAACAAGCTAAAACTTAAGGAATGCAAGTTCCATTTGGCATATTTGTAAATCATTGCCGGAGTTGAGAGATTGACATAGTTCACTAGTCATCAGGGCAATAACACCAGGTTTGTGGAGTGCTAAGTTTTTTTGGAGACGACCTGTCCAAATGAAGTTCGGTGTGCAAAGTCGCATTACTCCTCTGACAAGAGGTAGGTCTGAAGAAGAGCTAGGTTGGGATGGTGGAAATAAAAATAACAACAGTAATTTCCAGGAACACAGTCAAATTCAAAAGTTTTATATGTGCTCTAGCCCAGTGTGCTAACCTGTCTATTAGTGAATTTATTTTTAATCTACTGTTACTCACCTAGAGGACTTGAGTTGGATTAAAAAAATAGTCCGATTTTGTATCGGAGCATTGCAAGCTAATAGCTGTGTTTTAAAGAAAGGACTTTATTTCTACCCTGGGCTGTAAAGGGGAGTGTTTTGTCAGGAACATTCCTGTAACATGAGGCGAAACCTCAGGACATTGCCTTGGAATATTGTTGTCTTCTGCACCCAGCTCTCGGCTACTGCTGAAGCCCCCTCTGGCTGCGTCCTGCCTGGAGAATCTGGCTAGCTATGTCTGCTTCTGCGGCACTCCCTGCAGCTGCCTGCTGCATCCCACCACCCTAGGAGCTGTGGGGAATTGCTTACCCACCTAGACTTCGAAATATTTTAAGTTAGGGGAAAATGAATCTCACCCTTCAGGAAAGCTGGTTTGCTGGGCAACTAAAATGTAGGTGTACGTTTAGTACACCAAATTTAATACAAGCACGTGTTGCTGGAATGTATCTGTTTTAACAGTGTTTGACAGAAAAAGTCTGTAATACTGTTTTTTCCCTTCTATTGTTATAGAATTTTTATTGTTATGTCAGTTCCATGATAATGAAGAGAATGGCATGCATTCGGGTATTTTAATTGTTTTTTAATGAGTTCACAGTAAGATGTTAATGTATGCAACACCTGTTCATAATACAGTGTGGGATTGAAAGCAAGCGTTCCAAAACGTTTTCCAAGTCAAATATTTCTACAGTTTAAAATGATAATGTTAGGTTTTGATTCTGATTTTGAAAGTATCATTAAAGTGCACTAGAATGGAAGATTTGGATTCTAGCTAACTCTGGGATTAGTTTTATTATCTAAGGCCTCCATTACAAAATCCATAGCAAGCTGGTAGTATTTCCCACAAATTTAAAAAGATGATTGTTCACCCAGGTAAACAGAGTTGCAGGATTGAGCCTAAAGGAAACTGCTGATGCACACTGTAGGATGTGCAAGAAAAAAAATAAGATGAATTAGTGTTATCTAGCTTTCTCACATATCTTTTTCACTGATGTTCTCTCAGGAGGGAGCATGTTCCACAAATTCACAAGACTATCCGTGAAGACCCATTTAGGGGTTTAGTTTCCTCAAATTTCTTGCATTTTGTATCATTGTGTTAGGAAACATTTAATATAAGAGAAATGCATAGCTAAATATATATATGTGTATAAAATACAAATGTAAGCTGAAAACATACCTGTTTGTATAAAAACCATGTAAGTTATTTAACTCACTTCAATGCTGTTTCCTTTGTTTATGATGCTAATAATAGATGATTAAAGTGCGCATTGTGAGCAGCCTCACTTATTTAGAGGATAAACTTTCCCTCATTTAGATTCCTGTGATACCAGATACTGTAGTGTCATGTTTTATTTTTCAGGAACAGTACAGTGAAATGAGAATCAGTATAAACCAGAGACCTGGCCACAGTCGCAGCTTTGGGTTTACAACAAATTGGAGTTCTGCAGGGGCCTTTGTACGGACAGTTGAAGAAGGTAAATGTGTATTTCCTGCACAAATTTTTGTTCTTATATTTGGTTTGCAGAGGCTTCTAAATTAAGGCATTTGCTGTTAAGAATATTGCAAATATTTTTGAAAAATCGGGTAGAGAATTAAAAAAAATCAGTATTTAATTTGCTAGTGTGCTTTTGTGAATCCTCATCTCTTCAAATGGGTTGAATTCAGAAATGCTAAAAAGCATTTTCGTAATGAAGGACACTTCTATAACCGCTGAAAAGCCATAAACATGATTGCTTAAACATTCACCGAGCCCCTTATGGAACGGTAGTAGGGGGCACATACAGGCTTCCAATGTCCAGGTTGTTCCTTTTAGCTAGGTTTAAAAGATTTCACTTCATGTGGTTTGTAAGCACATGCAGAGGAAACTCAGTTAGGAGTTAGTAATTGTATTTCAATTTTCCCTTCCTTAGTCATGATGAATGTTGGAGACATTTCATATAAAAAGCAGTTCTAAATTGATTTCCATTGCAGTTTTTCAGATGTGTTAATACTGAGGAAAAGAAAACATTTCTGTCTTGAAATGAAACATACATAAAGTTTCTTTCTAAGCTTTAGTAGTCTTCTGCAGAGAACAAGCTCAATTTTCTTAATTAAAAAAAACACACCAAAACACAACAAAAACCCGAGGAAAACGCATGTAAGGCTTGTTTTCTGGACAGTGATCTTTCCCATTGCCAGTAATACTTCAGGAATATTGAATTCTGCCCTTTCTTCCAGCTAGCACAAGATCATCCTGAGAAAGAAGAAATAACTGGGAACTTCTTATTTAGTTAGCCCTTTGTTATGCTTTCCAGAGAGGGAAAAATACCATTTAACGTCATTTACTGAGCAGCTTTGACTTCTGCCCCCAATTTCGAAGTCAATTTTTAGGCCTCTCTCCACTATAACTAGGTACTTCTCATAATTAGATTGTGACCATTAATATTCACTTAGCACAAAGAATAAATTTCCATTTTCTTTCTCTGCTGCTAGACTTCTGGTTTAATTTTGTAACTTGGAGGCAGAGGAGCTGTCTCTTCACTCTGCGAACCACAAATGAAAAATCTGAGGGTAGCGAATGTTCGTGCTGGTCATTGACAAAGGTCCACGTGGGCTCTATCCCCAGCTATGTAGGCAAGGAGGAGAAGATGAAGGCCCTGTGGCTGTTATTTTGCTTATGCTTTATTACCATTCTCACAAGGAAGGACGCAAAGTATAAATATTGAATGAAGAAGGGGCTGTATCTTGGTATTCTCGTTTAACATATATTTTTCAACAACTGGCTCGCGTTGTATCCTTATTCAATAGCAGTAGCTTCCTTTAAAGGAGCGAAGGACGAAAGGTGTGGACGACTCGCTGAAAGAGTAAGATGGGCTTTCGGCTAGGCACTGCCGAATGTTTGGTTTCCTGTTTTTAAGAGTAAGTCATAGGATAACTCGGGTTGGAAGGGACCTAGGAAGATCATCTAGAGCAAACCGCTGCTCAAAAAAGCGTCAAGACTGAATTCAGACCAGGTTGCCTAGGGTCTCACCCAAGATGGCTTTGAGACTCTCCAAGCATGGAAGCTGCACAGCCTCTCCGGGCATTGTATAATTATGCTCTGGGAGAAATTTTTCCCCATGCACCAATCATACTGACCTTTGTCTCAGTTTATAATAGCTGTGCTGTGTTCTCCTGCCAGAAATGTCAATAAAGACCAGGCTTTACCTTCTTGGTGACCTCCTGCTAGATACTGGGGGGACTGCTCTGAGGTTTCCCTGCAGCCTCTCTTCTCCAGGCTGAAAAAGCCTGTACCCCTCAGCCTCTGCTCACCAGGAAAGTGCTCCAGCCCTGACCATCCCAGTGGCCTCCCATGAAACTTGCCCCAGTTTATTCACGTATCTCTTACAGTGGCACACCAAAACTGGACACCGTATTGTTAATGTGTCATAACAAGTGCTGAGTGAACGGGATAGTCCTGATCTGCTGGCCATGCTAGTGTTCACAGAACTCCACCACTGCCAGGGTCCCCCCAGCCCTGGTCCTCCAGCCCATCAGCCCCCAGCCTGTCCCATAACTGGGGTTAGTCCATCCCAGGAGCAGAACTCTCCATTTGCCCTTGTTGAATGTCAGGTTCCTGCTCTGAATGTCAGCCCTGCCCTCCAGTGTTTAAGCCACCCTCTCCCTTTCAGCGTGGTTTGCAAACTTGATGAGGTTGTTTCTCCTCCTCCTCCTCCTCCCCCTGGTTATAGGTGGACATGTTAGAGAGGACAGGTCCCAGGATACGTCCCTGGGAAGCCACACTTGTAACCAGCCTCCAGGCTGAGTATGTACCATGAATCGCTACCCATAGAGCCTGACAGCCCAGCCAGTTTTTTCAGCCATTTGGTTGTTCTGCCCTGTAGACAATACCATCCCAACCTTGATACCAGGATACTGTGGAAGATCATTGTCAAAAGCTTTATTAAACACAAGGTAGAAGGTATCCACCACTCTCCCTTCATCCACAAATCTAGTCATTTCATCATTAAAGACAACCAGGTTGATCAAGCGTGATTAAGGCTTGGCAAATCCATACCAACTGTTTCCAGTCACCTTTTTCTCTTTCATGAGACCAGACATAGCTTCTAGGAAGGCGCTCTCTGATTGTCTAGACATACTTGTCATCTAGCTGTATGATTTTCCTCAGGTGATACCTTGCATTTATCTTTTTACTATGTATAAATGAGTCCGTATTCTGCATATACTTTTCTGTGAAATAATCAAGTCAACTGCTTGACAAGCAAAATTAATTTATTATAAGCGTTCTCAAGAGGCTTATTAAGAGTTAAGCTTGTAACACGTTTCAGTGAGACCCATTTACAACATACAAAAGAAGATAGCGCTCATTTTTTTGCAGGAATTTTCAACCTTTATGCTAAAGATGAGGTAAACAGCCTTAAAGTCATTAGTCTAGACATTGTTCTGACAGCTTCCTCAATGCCATATAGTCTTTATTGTTTCAGTCTTTTCCCTTTCACTCACCCTATTTGCAATCGTTTTTTGAGATTGTGTTGATGTAGGAGTGCACGTGTCTGCGATCAAACACTTGCAGGTGTGTAGGACAAAGTAAATTTGACCCACTTCCTTGAAGTCTTAATTTTTTTGTATGACTCTGAGCTAGTATTTATCTGTTGTAATAACAACAGATGGGGATAGGTTAGTAATAACTAAATACATATGGAAAATGAGTACTTGGTTGGTTTTGTTTTCACTGGGGTGCAGTAAGAAAGAAAAATCTTTTCCATTCAGGAAACTTACAAAAAAACAACAGTACCTGTTTTAGGTAATGCAAACTAAATCCTCTACAGCGGTATAAAGACGATACCAGTAACTCCTGTAGTTTTGGAGGAGCTGAACAGAGAAAGACAACTGTCACCATACAACTTTTGGCACCTGAATTGCCAGCTAGTCTCTGTAGGCTCACTCTTGAGAAGCCCTTTTATTCACAGACTGTAGAGGCAGAGCAGCTGGCAGAGTTACGTGCCAAAAATTGAGCGGTGTAAATTGTTCTGGCTGTGTTAGGTCTACACGTGCAATATAGAGATTGCTGCTGGTCATTCAAGTCTGTATGGTCTGGATATGTCTTTCTGGTGGTGCTAGAGGAAGAACCACGCAATCTTAAATTCCCTTCCTTTACTGAAACTGAGCTGAGGTATATTGTTCCCACCTCTGAGCTGGGTCTTATCCCTGTCAAATTGTTGGAGTAGAATGAAAACCACGTTTTTTGCTTCCTAAAGTTTGTGCTGTCACAACACATAAAAGGGAAATTATCAGTTCTGATGACTCTCCTTACGCCTGAAGCGTTTCCTGTACCATGAGCATAAAATTCAGCCTACATGTGGTCAAACTACATGGTACTAAAGGTCTTAGGTATTGAAAGCAAACACAATTCCAAATGTTGTATGGTATTGTTGAAAATAGTAACTTCAGTGGTAGTATCTTTGAAAGTATCTTTAACAGTACCTTCCATTTAAAGATTCGAAAATCCATGATTTTTTTAACATCTTCCTGGCTCTAAGGAGTTGCACGTTTTTTCCAGTTTATCTGTATCCCATGTTTTCTTCCTCCAAATGAAAGCCGTACATTTTCATCTATAATATTGCTTAAAAGTAATTTGTGTATTTTGGAGATTTTACTGATAACTTCTAATGGAGTCTTTAGTCTATACTTAAAGAAGAATGCCAGAAAAATAGAATATGGAGCTATGCTTTTGTAACATAGTAGTTAGTGCTGGTTTTTTAGGTTTGGTGCAGTATGAGGAAGCATAGCATTTCTTCATTTCTTCACTTCCTTGGGTGCCAGGAATATTAAAAGCTATCTGAATCCTTAGTGGGTGATCCAGACTTAGAGCAGCATTTTACTGGTGAGTCAGAACACGGTCAGGAAGAAGCGTATGTTGTCTAAATTCTTCTGGCATTGCTTGCCCATATTTATTTCTGATAATGTAATATGGTATTGTTTAAATAAGATGTGTGGATTTCACTACTTACTTTGGAAAATGCTTCCATTGTGTAATTCAAGTTTGGTTTATTTTATTAACATGAGGATTTATTGTGCAATCTTTAACTACATTTTCACTTAGCTTTTCCATTTCCTGTTCTGCTAAGGGAATGATTGTTATTGGAAGAACCGTTCAGATGAGATTCATAAAATCTTACTTGGGGAAGTATGAGTTTCTCAGCTCGTCTGTTTTCTGAATTAAATAGAAAAAAGTTTATCAGCTGGTCCTGTATGTTCTCCTTCTTTAGGCTAGTGAGATCACCTGCCAATGTGTAGTAGGTGAAAAAGAGTATAAAGTGCAGCCTGTCTTGCAAAATACCAGTAGAATTCAAAGTCCAAACTGCAGTAAAATTTGGTCTTAATAGGCAAAATGAGCAGAATCCAGAGAAGTCTAATAGGACAGCACCAAGCAATATCTGGAGTCCAATTAGCAGTCGATTCAGAGCTAACAAACTATTTTAGCAAAGCAATAAAGCAGCATGATCTTGTCAGTAGAGCCCAGAAAATGTAAATAAGAATACGAGAAAGCCAGCTTCTACTGGAATTAACAAAGTGGAGGCTGCTTTTTTGGGCAAACAAGAGGATTATCCAAACATTAGCTGAATTTCGCCTAATGTTTTCTACAGACACTGTGGTGCTGCCTCTCTGTCGCTACCCCAGATTACAAAGTTGAGTTAGAGAAAGCAAGAGTGGGCCCAGAGGTTGTTTATTAATTGGGCTGGCCAGAATGGAACACTTACAAGTCCAAAAGACTAATATTCTTTGCCATTTTCATAAGTTTCAAATTGAAACATTACTTTGATGCTGAGTTTACTGACCTTATATTACAGCGTAGTAGATTTTTCAAAGACTTTGGGAATATCCATCAGTAAGCATTTCTTTGAAATTTTTTTTTAAACTTTCTTTTCCCTCCCAGTCACAAGTGTGGTAAAAAAAATAATTGTGAATGGACACATAATTTTATCTTTCTTTTGGTTTTCTACAGGTGGCCCTGCAGCACTTTGCCAGCTGCAAGTAGATGACGAGATCATTGCTATCAATGGCACAAAGGTTTCATGCATGGACTATAGTCAGTGGGACGAAGCCATCAGCAGAGCACTAGAAACTGGAACCCTGGTCATGGATGTCAGACGATACGGAAAGAATGGTGAGTTGTTTCATTGGTCAGATACAGTATGCTCTGTAAGGCAAATAAACTTTGTCTCTGCTGTACCTGACAGCCGAGAGTCCTTATTGCCCTTACAGTAGCAATGTGTATCTAAGCTACATAGTTTGCTAGCGTGTCTGTTGCATTTTAACACACCTTGGCTTTTTTTTAACTACTTGTGCGTTAGAAGTGTCTTAACAAGCAAGTCTACAAAGCGTTGAACTACTGACCTCTCTTGTGCTCTGGCCTGTTTCTAAGACAATGCACAGGTAAAAAAATGTGCAACCACCACACAAGGGAATATAACATTTTCTTTCCTGCCATACCTCAAAAATGAAGAGGGGCTGGTCTCTAGAGGATAGTAATTTTTAGAGCCTCTCTCTCTCAATCAGCAGTTCCCTTTCTTCAGGGAAGAAGGAGCTTGTGTTCATTTCTTCAGGGAGTGTTTCAGGTGGCGTGTGAGCTTGTCGTGATGTAGAAACTCTGTGCGACAACTTTGACCACTGACCCAAATATTGTGATGCTATAATCTCTCCAGAATGGTACTACCCATTCTGTCTGGTGAGAGTTTCCACCCTGGCTGAAGGCCTTGTAGCGTCTTTAAACTTGACATGGGTTTAATCAGGATATCCTTTCAAAGTCTGGAAAGAATTGTTCCAGAGAAGTTGGTGTCACCAATGAGTTCTTTCACAGTGTAAAGACAAAGCGTTCTTGTAGTGGGAAGCTAGGTAGAAGAAGTTACCAGCAAGTGGGGAAAAAAACAGTGAGGTGAGGAAGAGACAAGGAACAAATCGCAACTTCTACAGGGCCTAGCACAAATGAAGAGTAAGGTTAGTGGAAAAGAACTCATTGAATACATTTTAAGTAGTGGGTGGAGTAGTAGATGGAGTCTGAGAGAAGGTTATCGTTTGTCTTCACCTCATCAGTGCCACTATTTTAGTTTAGACTGCCTTTTTTTTTCCCCCTCTGTGCTTCCTGATGAGCATGGACATGAAAATGACACTTTCCTGGATAGTGTATGAGTCGAATTGTACCTTGTGTGAGTAAAGTTGGAAGAATTTTCTTGATCCTTACTAATGCTAATGAAATAGTTTTCAATGGATACTAATTGCTCTGTAATGTTGAGCTGCTGTAGTCCATGTTAGCAAAACATCTGGTAAATTTACCTGGCTTATGACTAACACTTGCATTTTTGGGGAAGGCGGTCTGCTCATAAAAGCCCTTTTTCCTGTCTTCACAAATTCCACCTGATTTGTGTGTCTCCCTCTTCTGTTATGTGTTCTTTTTGTGTTATTTTAATGTGTTTTCACTAACTCTTGTTCTGTTCTTTGACATTACTGTCTACATTAATTCTTGATCCTCCACATACCAAAAAGACTGGGGCAAAGACCAGCCTTCCCTGCCACATGTAAGGCATAAAATCCTCAATCTCACCAGTATGGCTACCAACATTATAGGTACATCTGAAAATAAGTGGATTGATGCAACTTCTGGAGAATATGTTTCAAATGTTTCCACTATATCAACAAAAAGAGATTTCTCCAGCAGCCTTCAAAGTTCTGTGAGTATGTTTTTGAAGGGTTGTGGGATTTGGAGGGAGGAAGAAAGTAAAAATGTAACACCTTGATAGGGGGAGGATGGAGAAAAGACCGTGGAAATCTTATTTTTATTTGCTTAAGGAACATATAGGATGCTGCAAATATGGAGATGTAGCAATGTACATATTAAGGTAAATAAGATGCTTTAAAGACTTGCTACTGTCCATTTATGAGTGGACACTGTAGACTATGCTTTAACTTAAGTGTGTAGAGTGTTTATTCTTTAGAAAAAACTTTTATCTCCATTATTAGTGTAAATGAAAGTTTCAGCCCCGAAGAAAAAGCATATTTGTGTTTTCAAATTCCTTGCAAATAACACCCTGCCTGTCAAGGAGTTGAAATAGGAAGATCTCGGCTTCTGGCATTTTCTTGCAAACTAATGCTTTTTATTTCAGCCAGCAATTCACAGCTGGTTATTGATCCCCTCAAATGCTTGCAGTCCTTTCATCATATAATGCACTCAGGAAGTTTTAGATAGTTTTGTGTCTTTCTGTGGAAAGTGTTCTGAAGTGTTTTATGATATACAGTTCCTGTCAGGGAAGATGGGTAATTGGATAAACTTCTGCAAATCTAATGAATCAGAGTCCTTTATTTTTTATTTTCTCAGGATACAGAAGGAAAATTGATAAATGGAATGCAAGGAGATCCTGGCTCTAATGAGCAAAAAGGTAAACTCCTGTTGCTTTTCATCCTCTAATTGTGTGGGTTTGCAGCAAGCACAGGCACTAAACCTGTAACCATTGCAAGCTTTATAGAGTGGGCGAAGCAAGACGTTAATGAACTGAAAGCTAGACAGGTATCACAGAGATCTAGTGGCATCCAAACTGGATGCAGTTTGCTTCCATGATGTGCTAGGCGATTGGAGAACTGACAACAAAGCAGTGACAAACCCCCCCCATCTCTGCATCAGTGGTTGTAAATTTACTATGTGGTAGAGGTGAAAGAGAAGAAGGCGGCACACAATTTATTGCAATTCCTACTGCATTGTGTGGAGACTGAGTCAGTGTGAGTATCGATTTATTTCGCTGCCCAGGAAGAGTGTAAAGAAAATTAAATATTCCCCCGCCCTATTTCAGTTGTGAGATTTTGAGGGTAGTGTTTGTTTTACTCCTATTATTTTACTTTTATTCCTGGAGAATGATATTGATGATTCTGGTATGAATCATAATTACTCACAGTGCTATGAACAGTTATAGCCTTACTTGATTACAGTGAGAGAAACCAGGTACGTAGACTTCCTAATGGAACCATAATCCTTAAATAGGAACTTTGTATTTCATTTTATCTTGAATGTGCATGGCGATTTATAAAGGAGTTCCCCCAAGAGGTCGTTTGCCCTCTGGAGATGCCTTTCTGATGACCTTAAGTGGTGATTAGGCTCCTCAGTCCAATTTGGCATCTCAGTCGAGGTGGCTTAAATTAGACAGGGAGAATCTGAGTCCAAGTTTGGCACTTGTACTATAGTTATAGTTGGACATTGTTAGTGATAAGATGAAATACTAATCAGTATCTGATGTAACCTACTAAAAATTGTATTTGTTACTGTGAAAGATTAGATATCCGTTGTGGTTCAGAGGCTTTTTATTTTTCTGAAGTGATGTTGCTGTAGATTGGAGGTCTAACAAATGTTTGTTATGCAGTGGTGATAGTCATTTAAAAAAAAAAAAAAGGAAGACAGCACCTCATTGACTTGTTTGTATTCTTTGTATTTTTCAAATAGCATCTGAACCTATTTCTTTGAAAAATTTAAAAAGACGGTCAGAGTTTTTTGAACAAGGTAAACCAAAGAGCTAAGATTTCATGTACTTCCATGAAATTGTTCCTGCTGCACACTCTTCCTAACAAGTCTGGTGCTGGGTACTATACCTCTTCAGCATTGTTCGTTGCAGTTATGACAAAGCAACATAATTCATTTCCCTTCTTTCCCCAGGGTCATCAGGTTATTCTTACAATTCATGGGTCTACCTTTGTGGTAATGGGTCTTTGTGTGTTCTCTTATATCTATAGCTGTTTAAATCTCTTCTATGTTGTTTATATTTTTTTTCACGGGGTAGGAGTAAGAAGGATAGAACTCTCTGTTCAGGTTCACTACGACCTACAAAACAAGAATAACGTTGAGTATTCCAGCAGAAGCTTAGTGCAGACCTCAGAGCTGTTGATAAAATACTTAACTCTGAATTTGAGTTATCTTGAGTTGCAGCGCTGTGCTTTCATCTAAATTGGTGGAAAAAGGCAGCTGCTGGCTTTCCACTATGTGATAATGTCACAGGACCCCAAGAAGACCAATATCAATTTTGAATTTAATATACTAGCTTTTAAAGGCAAAAAATGAGGCACTCAATTTCGGTTTTGTAGGTTGCTTTTTGGTGTTTTGCATGTCACAGCTCACATAATTCCACTAATGTTGTGTGTCTAATGCTGTCTTCAGACTATGTATGCCTTGCTGTTTTGCTGTAGCCTGAAAGAGTGGAATTCTGGCCCACTGAAAGTCCGGTGTGAATACTGCCAATGATTTTAGTGGAGCCAGGACTTTGCCTTCACTGGTGATGGCTTCTGTTTGTTTCCGGAAGCGACAGTGAAGTGCCACATCATAAATCTGTGTTTGTGGTTGTTTGCTTTTAAATATTGCTGCTGCATTGTATCTGCAATATGGTGATACTTTGTTAGTGTTTGGGGTTTGTTTTGTTTTGTTTGTTTGTTTGTTTTTGAAAAGGCTGGCTGTGAAGTTCGGTTTTTGTTTTAATAAATTTTATAGCAATATTTGAAATTGTGCTTTAGAGGGAGAAGTGCATGTTTCTAGAGTGTGTACTCAGTACAGGTTTATTCATTTTAAACTTTTGACACTTTAGTCTTACAGTGATATGAGAGATTCTTCTTCCTAAAGCTGTATAGGCCAGCGTAAGCTTACAAGGGTTAGAGAAAAGGGGAGCAAAGACAGGTGCTGCCTGTGCCTCCCTTTAGCATCTCCTGGCATAACTGCAGGAGGTGAAGTCTGTTTGTCCTGTTGTCACTGTGGCTAAAACCATCTGATTACAAAGTTCTGCATATATAAATTGAGCAGAAGTCTGTGACCCCTTAGATGTCTTTTGTATCCTAAATTTGACCTTTTCTCTACTTCATGTGGTCATTCTTCAGAAAAATCTGGCTTTTTTTTTCAGTTTTTTAACTGAAATTTGGATGGCTAAGTATCAAGTACACTTGCAACAAACGAAAATAAAGATGATGCTTGGGAAAGGATTATACTTGAACTTGTGCTTCTCTGAATTTTCTAAACTTTTAATTTATTAGCATAGTATATGTCTCTCTTTAATAATCATCTTGGCACAAACTAAGACCAAGCATGGTAGCCTCAAATAGCATAAGGTTTGTGGTGAATGGTGACGAGCTCACCAAGTTCAAACATGCTTTTGGGAGTAGATAAAGAGGACAGTTGTAAAGGGAAAATATATGATTTTGTGGTAGAGGAGTTGCCTGTGGATGTCTGCTGCTCTTAATTTGTGTCGAGGGCACTAGGTGAGTAGCTGCCTTACCCTGTAGCAGCATTCTGGTTATTGGTCATGCTAAACAGTTGGGTTTCAGAATAATAATAGGAAGAGTGTAGCAGAGAACCTCTGTATTGCCACAGTGGGAGATGTACTGCTAGTTCAAGCAATTGCTGATGGCACTTGTAAGCATGTAAAGCTTTTAAGCAATTGCACACGTAGCTGAAAGCACCTAGTGGCTTCTGGCTTCCAGTAAGCTTAGTAGGGCAAAATGCAAGCATGGCTTACTAAGGCAGCAAAAATTAGTCTGAAGCTCAGACTTTCCACATTTACACAAGTCTTGCGGTGGTATGTATGTATGGTTCTAATGGTTTCTGATTTTTGTCTTCCAAATCTCACAGGAGGCCCAGAGCCTGCAATGCCTGATGTAAGTACTATTTACAAACTACTTATTAGTTGTATAATCCTAGTCTTTTCAGGAAGCCCACTGCTTTCCATTGCTTTTAATACTGCTTTACAATTGTGATCAAGTCCAAGAGTACTGACTAAGATTTTCTAATGTGTGATGGAATGCTTGCTTTCTGTCTCTTTAAAGAAAAGACTAATTTAGGTCCTTGTCACTATAAAGCTCTGTAGTGTGTATGAAGGCTTTTATTTCTGACTTTAAAAAAACATTTTTTAAAATGTGGAGCATTGTTTACATGGAAGAAGATAATATTATTTCATTTCTGTGCTATGTTAGCTCCCAGTCCCATCCATTAGTGCTCCTAGTCGTCGGGTTTGGGATCAAGAGGAAGAACGAAAACGACAGGAAAAGTGGCAAAAGGAGCAGGACCGTTTATTGCAGGTATAATTAATCTTCAAAATCATAGGCTGGCAATCCCTTGGATGCAGCAACTGTTAGGGAAGAAAAGCAACACGAGACTCTTGCAACTCTGCTTACTCATGGCCTAAGAGGCTTTCGGATACGTTTACTGGGCTGCACAGTTAAATACACTGGCAATTATTCAGCAAAAAGAGGACAATCCATTAGTGAGCTTCATGAAATCAAACCCAGGCTGTGAATTGACTACAGCCAGAAGTGCTCAATCATCAGAAGACTGGTATGCTCTTACTGGCAACAGAATTTAAAGGATAAACAAAGACCTAAGGGACAGTAGTCTTCACTTTTGAATACGAGTTTTTTGGTTTTCCCCTTAAGAACATTGTCTCTGAAATGAGTTTTAGCTTCAATTAGCCATGCTACTGTGTATTCAGAGATGAAGAGAAGGCAGCCAGTGCCATGGTTAGATGCCTGCTAGCATCCTGTGGTTTAGCAATCAGCTAATCAGTTGTAATCAGCCTGGTTCCCAGAACCTGTGTGAGTCAGGAAGCTGAATCTACTAACACAAACCCACTTTGATAACCAGTTGCTAGGGATGGAGGGTAGTGTTGCAGAGGAGAGGGGCAGTGCTTGTCATCTTAGGATAGCACAAAAAAATCAAGCGTGCGTCTCTGCAAAGACCTCAGTTTAATGAAGCATAATCCCATTCAGCCACATTCAACAAGACACATCTCTGCAAATTAAATTAAAGTTAGGTATCTAAACTCTGTGGGCTAGGAGAGGCATTAGTGAACATCATTTACTCTGCACAAGCCCTCTTAAATTTGGTGCATTCAGCAGAAAACTGGGATGTCAAAGTACAGCTTAGCAACTCTGTTGCTTTTTGGATGTTTTGTCTTTTGTCATTCCTTTTAGCTTACAAACTCTGCAAGGCAAGAGCTGTGCCTTCTGAAACATATTTGTGGGCTCTGCTGTGGTTTGGGTGATCCATTTGATGCCTCAGGAGATGGCTTTAAAGAATGTAAACCTTGGTTCCCCTTTCTTGAGGGCAATCTCAGCCCTCTGCCATATTTTTTCTTTTGTTTGCTTCTCCTTTTTCAGTCCTGAAGTAGTAAATTTGGTGAGAGTATTAATGTTCTTTCTCTTCCCCATGATCCCAGTAACGATTTTTCAAATAACAGAGGTAGGAAGTGAAGTTTTCTTTGCTTATTTCTTTGCTTATTTCCAACATCTTAGAAGGAATACCTTTCACATTGTTGAATATTTGGCTTTTCGCAAGACCCAAGTAGGGGCTCTTAAAGCCATCAAAACATTTATTGTGTACTTTGAGTAGTGCCTTAAGATGTTACATTGATTTTATACCAAGTCCAGTCATAGGACAAATTTGGAGGTCCAGAAAATGGTTTTTGTTTAGATAAGCTTCCAAAAGACCAAAAGTTCTTACTCAAACCAAATTACTCCCTCATATTTCACTTAGTGATCATTTTATATTTACCATATCAATATGCCCAATTCCAAGTTAAATATGATCATTCCATCTTTCAGGAAATACCTTAGCTGATTTTTGTTCAAATGGGAACTAAACTATGAGACAGGGTGTATAACAAATATGGGGTTGGTTGTTATGAGACTTGGTGTGTAATAAGCCTGGATTCTCTGAATCAATTGCAGAACTCCTTTGGATTGTATTTGAGCCAGGATTTCATTCACTCGTGGCAGACCTAATGTCCTAGAGTAGCTCAAGCATGTTTTTACCACACTGGTCTGTTAAGAAACACATTAAATACCAGTAGTACATTGTAATGTAAATAAGAATTACCATGTTTCTTATTTTCACGTTTAACTTCAATCTAACATAACAGGAGAAATACAAACGGGAACAAGAAAAACTGAGGGAGGAATGGCTACGAGCTAAGCAAGAAGCAGAAAAAGAGAGCTCCAAGTATTTTGATGAGGTAGGCTATGAATATGGCTTCACCTTTGACTGTTTAGTTTCATGATGGCTTATTTCCCTAGTAGCAGATGCATGCAAGCAGGCAAATAATTTTTTTTATGTCATTTATATTCTCATTTTGGAAAACAAGTTGTCTTCTATGACGTGGTAGAAAGAGGTTGCAAAAATGAGAAGGAAAGAGGAAATGGGATGTTTTGAGACCTGTTGAGGTTGACATTTTTCCTTATGGATTGGTTAGATAACTAACACCAGAAATATGTTGGCAAAAAGTTACAGTGTGTATTAATTTTTGTGACCAGAATGAAATGGTCACCTTTGCTGCTTATTTACCTCCTGATGCTTCTTGTTGGAATTCTGCTTCAGTACTTCATGAGGAGGCATGTTGTAAGTGCCTCTCTTGTTACTGGCAACCAGTTCATCCTATCTCTGATAAATTTACATATCAAATCAACTTCAGATTTGATATCGTGTGTTTCAAAATATTGAATGTGTGTAGTTTTTGCAGATGCTGACTTTTGTGGCTGTTGCTTGTGGGAAGATGAACAGGTTTTTTCTGGAGTGTGGGAGGTGTCTGAGATATCTCTTGTCTATTGCTATGTGCGAGCTGCCTCAGGCATCCTAGCTAGATCAGTTGTGCTTATATAGTCACAAATAAGTAAACTGTAATTTAAGGCTTAGGACTGCAATAAGAAAGCTCTTTGAGCTGTTAGGGGACTTTGCTGTACAAGAATATAAACCATTTCATATTTTATTATGAGAAGTTTGGATGGACCAGTCCATAATTGACAAATAGCATTTGTTCTGTGCAATTAAATCATACTTGACTGTTGAAAGACCTGTTTTCATGTCTGAGAGAAGTCATAGGGTGGTAGGTCTGAGGCTTGACTTTCAAATGGTAGGAGAATGGAGGAGGATGAGAGTTTCCTCCACATCATGAGTTTCATTGGTCTGATCTACATGTGCAGTGTGTATCTTAGTCTATATGCTCTTAGGTAGGTCTCAGGTTTCTAAGTCAAAACAGTAGGGAGAAATGCTGGGCGTCATGGAAAAGTTTGTTTTCCGTGGTGATTTAAGTGGGGATGGGATAGCTTGAAATGTAAGTGATCCTTTAGAAAGCAGAATGTTTCACATAGTTGTGGCCACGCTGCCTGTGGTGCTTGCTGAGACTGCCATGTGAAACAAAGCTCTTGCGTTAGGAGAATGTGCTAGCAGGCACTCAAAAAATGAAACCAAAGTACCCCCTGGGTCTTGCATTGAAAGTGTTCAAGGATGCTCTTTACGCAGTCTTCCCTCAAAGAATAAATGAACTTTTCTGAGTAAGCAACCTGTTTACAAAACAGCTCCCTTGCCTAAAAACTTTTTTTTTTTTCTTCCCCATTTGCTACAGGAGCAGACTGTTCTAACCTTAAATGTAACGTCTGCGCGGGCTCCGTCTGTGTCCAGCTGGAGGGCGAGCTCTGAAGCGAACACTCCTGAGGAGCCAGAAGGCGATGGAGGAAGCGAGCTGGCGGCGCGCTTGCTGGGCGAGGAGGAGGAGAGGAGGCGGCTTCAGGAGGAACGGAGGATCCAGGAAGAAGCAGCCCTGCGTTTTGAGCAGGAAAGGGAACTCCAGGAACTGGAGCTTGAGAGACAACGTAAAGAGAGGGAACAGCAACATGCTGAGGAGCAGAGGCGGCGGGCAGAGATGGAGGAGCAGAGGCGGCAGGCTGAAAGGCAGAAGGAGGTGTCGGTGGAGACTCCTCGGTACCAAAGGTGTGCGCTTGTGATGGGATGTGCTCTCTCTTCCTTCTTGCATTAAAAATTCAAACATATTTCTAAAGGGAATGTGTATGTACTGAATATGTAAGCGTATGCATGTAAGACTCGTACTGTAGATTAATCAGTCAGTGCAAGATACCACAGGACAGCCTTTCTTTCTAAAAGGAGAAGAATCAGGCGTGAGAAAGTCTTTCCTCATGAATCAAGTGCTCTATTAACCCACTCCAGCTCGTTCTTTAAATAGGAAGTGTAAATACAGTAATTACAGCCAAATCAAATATGACCTGAAGCACTTAATGTGAAGATTTTGTAAGAACCCCGCATAAGCTTATAAATTGAGAGCCGGTGGCTCAACATATAATGCTCTCAGAAGAAATACAAAGTTAACACTTTTCCAACAAATGTGTGACTGATTTTCCAGACTCCTCTCTCATTTTAGTTCAACTGTGCAACAGTAAAGTTTAATTGCACTACTGGTTAGTTTGTTGATGAGGGGTATATGAGTGAAGAGATACCAGCTTAGATATCATAGCCTGTTAGAAGTACGTGCTGTGGATATATTTATTTTAGAGCGTGAAAAAGTGTCTTCCATTCCTTTCTTCAGCAGTTTGTTTTTTTTAAAGAAAAAGAGAGAACAAAAAACCCCACCCCCAACTATTAGTTTACAAGTGCATGTTCTTGCCCAGAAGTTTTCAGACTCCTATTACAGGTATGATGGGAGATTAATCTATCTGAAACAGATTAAAACAGTAACTTTTCCTTATTTCTTTCGCTTTTAGCTTACTGCCTTGTGTGTGATTAGCTTTGCTGTTTTTCTTGAGGGTTTTCCCCTTTTCTTATATAAGTAAGAAGAGATGACTGAAGATAACGCATGGTCTCAAGTTAAGTCCTAGGAGAAGAAAATATGCCTATAGAGTTGCATATATTTGCTGGGGAGTTTGTGAGACCTGGTGTTACCTTAGCTCATTGTAAGTGACTGCTGCTTGAGTTTCCTGCTGAGCAAAGCAGAGGTACGGTTGTTATAATAGCCAAACAGGTGGTTCTTGGCAGCTGAGCCAGGGTATCTCTGCAGTTTTAGCTTGCCCCAGCTGCAAGATAACAGGACTTTGTGTGGTAACTTACTAAGTTGCTGCAATATCTGCATATCTAAATTGTTGATATACGCTTTAGGCTCAGGGGATTTCGTTGCTTCTGAGGCTGCTGCCAAAGGATGTGTTTTGCTAAACTAGGATGTCTTTGCTTAATAATAAAGGAACAAGTTCAGTGAAACTGGGGTTTAAAGTATCTGGTGTTAGATGTTTGCTTTACGCAGATATCCAAAGATACGACTTGGAATCTGATATGTTACATAAACATCCATGAAGGCATGATACTTGCTACAAAGAGCACCGAGGTTGGGGACAGGCAGCTGGAAGAGCTTTGCATGTGGAAGTTAGTGAGTGCTTCTTTACAGGTTGCCAACTGTGCCTACCCAATTTGCTACAATATACATGTAGCTTTTAGAAAACGGTGTTTGGACAAAGCTTACCACCTGGCTTTGAGATGGATGAGATAATCACTGCCATATACTAATATTTGTAACTTTTGCACCATCTTAAAAAGTCTTTGAGTGGTTTTTTTTTCCTCATGTATTTTCATGCTTCTAACTAACATAGCTGAAATTTCTCATTTTTCTCTAGACATACTTACTGTTTGTTCAATTTCTAGAAAATGTTTTTATGATTAATATGTATTATCTTTTACCTGTATTTTGCTTCTAGACATTATGAGCGCTACGAAGTATCTAAAACAATAGAGGATCGAGCTGGCCATCCTCTCATTGACAGGTAATAAGAAATTGAATTGACAGGTAGGTTGAAACATCTTCAGCAAGAAGTATTAACCATTTTGGTGTGCTCAGGTTTGGATTCCTTGTCACTTAAAAAAATGTAATTTCAGGCAGTTTTTCTGACAACCTTTCTTCTCCTGCCTTCTTTTTTTAGCTGTATTTCTCACTGATAAAATTAAGCCTCTTTAGAACTTTAACTGTTTGGGGTTCCCCCCCCCCTTTTTTTTTCCCCTTAAGGATCTGTTCTGAATAGTTTTAGTAGGAAATACGTATGTCTATGTAATATATGTCTCTTTCTGTTTATGAGCATAATGTATCTTTTTTTTTTTTTTTAATAGGCATTATGAGCGTTATGAAGTTTCTAAAACCACTGAGGAGCAACCTGGCCAGTCATTTGCTGACAGGTAGGTGTGATACTGAATCTCAGGGTAGACTGTAACATCACCATTTCTGTGTCAGAAAGCTTTGAAACTTCCAATAAACTTTAGCCGTGGAGCTAAGTGTGTACTCTGTAGTGCTGCTGTGTTTTGCAGTTTTTATGGCATGTTTTCATATTGGGAAAACAAACAGCCAAATTTCTGGCAAATTATACTCTGTGCTGTGAACAACAGTCAGTCGGTAGGATTTTACGGGGAGAAGCAGAACTATAAGTAAGTAAATATGTGGGTGGTACTAGACTTACCTGGCTAGAAAACAATTTTGCATAATATTGAGGTTGTGTCATAACATGCTATACAAACTAAGGTGCAGTCATCCCAGTCAGGATTGTGCAACTTAAGAGAGAGTAAACAGGGAGGGAAGCAAGAGGCAGCAGCAGCATATTTATCAGGAAGATAGTAGATGTGCCACTTGTTAAGCGTTAAGCCTCTTACTGTGGCTATTTTCTATTTTGTTTTGCTTAGTGGTTTGTTTGAGGCTTTTATTGTTGTGTTTTCGGTTCTGCTTTGTTTTTATTTCAATAGAATACGTTAGCCACTGCAGATTTGGGCTCGTTGAATAGACAGCTTTTTCTCCTCCCTTGTAGTAACCGGGCTGTAGTTAAAAAATGTTGAAGTAACCTAAATCCAGAATGTTTGTGTCAAGCCTTTGTCTTAGATGGCATCCCACAGTAGTTCTGAAAGATGACCTCTGCTCTGTATTAGTCAGTTCTTATAGATGGAGTGAGCATACTTATATAGTAAGAGAAATCCCTAAACTTACAGGGTACAACTAATGGATGTGTTACTAACGGAAGATCTAAATCTTACTTCGTATGTTACCTGCACTAAATAGTTACATCTTGGATATATGTGTGAGGAGGGCACTCGGGAGGTGAAAGCATCCTGGGCAAGGCTGACCTACTCTTTGGAGCTACTGTGAAAGTGTTGCATCTTCTCAAACAGATAATGAAATAGGTCACAGCTTAGGACGGAAAATTAGAACTTGGAGTAGCAAGAAATGTGATGCAGTTTATGCATAACTTGTTTACAGAGAAAGGACAAGATTCCCTCAAACCGCTGTTATGCAGCCAATGCTGTACTTGTGAACACATTACTGTAGCAGCTTTGAGTTGTGACCCAGGATTTTGGTTCCTTTCTGAAGTACGTGAAACTGAGAAACTGGCTGTATTACTTGAGACTAATAATACAGCACAGAGGTGTTACTGAAGCTCCTGCTCTGTACTGTCAGAAAAAACAGCTTTTTTCCATTTGTTTTTGTGTATATTGAATGACATTTCTTGGCTAAAACTCAGTAAAAAGTTGTGCTGCTGGGTATAATCAGTGGATAATAAATTTCCCGACGACAATCTGCAGGCAGTGTTTGAGGAGGTGTTTTGCTTACAGTCTAGTAACAGTGCTGAAGTATGATTTAAGTTTCTCATGAAGTTAAATCATTTAGAAACCTGCTTTGAAAGTTACCCCTTCTTTGACTGTCTGACTGTAGTCTGCACAGAACTTCCACAGGAAAGGACTTTGTTTTTTATATGTTTTTGTTGAAGTAAATAAAATCATCAGTCCTTTATACCTGAAGCACTGGGAACTTTCAATACATAATTTTAACTTTTAATGTGTGATTACCTATTGACATCTAAATATTGACACATCTTTTTTCCCCCTTAATGTCCTATTGGTTTGTGTCTGGGTATTTTTGCCTCTTAAGTGCAGCAGAAGTTGTTGATGGGAGGGATGATGAAAAAGGGTGCAGTGTATCTGTTGTCTGCCATAAGATCTTTGTCAGTGACAAGGTCTCCTAGTTGAGATAGAGAAATTAATGTTTTCTATATCCTTAGGAATAAGTCCAAGTCGACTTCAGAACTGAATGAATTCAACACAATCAGAAATGGTAACTACAGTTTAATTTCTGTTATTTTAAAAATGTATTTTTTTGAAAAAAAATATCATAGTTGTCCTAAGAATATTAATTTTCAAAGTGCTTTTTGATAGCTGCATTGTAATTTAAATTCATACCATGGCACAATTTAATGAAGTATTAACAGCAAGAGGAAATTCATACAGTAACATATAAGCCTAGGACAAATATGATTAACTGCTCTCTGGAAGTGCCATAGCAGTGATTGCAAACGCATCTTAGATGCGTAAATTTTAGATGACTATTATTTATGTGAGTTTAAACCAATTGCGTAGGTATATCATTGAAGATGTATGTGCTCTTCATATGTTGACTCTGTCAGTAAAAAAAGCTGCACATACCAAGATGCTGATGTATTTAATAGAACTGTTTGCTCTTCTTAACTTCTGTTAGTGTAGGGATAGCACAGCTAGAAGTCAGCTCTCGATACTGTTACAGTGGCTTGTCTCCTGGACTCTGCTTCGTTGCTGCCTTTCTTCAATTCTCCTTTAGTTCCATTACTGTGTTTTTAGAGGAATGTGCATAAACCAAGGAAACAAACCAGATTTATAAATATATTACAGTAGAAAATGCCAGAAAGCTACTCCTGTGTCTAAAATACGGTTTAAAACAGCAATCAGAAGTAATCATAGAAAAGTGGTGTATTAGAGGGAATATTGCAGATTGAAAACATTGCTTTCACACTTTAAAGCTTGGTCACTGAAATTAATGAGCAAGTAAACTTCCACAACATTTTATAGTGGTATCTATAGCAATAAAACCAAGACAAAATCTGTAGTCAGAGCAGTATTTAGAAGGGTTGAAATTTCAATTGAATGACTTATTGCTGAGTTATTTTCTTAATTAGCCTTACTTCAAAAAAAATAGTTACTAGATCTAGGAAATAAAGAAAAAATTGTTGCTTTCTAACTCGTCAACGCATATTGGAGAAAGATGGCTTGTTTGTTTCCCTTCCCAGAATTTCAAAGGGCTTCTATACCATAAATCTCATTTCAACTGGCTGCTTAATACAATATCCAGATAATAGAGAAACTCTTTGTAAGATGTCTCTCTCTCCCCCCCCGGCCCCGACATACATAGGTATATATTCATATATAGCAAGGTAAAGCAATGTGTCTAGTGCCTCGAAGAAGGAATGAATTCTTGAAAACAGGGACAACTTAGAGAAAAAGTGAATATGAACTCTTAAAGGGAAAGAAGGTATTTCAATGTTCAACTATGTTCTGTACATGCTTCAGTTTGTATTAGAGGAAGAGTCCAAATTGTGTTCCTTAGAGATTGTGCCCTTTTAAAAATACATGTATGTGTGCATATATATGTACACACAAATGTATATGCAGATACACTTGGGAATTGAAGGAAAATACCTACTTGTATTTAACTTAAACATCATGTCAAATGCCACATTAATGGAAATGCAAATAAAAAAAAATAAAGATGAATTGCCAGGTTTGATACTGGACACACTGCAGTAAAAAGAAACTGGAGAAACTTGTGAGTGGGGTGATGGATGACTGCATCTAGAATTATAGCCAGAGTCCTGGGTGCTTGAGAATTGCTGCTGTGCCTAAAGGTGCCTAGCTGAAGTTTGCACACGTTGTCCAAACAGGTACCCAGAGCAAGTGTTCGGACAGGTCCTGGAATGCAAGTGACTCGCAGAAGAAGTCTCAGAAGGAGCACAACCTGTCTGCAGCAGAGTTGGAGAGACAGCAAATCCTTCAGGAAATGAGAAAGAAAACATCTCTACACACAGACAGCAGCTGGATTAGGCAGCGCAGTTCCAGCGTACATAAGGAGCCTATTAGTCTGTACAGCAATAGTATGAGGAGGTAGGAATCACGTTAAAAATTAACTTTGTCTCTCATCAGATGTTTTTGTTTGGATATTCTAAACTTCAGCTTGTATTACAGATCACAGAAACAAGTTGAGTCTGTGAAATGTTGTAAGGTAAACTGAATAGCAGCAGAGATAGCTGTACTACTGCTACTGTTTTCTGACATTAAATGGTTTTTGCAAATAAAGGATGTGGATGTGACCTGTAAATAACTCAACGGCTTATTTCTTGGTTGGTGTACCAGCAATGGAAATGAATATTACCTTATTGACAGAAGCGCTGAAGAATTTCAGCATGACAGTTTGTTGTGGAAATTTATTATTATGGCTAAGGACTATACCCTTACTATACACAGGAATAAGTCTCTATACATAGAAATATGTCAAAAAGTCTGGAGTTTGTTTCTATGATCATTCTAGGATTCTACTTAAAGCATGTAATGTATGAATGTTGGATTTGTCACTTGGGAAACAGTTGAGTTATCAGACAGGAAAGTGTTTGGCTATTGGGCCAACACCTTGTACCTAGACGATGCTATCCAGTCTGGGTGGATCGTTATTTCAATCTGGTATCCCTTGGAGAAAACAAAAACAAACCCGTTATCTGAGGTCCGTTGCTGTACAGCAGATTTTTGATATGGTTCACCCTGATAAGGCTGCAGTGAAAAGTGTTTTGCCTTTATTCTGTAGTGGCTAAGTGCCACCTCTCTTTCGCCTCTCCTGCTTTTTTCCCGTGAGACTAGGACTGGACACACAGGATAGTTTGCTGCTCAAAACATTTTAAATCAGTATGTGAAGAATGTTGCTCAGGGTGATCAGACAAGCATATTCATGCTAGAAAAATCTTGACAATGCTATGATGATGCTTTTCTGTGTTTTAAGAATCAGAATATAGCTCATGCTCCAGCTGTACTGCCATATCCCTTTGTATGTGTACCTCTGTTACAGAGGAGAGTCTTTGGACAATCTTGATTCTTCAAGAACGAGCTCGTGGAGGCATCACTCATGGCTGAACCAGTCTGCCTCCTCTTCATCTCTGTCCTCTAGTCAAGATCTTGGTCGCCCGGTGTCCACTTCAAACCGAGCCTACATGTGCACTCCTTCTTCCAGCAAAGCTCCTCCTGCGGCCACCTCTGCGAGAGCCCCCTCCGTGTTGCAGACAGCCCCTCGAGCTCAGTCGCCCCTCTCTGCTTCTCAGCCAGGGTCCCAGACGCGCAGCAGGTGAGCGGGGAAGATACAAACCTCAGGCCGCACTAAAGAGTGGACTTAGTGTGGATATGGTGGCCTACAGCAGTGTTCTCGCCCGTAACGTTGATTAACAAGTCTGAAAAGTACCTGGAGTTTTCTGGCTGGGTGGAATGGTGGAAGTATGGGCCGGTATTACCTCCCTGCTCCAGTTATTCAGAAAATGCCCCAGGTTTGTCATCACTGCTTGACATCGGTTAAAAAAACAAAGGAACTGGAATAGTAAATCTCCGGTCTCCAAGCTGTATGTTGGTTACCAAAATGATTAGTAAAAGCCTACTCCAGATGGCATTTCTGACATTTATTTTCTTCAGTTTGTTTTAACAAGAGATTCCTGAAACCGTCACTTCATGGCCCTCGCCTTGGTCTCTCCTCCCCCTTTCCTGGCATGTGGTCAATATCATCTCAAGGAGCACTCAGGAATGCTCATAACTCGTGACCCTGGAGAATTACAGAGTAGGATGTTGGTTTTAATCTAGGAGGAGAAAGCAAGAATTGCAACATGGTTTGAAACAAAAATGGAATTCAGTTGTGGTGGGGTAGATAACTCTGCTGTTTTAAGTACTTGAAACATTTTAAAAATACTTTGGGAGAAGACTACAGAGAATCATCCCCGCACAGTCACACGTATTGTATGTAACAACAGTGTGAACACTGCTTCACTAGCTCTTACGCTGTCAGGCACTTTCTGATAAATTGAATTTTTTTTTTAATTTTTTTTTTTTTTTTTAAAGCTAGGCTTCTACATTTTTTTATAATGTAAGAAAATTACCTTCTTAACCTGTGTGTTTATCTTGTTCTCACTTCCATTTGCTAACATCTTGGTAGGTCTATGGAAACTGACCTCTGCGTGGCTTATGTTCAAAGAGTTAACGTAATATTATATGACCAGGACTAGCCTTCTGTTATCTAACAAGGTGCAGATGGTGGGACTTGGCAAGGGTGCTTGCTAAAACTTAGCCTTCGGGATAATTTCCTGCAAAGAAGTAGTAAGGCAGGAGCACAAAACCTGTGTTCTTACTCTCCAATCTTAACGATATACTCTTTATTTGTAGAATGTGTTTTATACAATTAAATATCTCCCAGGAATGTGACAGAATTTATTCATTTGTTCCTATGTAACTTTGATCTAAATTACAACACTTGAGCTTTCCCTAGCTTTCAGATCTACTGTAAATAGTATTAATTTTGAGTTTATTTTCCCTAAGCAGCCTAATAGTCTACTTTTTACCAGTGTGTTTTTATTTTTAGTCTCAAAAAGTCTTTGATACTTTTCTTTGTCTTTTAAACCTTTTCAAGCTGGTTTTAAGGATTTTCATTCTGTATCTAGGTCAGTCAGTGGGAAGAAAATCTGTTCATACTGTAATAACGTTCTGGGCAAAGGAGCAGCCATGATCATTGAGTCTCTTGGTCTTTGTTATCATTTACATTGCTTTAAGGTGAGAGCTGGGAGTCACGTCGTGAAGGAACAGGAACTAATCAGGAGCACGCATGGCTACTCAGTGTTACGCTCACAGGGGCTCTACTAATCACCTGCTTTGCCTTCTACTCTTGACAGCGTGTGCATGCACATTTCCATGAGGTATTTAGCACTCTAAGACTATTTCTTAAATGCCAGAGCTGACAAGTAAGACTCTGACAAGTAAAATGGACACATTGATGCAAGATGAAAGGTCTTCCTTCTTTGAATAGACAGCAAAAAATCAGAAGGTGCTGAGCCACCTTTCCCAGAGAAATTAGGTCATTAAAAAAAACAACATAATCTCAGCCTGGACGCTGGCAATTGAAACATTTAAGATGATCTATCACCTCTAAGCTAACCCTAGCAGACAGTGTTCACATGGTGTTTCCCAGGCAAAGGCATGTTGTCAGTGTTCAAACTGGCAAGATAAAACCAAGCCAGTCCAGAAGCTGTGTTTAGTGCAAGCTAACCCTGGTTGGTATATTAGCTAGTGCTCAGCACTGAGACATAGTTACATGATTTCCAGTCAGCCTGGGCCATACTCAGAGCTGAAAGAATAAATGCTTGCCTGCAAAAGATGTGAAAGTACTCCTAGTTCCCCTGCCCTAGGACTAGATGAGGAATTCCACTGATTTGGAGGTGCCGTTGGACCCTGCTGCTTCCACAGCTCGAAGAAAACAGCTTTTGTGTCTGGCTCAGAAGAGAACCCTCTGTGCCCAGCTCAAATGCATCACCTTGAGTCAATCCCTTGTAATACTATAAACTCTTACAAGTCCTGCCTGCTTGAGCAGAAGGGACTGGAGTAATCCGTGGGGGCTGGTGGTCATTCCCTTTCTGCAGAACTTGTATTTTGTGCGAGGGAATCCACCTGTAGCTCCTAACCTATGTAAGAATATACAAAATTTATGTTTTTCGGTTTCCGAAGATTAGGGAGCTGTTGAACAGACTGCTATCCGAAAGATTCATTACTCATTTAAGCAAGCAAACTGTCTGTCCTGCCGTAGTCAGCTGAGTAAATTTGCTTCGTATATTCAGTAAGGAAAGTGTTATACTTTGGGTTACAGTCCTTCCAGAGGTGGTTTGTCTTCGTAGCAAAGATGTGTTCAGCCACCATAGTTAAATAGTTTAATGTTAGCGTGAAAGCTGTCAAGCCCTTTATTCGTGTGTTTTTTCAAGAAAAATGAAATTGACCCCTTCTTTCCAAGTAAGAACCCATTTCTGTGATGCAAACCCAGGAAACTGGGGGCCCTGAGTATTTGCTGCTTTGAGTGCCAAAGGGCAGGGGACTGTACGTCAGCGTCATGTAATGCCGCATGGAAATCTGCAAGTAGCACACCCAGGTGTTCTGTGCCAAATTGCTGTTGCCATCTAGAGAACAAATCTTTTTTTATGTTGAGCAGGTTTTAGTTTTCAGAGAAACTGAAGTTCAAATTAGATTTAATGAACTAATCTCTAAAAACCGTCTGCTCCATGTTTGCTTAGTTGGTGTATCTCTGCTATGCGTTGTCCAGTCATCGCCTTAGAATACTTTCTCAGGGTTGGTTGCATTATGATCTACTAATCGTTATACATTTGCTTCTGGTGATTGTGGGTTTATGGTTCAAGCTTTGTTGAGCTTAATCCAAGCTGCTTTTGAACAGCATTTTTGTTTCTCAGTGTTTTGGAAGGAGTTGCTAATTATTCGTCTGTCATACAGTGCGTTGCCTGTGGATGCGACCTTGGGGGATCCCGCTCTGGAGCTGAAGTTAGGATCCGAAACAACAAACTCTTCTGCAACAACTGCTATATCAGATTTAAAAGTAAGGCAATCCAGCTGCAGCGTGAATGACCGTAGTTCTGCTTTGTGCTGTAAAACCTCAAGTGTTTGGAGAGCTGAACCACTCAATAGCTTTCATGTTCAGCTTTAAGTAGGTATCTCAGAGAATAGGTTCAGCAAGGTTCGATTGCCAGTTTCTGTCTTGGGTAGAGTAGTCATTCCTAACTTTTAACTTGCTGGTAGCTGATTTTGCCACCTTGTTATTAAGCAGCTTCAAGCAGACAACGCTCTGTAGTCATCCTGCTTTCTTCGCAGATCTGAGAAAGTGGTGTCAAGTAGTTGTCAATTGCTGAACAAGCTTGTCTTGATAACAGAGAAGTCTTTTTGAAGAATTGTATATATTTTTTTAAAAAGTAATCTGAATATGTATTTAATTCAATCCTAACACATACCTGGAAAGCTATTAGTTTATCCTGTGCAGGTGGCACCAATGCTGGTTTCTTTTTTTTCGATGCTATTATTATTTGAATTATAGGTCTGTGATTGGTTATTCATTTAGGTACAAGTTCAGGAGGAATTGATTTACTTACAGATCTTAATTAAAAGGTGCAGTATAATTTTTTTCCTTTATTATGGTTTGCAGAATTCTGATTTATTGGAGCATGATATTAAGGCTTTGAATAATGGTGTTGCTTTTCTGCTATCATAGATGATGGTAGACAACCTCCTAATTTTGATAAGTCTTGGGAGTGTTATATGGCTCTGTTTTTTACATAGCAAATATAGAATTCTCTGGAATGATAAAATTCAGCCAAGGGATAGGGTTTCTAAATGACTTCATGGGAAACATGTCCGTGTTTCTCCGTGAGCCTGGCACCTTTTTCTCGTGATGGACCAGAAGGCAGTGAAGGGAACAGGATACTCATACTACAACACATCAGCAGGACTTGGGCATCTGCTGGCTGAGAAGCCCAGCCCAGAAAAAGAGAAGCTCTGCATCTGATGCTCTTACTGTTTTCAGGCTCTCTTTGGCTGCTAGGAAGAGGAGAAGCTGCCTGCACCACAGAAATATTTGTGTGGTGCCCGAGCTAAAACCAGAAAATCTCGCGCCTCTCCCTGACGCTAACAGTGCATTTACAGAAGCTGATGTTAGGTGCAAGGGTGCTGCCGTGATTGCCGGCAGGAGAAAGACAATCGGGGGTGATGGAAAGGGGTTTCCATCTGGAGGTGGTCCAGAGCACTGGGTCATATCTCTCCGAGAGTTTGTCTCCCTGTTGATGATGAGACTACACCAAAGTGACTGTGTTCCTATTTGAAGCATCCAAATACATGGGAGAGTCAATCTGGGGCCCGCTCATGTTATTTTTGTTTTATCTTTTCTTTCAGCGGGCAAAATTGCTGGAGAAGTTGTAGAAGTTTGGTACTGAAAAAAACCCCCACTTTTTTATATTTGCTGGCAAGACAGTAGTCAAGAATTTGGTGATGGAAGTAACCAAAAATTTTATCATGGATAAATTGCTATTTAGTCTGTCTTTGACACTGCAGCCCATAAAGTCACGGCAGTGCCTCTCAGAAGCAGAATTGATCTGTGAGAGACGGTTCTATTCCCTTCCCTTCAGACTGCGTCTTCTTGGGCCACTGGGCACCTCAAAACAGAACTGTATGAGGTGATACGAGTAAATTGGGAATTGTAGGAACTTGCAGGTACAGAATAAAGCATTGAAATTAGTGATTAGTAATTGGAATTAGTGATCTGAATAATACAAAAACGAGTTATGTGATTACTGCAGTGAAAATATACCGACAGCACAGCACTGCTCTGTAATGCAGATTACATTGTTTGCAGTTGGCATTTGACATCAGCCTGGCTAATTATTCATTAGTATGGAACGTGAACATATTGGCTAAAAGGTTTGATAAGCTGTAGGATTATTAATATTCACTGTGTAACTTTATGGTGTGATATTTTTGCACATTTTAATGTTAATTTTGTGTTTTAAACTTTTGACACTAGCGGAACACCACTGTATTGGCAGATGCCCACAAATACATGCAGAGAGGATAAAAAAGTTCTTTTTGAATATTGCTACAATTATTTAGCCAATTTTAATTTGATTATTGAAGGGTAAATTTAGGAAAAACTGTCACCCTGTCTCTATGCTAATACTATAAATGGTTATTAAAAACTTGGTAAGGTGCATGTTCTTTGGAATATTATTTGGCCTGAAATACTTGCAGTGCTATAATTAGATTAAACTCAAATCGGTATTGTTCATTAAATTTGCATTGCTGCATTCAGACTGTGTATCTTAATTTGTGTTACCATTTTCAATAGGTAGGAAAGACCATTACCTGACAGTTTCTAACTAGGCAATTTTAACTTTTGTTGCTAAGATTCTTCAGAAACTAGACTTCAATTACAAGTTCTTCTGTCTCTCTCTAACAGCTGGACAACCAACCTCCATGTGAAGCAAATGAAGATATGAAACCACTGTTGCAGATAAAAGAAGAGGTGATTGCTGCTGATGTAGATCTATAAATATATATATTGTGTGTATGTGTGTTTTTTCTAAGAGTAACTCTTGCTTGTCTAGTCTTCATAGCAATGCATTGTATTCTTCATATAACTATTTTTATTTATAAGAAAGTAATTGCAGTAAGGAAATACCTGGGGAAAATGCTTTCACTTTTTCGGCTTCAAGTACTGAGAGCACAAGGGAGAATAAGTATATTTTCAGTAATAACTTCAAAATATTTTTGAGGCTTATAATCAACTAGTTGACTTTCCAGTGGTATATGAAGAGGGTTTTATGTTTCTAAGCTCTTGAAATGAGCATTAGAGAAATAGTTAATATAAATATATATTTGCAATTGCTGTCTTTATTTTTGACATATACTGAAAGTGAATTCTCTAGATTAATATGAAGCTGCATTTAAATGCACACAAATGTGTTTGCTTTCCATATGCTGGTTTCTAAAATTATGTGCTTTTTTTGAACTTAAATACAAAGAATAATCTGTTTGCTAAGTGGTGTTGGCATAATATTCTGTGGAATCCGTTTAAGGGGAAGAATTCTCTTTTCCCATTTGGAAAATGTAACTATCACTTTTTCCTCCACAAACTGAGTGGAGAATGGTTGTTAAATTACAGTATATTTGTAAATAAAATTTCTGATGTTGCATTTATTAGAAGTTTTTTTTCTTTCTATCCAGCTGAATGTGTTTAAGGTGATTTGCTGAAATACAACATTGTTTGAATTTCATCTTGGTAAAATATTTTCTTATGAGAGGATTAAAATGTCCACCTAAATATATGTAAGAACAATAGGTCTTTCTGCTGTCTTTCCTTCATGACAGACTTCAGGTTTTGTATACGGTTCTCTCGTCAAGCTCCTCACGCTCTTTCTCTGCAGCATTTAATAGAAGTGGTGAGGCTGATTCTTTATCCTCTGTGCTCATCCCTGAAGCACGACAGTTGCAAGAAGTGGAAGTTCCCCAGAATTTTGCTGCTGTGGCTAGAAATGAGACGCTGAAAATATTTTGGTTTAGGTTTTGCTCCTTCTGAAAACGCGGCTGGAATGTGCGCTATGTGTTTATCAGTGGTGGCTCCCAAATTGCTTTGGTCAGTGGCTTCCCCAGAGCTTTTCATGCCCAGCTATGTACCCGTCTGCGTCCTTGGAAGCAGCAAAGAAAACATGGGGTGTGGGTCAGAGGAATTTGGGGGAGCATTTTAGGGATGAAACAGAGGAAGAGGAACATCTGGGACGTGTAGGAGGGCGGTGGGGCTCTGAGTTTGAGCTTGTACGTGGCACCATGAGGAGGTGCAGTGAGGGTGCCAAAGCAGCTTGGGGTGCTGATTCCTCTTTAGGGGGTCTTGGGGATGGAGAGGAGAGCTAGCAGATTGAGAAGAGAGGTCGAGGCTGTGACGGCTGGAGGCAGCAAGGGAAGATCTTGCTGTTTCAGTGTAGTGGGAGAACTTTGGCCATGTGGGTCTCCTGTAACTCCTCCTGCTTGTAACTCCTCTGCCTGTGTCGTGTTTTGCTTCGCTTTATTGGTCTTTCCCCTGAGCAGATGGGTTCTGCCTTGTGCCAGGGAATTCCCTGCTAATAAACGATGAATTACAAAGTGCCAAACACTGTTTTCAAATATTGCTTTAAAAAAAAAAAATAAAAAAAATCTAAAATGCCTCATCAGCCCAAAGTTGCCAAGATCCTTGTTCAATCACCTGTGTGACTTACTTAACCTTGGCTTTTGGTATTCAGTTAAAGTGTCTCCTAGGAAGTGAACTGGTAAAGATATTTCCTCTGGTTTCCACTACTGTGGGTAAGTAGTGATGCAGTAGACCACAGGTGAGAACTCTGGGGTATGAAGACCCTAGTACCCAAATACAGGCTATGGAGGGATATTCACACTGCCTGCTCACACAGCCCTCTGAAGAGCCTGGGGTCCTCGCTGCTGCTTGTGGAAGGAGATTGCTTCCCTGAGAGCTATTCAGCGTAGGAACCCAAAGCGCGTGCTGTGCAGATCTGGCTCTTGGTTAAGGCAGGTACCTGATGGAGATGGTGCGGATGCCTCTGCACTGTCTGGTTTTCATCCTTCGTTTGTGGTAGGGCAGTGGGTAAGGTAGGGTGAGTATCCCTGCAGTCCCCATCACCAGCCCTGAAATACACTGAGAGAGACAATTTTTTTTGTCACAGGTCAAAGTTTCTCAGCCTCCAAGGCATGAGTGAATTTATCCTAGCCTATCTATCATTTCCCCTCTCCCAGCATCGTGTCATGCAGCAGAGCTGTGGGAAGTCAGGGATGGCCACGCCGTCTTTTGCATCTTGAGCCCAGTCGTGTTGCCGTGTTCCTGGGAATCATTTGGGCACAGAAGTTGCCTGGGGGTGAAGAGCACAGGGGAAGAAGAAAGCTCAGCAGCCTGTGGTCTGCCATGTCACTGGAGCTGCCCGGCTGGCGTCCCGCAGCCGAGAGTGACGCGCTCTGAGCTGGGCTGGCTTTTCCTAAATGGTGTCGGGTATATCCATGTGGGCTCCAATTTCATTTTCCCACAAAATGTCTGTAGAAAAAAAAAGTGGTTATTTCATTAGCTTGTACCAAATTGCTCGACTGTGAGCAAAGAGCGAGTGGAATATTGGATTAGTGGGGCTCAAAGAGCTGAAGTTGAAACTCTCGCAGAGTTGAAGCTGAGTTTCTCACCCTTGTTAGCGGCCTGGTTTCACAGGGCTCCTTCAAACCTGCATTTGCTAATCGGAGCTGGCAAACACGAGCAACGAAAACTCCCTCCTCCTCTTTCCTGGAGGGGAACAGGCATAGAAACCCATGTTACTAATGTTGCTGTGTTTTGATCCCCACGGAAGCATTTGGAGCTGGAGCATGTTGGGCTCTGGAGTTCAGCAGAAGCGGATTATCCACTGGCAACACAAGATGGCAGTGTGTAAGTGCAGCTGGCACAGCAAAAAGCCCTTTCCGTGGTTGTAATCTTGTATAAAAAGGGTCGCGTTTGCTAAATGATATTGAAGTTGCAATGTAATTAGAGTTGTGGAGAGAACTTTCACTTAATCTAGGGCCTCGCTCCCCACTCGGCATTGTGGAGGTGCGATATGCAGCTGAATCTGAGCAGTCTCATTTAATTTTGTAAGCCAGTTGGTTAATTAACTGCTGCTTAAACCAGTACTAAGTAGGGATAGAAGTAAAGAGAATATTCCATGTGAAGAAGAATAAACTAGGTGATTTCTAGTGGAGGATTTTGGTGTATTTTGTTGGATTCTTTTTTAAGATGCTGTTCAAGGAAGAAGAACCAATTGCTCTCCCTCTTTTCATCAGCTTCAGACACTCTGTTTAAGGTTCAAACCCTTAAGCGCAGGTGTTCAAGTGTGAGTGTCTACAGGTAAGCCAGGCCTCTGCACTCCTGTTAAAATCTGGGGCTGGATTTAGGGCTCAGCTCTGTTCTTTACTCTTGGATGTCTGGTGCTGCTCAGGATGTTGTCGAGTGTCTAAGACATCTGCCCCAGGCTGCTTGTGGTGCAAGTCTGGGAGATGCTCATGCAGCTGCTGGTGCAGGTCCTGTGGGATGCTTTAGAGCATCTGACAGGACAGCAGAGATTTACAAGCAAGCATCTGAGTCAAGCTCAGTTCCCCACAGACAGTGGAGCAAAGGCATGATTTCGTGGGCCGGTGAATGGGTGTCCACTGTTGGGTGAGATGCTTGGCTATCTAAGCTTCGGTGACTTGAACAGACAGGTGGACCCTAGCTCACACAGACACCTGCGTTTCTACATCCCTGTGTTTACCTATGTTAATGCTGACTGAATTCTTCCAAAAATATCTGAGAAGCTCTGTTTTAGCTAAGTCCTTAATCTACCCTATCTTCAGGCTTGCAGGCCGTTGGCTAATTAATTGCAATGTACATTTGAATATGGCTTTGGAACTGAGTGGCCTACAGATAGGGCAATGTTTACATAAAATGGCACTTCAGATATAGAAGGTGTTTTCTGTAACTTTTCAGTGTGAACTTGCTGTGGGATTTCTCTAACACATAACAAAGAAACCAAGCATCTCAGAGTGAAATGCAAGATATTGCAGATGCCCTTAGTTTTGTTGAGATTTCTTTAAAAGGTTGTCAGTGCTGATTAGTGGCGAGATTTATGCAGCAAGGCCTTTGTTAGAGCCCAGTGTCTGAATTCGGAGCTCGCGCTGATGCCGGGAATGGGCAGAGCCAGTGGCATTATTTTCAAGAAGGCACCTCACAGAGGAACCCCTGAGGAAGGCCCAAGTGATAAGTTCAGATCTGCCCTTAGGTAATAGCTCTTGTAACATGGCCCACCTTGTCACTTAGAGGGTGAAAGGTGACAATTTGAGGTCAATGTGAAAACCAGAGTGTTTGCAGTGGTGGTTTAAATAATGGATTAGCAAAACCTGTGCCATGGCTGTAATGGAAGGCTATTAGCAGCAGGCATAATTACACGAAAGAGCAGCTTCATGCTGAAAGCTCTTCAGCATTTTCATTTCGGCACCATGCTTCTTGGGAGCTAGGGGCACCGCCATAAAACAACATAGGAGGATGATATAGAGCACTTGCTCTCAAAAAGGATATTCTAGGGTGAGCAGTAGGGTATCAGTTGATTAAAGCTGAAGAAATTTTATAATTGGTTCAACCTACTGGAAACAAACTTGCCAATTCAGTAGCTGCCGTGGGCAACAACTCTCAAGAGATGTGTCGTGCAATGGCAATTATGGGCTTCTAGGGGTTTGCCTTAACAGTCAACATTACACAAAGAACCAAAGCACTTAAAAATGTACGTACAAGGTGTGTGTACACGCAGATTCTCTTTGATCATAAGAGAACAAAGAAAGAAAAAGTTAGGGCCGTTGAATGGACAGTCCATAAACACAACGGAGCGAGAGCAGGCTTGCGGTCAGCACAGCGTGCCATCTCGAGTGGCCTTTGCAAGCAGCTGTGCTAGAGCAAGTGTTTCTGATTCCCTGGACTGGAGTTTCCTTTTGCCCTCAAGCAGTCAACCAGATGTGCCGTTTATCGGTGCAGCAATTGCCTGTGGCCCTTCTGGGATGGAAATCCACAGATTTCAAGGTCAGATGAGGCTACTGCAATCATTTGATCTGTCTGTATCCCTCCAAAGATCAGAACCTCTCATCCAAGAATTCCTGTATTGAACACACAGCTTCTCTGTGAACAACAGTGTTCTTTGTTGGAAAGAAGCCCTATGTGGATCTGAAGAATGCAAATGATGGAAAATCTACCACATGTCAACATAAATTGTTCCAGTGGTTAATTAGCACTCAAAGAAGTTAATTTTATTTTTAGCTATTTTATTTTAATGAGCTTTCAAGCTTATTATGGTTTTATTTTCATTCATTTAACTTGATTTAGGCTCTTAGCACTGGGTTAACTTTTTTCTTTTTCTCTCCTGGATTGTATGTGTGACTTTGATACAATGCCACTTTTTTTCAGTTTTATTCCTATTACCTGTTCATAAAGCCTTATTGCTCACATCAGTTGGAAAATGCAAGATTTCCTCCACGGGAGGATGCTGTGGCTAGACTGGCCCTCACCCAGTGAATTGCAATGCAAAACTCTCCCAGGAGAATATCTAACATAGAGGGGAAATAATCTTTAAGAGCATTAGAATAATCTGAAGCTATAGAAGAATTTGTGTAATGCATAGATTTGAAATAAGAGCTTACATGCAGAAGGGAATTTTGCTGCATAAATCTTCTGGCATAATTAGCAAGGCATTGAATTGCCTGTGTGGGAATCACAGAATCACAGACTGTTTGAGGTTGGAAGGGACCTCTGTGGGTCATCCAGTCCAACCCTCCTGCCAAAGCAGGGTCACCTACGGCAGTCTGCACAGGACCTTGTCCAGGAGGGTCTTGAATATCTCCAGAGAAGGAGACTCCACAACCTCCCTGGGCAGCCTGTTCCGGTGCTCCATCACCCTCAGAGGGAAGAAGTTCTTCCTCATGTTCAGACGGAACTTCCTGTGCTTTGGTTTGTGCCTGTTGTCCCTTGTCCTGTTGCTGGGCACCACTGAAAAGAGCTTGGCCCCATCCTCCTGACACCCACCCTTCAGATATAGGCATTTATAGGGTCCCCTCTCAGCCTTCTTTTCTTCAGGCTGAACAAGCCCAGCTCCCTCAGCCTCTCCCAGTAGGACAGATGCTCCAGTCCCCTCACCATCCTCTTAGCCCTCCGCTGAACTCTCTCCAGCAGCTCCTCATCTTTCTTGAACTGGGGAGCCCAGAACTGGACACAGTACTCCAGATGGGGCCTCACTAGGGCAGTATAGAGGGGAAGGAGAACCTCCCTCGACCTGTTGGCCACACTCCTCCTAATGCACCCCAGGATGCCATTGGCTTTCTTGGCAGCCAGGGCACACTGCTGGTGCATAGTTAACCTGTCATCCACCAGCACTCCCAGGTCCCTCTCTGCAGAGCTGCTCTCCAGCAGGTCCGCCCCAAGCCTGTACTGATGCATGAGGTTGTTCCTCCCCAGGTGCAGGACCCTGCACTTGCCCTTGTTGAACCTCATCAGGTTCCTCTCTGCCCAATTCTCCAGCCTGTC
>Ga0065711_1028212_pt1 | contig 42899 bp, 29 predicted proteins | sample Hoacrofraction12_FD_59098 | JGI IMG/M metagenome (GOLD analysis project Ga0065711, IMG submission 59098) | Hoatzin crop microbial communities from Cojedes, Venezuela - Epithelial fraction 12 v2 (version 2) | ecosystem: Host-associated > Birds > Digestive system > Esophagus > Crop | place... | reverse complement strand
CTCCCGCCCCCCAGCCCCCGCCCGGCCGTGGGCTCGCCCGGCGCACGTGGCCGCCCCGGCGGGGTCCCGGCCCCCGGGGGCTTGGCGAGCGCGTTAGGAGCGCACGTCGCGGAGTTCGGAGCTGCTCCGGCACCCAGCTCGCTGCCGGGCTGGGTGCTACGCGCCCTGCACCCCCCAGACCCGACCCCCGCCCCGGGCTCCCTGCTCAGCTCCGGGGTCTCCCGGCACCGGGACCCCCCCGCCGGCACGGCTCGCACCGGCTGCGCGGCTCCGGGGGCCTGGGGCGACAGGTGACGCCATTTGCTAGCAGGGCTGGGAGCAGTTTCTGGAGGAGGCACAAAGCGGGAGCGGGGTGGCCGCGTGCTGCCCGTCAGCTCTCCGCACCCGCAGGGATGCTCCTCGCCTGGCCGCAAAGCGGACATGGCCGCTCTGGCTTTGCAGGCTTTAGCGTCGGGGAGAAAAGAGGGTCCAAGCGCTCCCTTCCTCCGCAGCTGGGACGCAAAGAAGGGGACGAGGCTTCTCCAGCACTGTGCTGCTGCAGCTTTCGCTGCGGGGGGGAAAGGACGTGGGGGACACAGGTAGGAAAAATAAGAGGATTACGCTGAAAGTGGTAAAGAAACCCCTGACGATGCAGAAATACACACATTTTTCTTGACCCTTCTTTAGGATGCACACGTAGAATACACACTGTGTAATTCTTCATATTATTGATGGAGCACTGGAACAGGCTGCCCAGGGAGGTTGTGGAGTCTCCTTCTCTGGAGATATTCAAGACCCGCCTGGACAAGGTCCTGTGCAGCCTGCTGTAGGTGCTTCGGCAGGGGGGTTGGACTAGATGACCCACAGAGGTCCCTTCCAATCCGTACCATTCTGTGACTCTATGAGTAATGAGAAACACTGAAAGGCCCAAACAAGCTATAAAATCTCTACTAATTGACCTTTAAATTGTATGTCGCTATAAGCCTATGAAGGATGAGGATAAAGGCGTGCCAGTGAAGTCTCTCGGTACTCTGAGGTGGCTTGCATAACTCAAAACTGGTTCATTTAGTCAGGGGTAATTTACTTGGTGACCCTCTGAAATCCATATTGAACCACTCACAATAGCGACGTCAGCCTGCTTTCAAAATATCTGAACAAGGCGCACTGTTGATCTCGGGATTCAAATGTTCCGGGCTCCCCCTGCGCACGCTGTCTGCCGTACGTTGTCTTTTGTACAGTTTGGAGGCATATTTATTAAAAAAGCCCAGCAACTCTGCAGCACATACCTCAAAACCCCCTCGCTGTTCTGACTCGGGCAGCGACAGACGAAGACCGAGGAGGTGCGAGGGGCAGCACGTGCCCCTCGCTGCCGGTGGGGGTCATCGCTCCGGCCCCGCAGTGGCTGCGCTGCCGACAGAAGCCGGTCCGGAGCATCCGCGCTTTTCAGCCTTGCAGTACGGGTAAGAGACACCAGATCGTACGTTGCGGTGGTCCGAGAGCTGCTTCCCGAGCCGTAGTGTCGTCCCGTTGGCGGGGGCAGCAGCCTTCGTCAGGGGAACGTGACTGTCCTGGTTTTGGCTGGGACAGGGTTAAATTTCTTCCCAGGAGCTGCTCTGCTTTGGACTTAGTACCAGAAGAATGTTGATAACACCGATGTTTTCAGTTGTTGCTATAAGTCAAGGACTTTTTCCAGTTTCTCATATTCAGCTGATGAGGAGGCATGCAGGAGCTGGGAGGGAGCACAGACAGACAGACAGCCGAGCTGGCCAATGGAAATATTCCATACCATGGATGTCACGCTCACTTTATGAATGGGGTTGGTCTGGGGGGTCAGGAGGCTGTCAGCTTTTTGGTTTTCTGGCAGTTTGAATCCTCACTTGTCCAGGAATTTGAACTTTTCCAAGAGTTCATTTTTTGGGGGGAATTTCATGAAATTTGCAAAAATTTGGGGGGGGTCCATCATCTCTGCTCAGGGACTGGCTGCGGATCGGTCATTGGGTGCAATGTCCTGCAGTAATAAACCCCAGGGGCATTTTTGCAAAAAACAGCTGCAACGGGAGTATGGGAGCCTTAGAAAAAGCAGAAACTCAGATCTCACAAGGGTTTCGAAGCCCAGCTATGACTGCAGTGTTTGGTTTGTGTTACAACTGCTACTACACAATTACAAGTTAATTGCAATTTAGCATGTTAGAGTACAGTTTTTGTTTGCATTTTTGCCTGTAGTTGTCTAGATGATAACCCAAGCACCCACAAAAGACCGCATTCTAGAAGCATAGAATAGAATAGAATCATAGAATGGTTTGGGTTGGAAGGGACCTTGAGGATCATCTAGTTCCAACCCCCCTGCCATGAGCAGGGACATCTTCCACTAAGCATGTTGTACTGGACCTCTGTACACTACTGGGAGGAAATAAATCCGGTCAATTTTCTGAGATTTTTGGAACGTCTCACAGGAGCTCTGACCAGGGGCTTAACATTTGGAAATCTTGGGAAACGGTCACTGTGCACCGCTGGGGCAGTGACCCTGACCCGATTCCCCCGTGTGTCGCACCGCAGGGCACAGCCTCGTGGCTGCTCTCGCATGCGCTCCAGCGCAGTCTCGAAGGAGAGTCCCTCCACAGAGCAGCCACGGAGCTCCCCATGGTTGTTCTCCTGCAAATCTCCACACAGGGGATGGAAACCATCGGCACGTATGCGGTGAATCTAGTTTGACCCAATTATGGCAGAGGCATCTGTGCATGAGAGCGTATCCTCCTATCACACCATCACCTCCGTGTGGGCGTGCAGTTAATGAGAGTTTCCCACATCTACACACCAGGCAGGATCAACCAACTTGGACAGCCCTCTTCCATATTCAAGAGATGGACTTTCTGCTAGAGGGATACTCAGAGCAGGATCCTAGCTCCAGGTTAAAGTGGCTGTAGACAACCTCGTCTTTCTCCTTTCTTTACTGAGGGTTTAGGGAGATTGCCTTCACCAGGCCAAACTCTTACGCTGTGAAAAGCGCAAACCTCAAACGCAAACCTCTGAGTCCCTAAGACAAAAGATGACAATTTTTCTGTCTCAAAATAGTGTATATCATCTCATCACAGTGTCACACAAAGCTGACGCAATGGTTTCAACAAAGCATTTAATAGTGAAAAATTGAAGTATGCATCAAAATAAACTGGAAAAGCCAACGTGCGCCACCAGAACCAGACTGTCACAACTGCTGGCAACCATGTGAAAGGCATTAAATCCAAGAAAGCTATACCACAAACAACCCCAAGCACTCTGATATCAATTTTAAACTACAGGAGAGGCTGGGAGAGATCAGGTTGCCTTGGAAAGTGGATCGTTCTGCACAGTGTAATGGACACCAGACTTCGTGGTCTCCTGATAGATGACCTGAGGGAAATGGCTCCCTGCTCAGAGGCCTGGCCATTAACTCTGTGTGCGTGAACAGAACACACGAGGTTTCTCAACATCACTAACACCACCAGTATATCACAAGTCTAAATCGGAACATCAAAGCTTCACAGAAATAAACAAGCAGCCCATTGTATGCACAGAGGGTGCAGGGGTAGGGAGAAATAAAAATTCCCGCTAGCCCCTACAGGTGACCCGTAAAAGCCCTAAAACTCTTAACAGAAGCAAATTACAATGCAAGCCACTATTAGCAGCGACGGTATCTCCTTTCAGCTCTCTCCCTCTTTCCCCTTGGTGGAGGTCATCAAATTAAAACATGCAGAGTTTCACATCACAGCCTTTGATTGGAACTGCAGCCCTCACCGGTTGCAGGCTCCAGCCCATCAACTTATCATGATCCATCTTGGAACAATGTTATCTCATTGGCCTAGCTGCTTTTTTTGAAAGTCCTTCTCAAACATAATTTCTTCTAATTCTCACCTGTTACTTCATTTTTAGAGTATTTTCCCTAAGAATTATTGAAGTATGATTATTATTTCTGGTAGCCGGGTCCCTCAGAGCGGGGTTCTCCGCGTCACCCGTATCAGCCAAAGGAGCCGGCAGCTGCTCTCCAGCGGAAAGCAGTTGTGCCAGTGGCCGCTCCAGAAAGCTGCAAGCGTGGGGCAGGATGGGGACCCACACACCCAACCCATCGGCCGTTCTGCCAAACAGGCTGTCACTCTGTCCCGGACACGCTTAGTACATACAGCCACAAACTGTAAGAGAGCGCTAGATCCACCATGTGCATGTGCACATCAGACAGCTGTATATTCCTGAAAAGATAAAGTTTCAGCATCCTCTGCCAGTTAGATAACTACAAAAAATATTCCTGATTTTAAAAGCAGCGCAAGCAATGCTTATCCAGTGGCTTTAAAAGACAGTATTTAGACTGCATATTCTTTGCTGTACAGTCAGAAATCATTATTTATTCTTTCAGAGGCTTAGCTGTCAGCTCCCAGTCTTATTGCCAGCCTCGTGACTAGAGTATCACATCACAGCGAGAGCAGTACACTAACATGCCCAACACGAACCAGATGGAGTTAAGCCTGTTTAATTCTATCAGTAGAAAGCAGTTAGGAACAACGAATTGCTTTATTCTGATAAAAGTCTGAACCCTCTACATTACTCCCGATCCATCATTCCCCTAGATACCAGTACCCTACTAGATTAAAAAACAAGAAGGAGGGAGAGACACATGCCCAGGAAAATCGTTCCAGTAGTCATAAAGCTTCGGGCTAGCACCACGCTCAGTAGACACACAAATACTGCTAAGCTTGGCAGGCTTCCATTAAAATACAGTGGCTGTGACTTTGCAGATCATATAAGGAAAAGAAATCGAAACACAGGGAGTATCACAGCCCTTCTGGAATGATACCTTTTGACTCATAAGGAGAAAGGAAAGGTTCGTATCCTCCCTTCCTGCCCACGGATGTGCTCCCCAGAGACCTCTCACGTCCTGCCCAGCTCCCCTGCTGCCGCGGAGCACAGCCCCGTGTTTCCGAACGGTGAGGAGCAGCACCAGCCCCGCTGGCAGAGGGGCTCCAGGAGCCCAAGCGTGGCCAGTGAAGAGCACACGTCCCTGGGGATCTGGCAGCCAGCGAGGAGCACGCATCTGCGGGGACAGCACCTCCATGACCCTGCTTCAGTGCACAGCACGCCACTCTGAACCCCTCCCAGATCATGACTCCATTCACCTCCCATGTCAGGCACTGCCTGGACAACTTCCAAAATACATTAAGACTCTCGCTTCATTGTGTTATTTACCTCTGCCTTCTCCACCCAAACTCAGCATCCCCCCTTCTCTGGCTGCACAGCAAATCCAGCTTTGAAGCTTTGTTATTTCCTGTCAACATCTGAGTAGTTAGCATTCATTTTCTATTAGTTTTCTGCTACACTTTTAACAAAATGTTTTATAAACCTTAATTAATTTTTCAGACAGGACTTCAGCATCCTTTGGGATGTCTGGGGGTAGACTTTACACTGTTGGGCGCAAAAGCTTGCTCAACTTCTTACATTCTTTTTGTAAGTGTCTGCTAGAAAGGATGGATACAAATCTACTTTGTAAGAGGCTTACAAAAATCCACAGAGACAGAACTATTCAGCTTAGCATCCTTTGGCTGCTCTTATCCCAAATAATTTTAGAACTGGGGAAGTGAAAAAGGAAAAAAGCATGCCTCAGAACTGGGAATAGGACTTCAGCCTCTCCTTTTTCCAAACACAGTCTCCTTTGATTCCTTTGTTGAAGCTCTTAGTTATTTACTAATGAAAAGGAGTTTGATGATCTCATCCCAAAGCACATCACAAAACCAGCCAAGAATACGATACAACTTACTGGTGTGTGATAGCTGTGTATTTCAGAGATACTCAGTGCCGACACAAATATCACGCCAAGTTTGCTGGAGTAAGGTGGGACGAGCAGCAGATAGCCAATCTCACACCATGACTGTTTTATTACTACTCATCCATGACCAGCCCAAATTTTTAAAATAAGAATGGATAACACCTCAGAGATCACATTTATTGCATCTCTGAAAGGAAAAATATCTTTCCTAAAAGTAATACTCTCTGGAAAAAGAAACCCAAGAACTTTCATTAACTTTATTTTGCAAAAACAGCCAATTATGAAATGCAAATGTAGATCTTAAGAAGTTCTCTGCTTTCACAGTAGAAATAAGAATTTACAGAGCTGTCCTTAGCAGAATATTACAGCAAAGTACACGTGACAAACATGCTAATAGTAGAGACTTGCAAGAAAATAAAGGTGGAGCTGCTTAGCTTCTCTTCCAGAACAGACGACTTCCACCCAAAAGTCACCTTCTCCACACTCCACCCAGCACCCACTCCCCAATTTACCAATTAAATATTGCCCCAAAGCTTAACAGAGCACAAAGGATTTCCTCAATTGCTTCTTTCAAAATTGACACACCACCATTCTGAACAAGCATCAAACAGACCCTACCAAAGCCTGACTTCCAGTCTCACCAGGATTTGGTAGTGAGCTCAAACTTTGTGCTTTTTCAAGCCTATATCCCAAGTCACATAGATGGATCATTAGTGAAGGAGTAGGTGGGCCTAATTACTGCAGAAGCCAACCAACCAGACAAAACCTGCCTGATGACCTCAGCTAGCCACAGGTGAAGATAATAGACCAGGTATGATTAATTGATGCCTGCCTGCAGATCATGTCAGCCCAGGGCCAATTCTCCCTATTGCAGCCGCTTGAGAAGAACGTACTGGCTTCAACCTCTTCTTTCAAACCACCTTTTGCTGGGATAAGGCCTGCTCCATCCCCAGAGCCTCTCCTCTTGCCTCCAGCCCTGGAAACAGCTCTCATCAGTGGGTGCAGGTGGATGCAGAGCACCGCGTCTTCCCATGCTTTCTGAACAGCTGCCCTGCCTTTCCTCGTACATGCTTTGTGCCTGCACCCCAGAGTACCAGATCAGACCAAAACACGGACATCCTCCCCGCCTCAGAGTTGCGCCCCTGGGGTAGCTGACCTGTGCACCACCCAGCAAGCCCAGACACGTACATTAAGAGATAATTTATGGAAAAACAAACAGCAGCTGACTAGCAAGCAGTAGGCAAACAGTCGTGTTACACATGGTGTTAGAATTTCTGCTGTAATGATAAGTGTTCAAAACTCACAGATGTCAGGCACCTGAAAATTACACTTGCATTTAAATATAATGGAATTTTTAAAGGAGTCTTTTGGAGTGCTTCGGCTTCAATAGTCTGAGTCATCAGTGTGCACTTAGGTCACATTTTCATGCTTTTATTGCAAAATAAAAGCCAGAATTTGCATTTCCATTATTAAAAAACAGTAGCTAATTGAGATTTTTACATCACTTGGCTCCAGGTGGTAGGATGTTAAATAAATCATCAAGCTAGTGATGAAATCAGGAGCATTCACAAGACTAACAAAGTAGTCAAGACGATAAGTATTCATTTCAGCTGTGGCTGTAAACACAGGCATGACCTCGATTCACAGAGCCTGTGCTCTTCTGCAGAAGCCTTACCCTTCACTACCCCGCAAGCTGTACAACCATTCAAGGCTCTCTCTCTCTCAAATCAGAGTTTCAGATTGCCATAGAAAAAATGTATTAAAACCTGCACGATGCTCACTAAAAAGAGTTAACAAGGAAGTGGAGAATCACATCTGATCCGTACATTTCATTTTTCTTATATTGTTAATGACAGGTTTCCCTTCATTAAGTAACAGAGAAAGGAGAGAAACCTCTCTCTGCAGCCAGGCACACCTGAAGCCCTGGAACGGTGCATTTGATGTCCATAAATTCGTTGAAGGGGCACAAGACACTTATTACTTCTGTAACACAGCAAGGAGGGGGAGTAATTCCAAAGAACAGCTGCTTCCAGTTAGGGCAACTCAGCTGGAAAGCAGAGGTGCCTGTCAAACTAATTACAGCGAGGAGAAGCAGCCTATCTCAAACTCCAGCTTTTAAGTACTGGCCAACTCACTCCCAAAATGTAATTTAAAAAAAAAAAAAACACGCAAGCAAGAGAGACAAGTGAAAACAGGCTTAAGCATTGCTGAAAACATGCCTCCAAGCTATTCTCTCAATAAATATTTTGGGAAGTTTGTGAACAGAAGGATTATTGTGACTGTGGTGGTGTGACTGGGAGGAATTTACCCTCCACGACTCAACCAACTGCATCAATGATGGCACAACAGCCCTTGAGGGCAATGACCTAACTGCAGTGGCTCCATGTTGATGAAGTTTTATAAGGAAGTAATTTTGTTTATGTAGAGTAGGCTGGTATCTCTAATTCTCAGAAAAATGAATCTTCATTTGCAAGGATTTCATAATTAGGCAATTCTGTTTGAAGATGGCCAAAGACGCTTCTTCAGTACAATGTGTATCCTGTAGCAACATATGCTTACAAAAAGCAATTAAGATTTGGGTTTTTGAAAGTTACTAATACACTTGATCCCAGAAGCGCATCACACATTCCTTTTGACTTCTCTGGGAAGATGTGATTTATGAGAACAAATTTAAACAAACAATTGTTGCTTGGCTAGATGAAGGTTAAAGGGACTGGCAAGGATGAAGTGATTATCTGAAAGCATGAAGGGTGTGTAAACACCAAGGGGAAAGTCAGATTGCTAAAGAAAGCTCAAGAGGGTGTAACTCGGGGCAATGAGATAAACTTATGTGTTTTTAAGCACTGAAATATTGGCTCCTAAAATGATGACATTATTTGTGTATACTAAAGAAGCTCTGGTCATTTCAGAAGTCACAGCTATTTGTCATTGAGGATGAAATATGCAAAAGTGGACTAAAAGGAATGAAAGAAATTTGCTATATTGCTGAGAGGACTATAAGAAATAGCAGCAGAAATTCTGTATCTTGGGGGCAAGCCAGGTGACCTTCTGGAGTCACTTTATGTTACCTGCCATCTCCACCACTGAGGAGGCAGCAGCAGGGGCGGACGGGGAGCCCACAAGGCTCTGGGCGAGATACAGTCCATGACTTAATTTCACACGGCTTGCAGCTACATGAATTATTTTGGGTGTTTTTAATGGATAATTCTAAGGGGTATGCTACCTGGGCAATTGCCTAAGAAGTATGAAAAGCCTGTGTGGCCCTTAGGTTCCTCATGATTACACAAGTGGTATTTAGGGAGTACATAAGCACGCAGTAAGATGCCAGCAAGGTATTGGGCCTCATTTACACTATTTTCATTGCTCACCAACTTTCAAGCTTTTATATAGAAATTCAAAACTTCTGGAGATAAAAATCATTATTATATTTATTGTTTACTATTCTTTATTTATTTTATTTGTATATGTAAATTGCATGAGCAGACAGAGCTAAGAAAAGACTGCATTTTGACTTGTCAAACAGTCAAATTCCTTACCTCCTAAAAGCATTCTCCAAATGTTGTGATACCTTTTTATGTCCTAGCATTTTCCAGGTAACATTATACTAACAGACATGGACTTCTTATGTTAGAAATGAAATACAGTTGTTCTCTTGGGTAGTTACTTAAACCAGCTTTCCATGTATCAAACATCATTTAAACTTATGCCTTCTATTGCCTGTACTTGCCCAGCTATTGTTTGTCTGCAACCAGAAAGGAATTCAAAGGACCTAGTTATTCACAGAACCCCCACACATGCACAATATTATCCTGATCTCTGACAAGTTCAAATGCATCCAAAGATTTTGGCAAGGGAGAAACAGTTTTAAAATATTTTAGCACCTACTATTTCCCAAAGATGTGTGTATATATATTGGTAAGAGAAGTTGAATAGCTGAATTGTTTTTATATGGACGTATGAGAAATTACTGTAACAGGCTTCATGTATGACAGACGATTCATGTCAGTGTCCAAGGGCTAAACAGTATTAGGGGCTACTTAGTGTGCCTAGTCGTTTCCAATAAGCTTAACCTGTTCATGTTCGTCCAAGAATGCCCATGTTTGGCTTTAAGATACAAAGATTTTGGCAGTAATAATAACTGCTGCCTCTATCTCTTGTTATCACTCCTGCATGATGGTAATTACAAATGAGGACTCACGAAGGGGAGAGTTCAAGCAGGCTCAGGGAGGGCAAGCACAGGGCTGGGAAGGTACACGGACGAGTTATATAGCATTTATTTTTCCACCCTATTACCCTGTAAAAGTTTAAAATAGCCAGATGGATTTGTCAAGAATTAATTGTGTCAAATCAATCTAATTTCCTTCCTTGGAGGATAATTGGTACTGGATAAGAAGTAGCAGCTGATGGAATACATATTGAATTTAATACGGTTTCTACCTTGTTCAACACAGTCAGCTGATACCACTATAAAGTGGTACACAACTGGTTGAAAAAAACACTTTCAGAGATTAGTTTTCAGTGGTTGGTGGCCAAAGCGAAAGAATATATTGAACAGGGCTTTGCAGGGATCTGTTCTTCAATATTTTAATTAACAGCTTGGCTGGCAGAATAGAGAATATGCTCACTAAATGACGACAGAAAGCTCAGAGAGCTTGAAAATAACTACTGAACATGAATCAAACAAGTCGTCTTGTCGCAGAGCAGCAAGTTTCGCACATACCCAGTATAGCCAGTAGGATATACAACCACATGCGAGACCTGTAGCAACCTATGCACTGCTGACCAAGCCCAAGCCCTCAGCTGGAGTACTGGTTGTGTTCTGACCCAGCACGCCACAGACCTCAAGACAGACATGCACTAATGGGAGAAAGTGTAGAAGACAACTACATGAACGAGATGTTTACGAGCAGAGACTGAAAGGATGAGCATGCTTTATCTGAGACAAAAGAAGATTGCCAGAGAACAGGATAACAATTTTCAAATGTGTAAAAGATTTGCTTCACTAAAAAAAATAAAATTCTCTGTCTACTGGGGATAGAGCAAGAATGAACAGGTTTAATTGCAGCAGGGGTGATGTTGGGTTAAACACTAGAAAAAGCTTTCTAACTGCAAGGTTTGTAAAAGCAGTGGAATTGATTGCCTGGGGTCAGTGTGATGCCTTCATCACTGCCTAACCTGTTCTTGAGAGCCTCCCAACATCCCATTATTTTGGTAGAACTGATTCTGCTCTGGGGCTTGGGGTTGGCTAAGTAACCTCTTAAGGTTCTTTCCAGTCTTTTTTTTTTTTTTTTAATACATTTTTGTGTTTTAATTTTTTAAAACCAGACTGCGAAAGCCCTGCGTACAGCAGCCAGCATTTATTCAAAAGGACATCTGAGTGGTGTTCGTGCCAAAAGGCCAACGCACAATGCCACAAGTTAGAATTAGAGCTTACAGGTATCAAGGACACCACAAAGGGCATTGAAATGCTTTGTATGCCAGTGCCATGGAAAAAAACTATTGACACCAGGAGAGCTCGAGTATTTTCATACAGGCTATTTGTAAATCCTGCGATTTTGACAGTGACCTGAAGATCTGTCCCAGAGTTTGCTACCACCTGGCCTGCTTTTAATATTAACATTTGCACAAGATCTTTGAGTGGCTGTGGCAGCAATGTAACTGATATGACTGCAGATGACAGTTGCCAGAGGGACAGGCTGCTGCGCAAGGAAGCCAAGAATCTCAAACTCAATATGCTTCATAAGAATAATCCCAAAAATTACAGCTGCTCAAGGGCAAGGGGTTTGTTAGTTCATTTATACTCCAACTGAAATGCACTAAATATTTGTTTGGGTATTCCTACCCCTCTTGGCCATATCCAATGACAATCACCATAAAATACAGTCTAGCTACCTTTCCAAGAGTGAAATCATCACCTGCTTTCTTCAAAGAAGCAATTTCTGGGGAAACATATGTGTCTATGGGGATTTAAATGCTGGAAGCACATTGTAAATGTGGTTTTCCTGTGTAAACCAGACCTGCCAAGGAGTGTATAATCTTCAGCAGAAGTTGCACTCAAAACACTTACTCTGTGTTTTTCATATAAGGCACAGGCATGTGCAAGAAATGAGCATGATGATGGCATGCCAAGATCAGCAGAAATGATTGGGACAGCTACGTTCTTCTCCGAAACCTTCACAGGCACCAGCATTTTGGGAATCAGGCCCTCACCGTGTCTGGAATCCCCAAACCGGACATTGGCAAAATCGCTCCGTTGGGAGCCGGAGATGGGGAGAAGGCACGGAGGGATGTGTTCATTCACACATCCCCAGAGACAGCATCTCGCAGACATCTCCACGTATTCCACCCATATTCAGTTATCTATGTCATTATGTGATTGCACAGACAGACAACACTGCTATTTACATTAAAATGTATGCATACAATAACAGCCGTGGCCGCAGATACACAAAATACAATGTATGGTAGCCAAGTCAACAGCAAGTGACCAACCAGACAAAATGGCAAATTCAGCAGCAAGAAATTATTTCCCTGGGTTCTGAATTCCCAAGAGGCTTCACAGGACAGTTATCAAGTTGTCGCTCTCACTCTTCCCCCGGCAGCGAGTGAAGCAAGCTGCTGATGAGGAAAAAGTGCTTTCTAAGACTCCATGGCCCACACTGTCCGAGGCAGGATGCATGGAGAGAGTTAGTAAGGTTCTGTCGATTAGATACAACAGTAAAACGGCATCCCATCTGCTCTACAAATGTCAAAGAGCTTTATGACACCTGTCTGGGGGGGGGGAAAACAAATGAGCAAGAGTTTGCCACAGGTTTGGATACCCTGTGAAACAAAGAACTCTTTGTACTAGTGCTTTCTGCAGCAAGAGTCCTTTGGAAAAGTTTGGAATATTTTTTTGCAGTAGTACTTTATACCAAAAAAAAGAAAACATATACATACCCTTTCCACACTAAATGCCTCACCACAAAAGTCAGAGCAAGTTCTGTTGTATCTTTGAAGGTGCAATAGCTAGAGTCTCCACTGGTAGGAAAATGCTCCCTCCCCTCAAAAACAAACGTTGAAAGAGGAATGAAGTCAGCAACTTACACTTTAAGTATCTCATATCCCTGCCAGAAGGGTCTAAACCCCTTCCTAGTAAATTCTGGATTTGCATGTTACAAAAGGTACAACGCCCATCGTGAATCTCCCACTCGCTTTCCCTGGAACAAGGGCAGTTTCCAGGAAGGAAAACCGAGCAGCAAGAAGTTTGCTTTCTCCCTTGCAGTCCAGGCAGGATAGGGGAGACCTGGACCCTTCTCCCCGTTGCATTAAACTGAGACAAGGTTTCCCCCGAAATCCCAGCACTCTCCTCCTGCAGCCTCTCTGCATGAGCCGCTTATGCTTGATTTAAAATCTCTGAAAACTAATCCAATTTGCACTAAACCCAGAGAATGAATGTTGACATGGATAGAAGGCAGTAACCACAGCTTCTGAAAACAGGGGTTTTTCTCCTTGGTATGACTATCTTCTGTGTTAAAAAACAAACAAACCATCTAAAATCATCTGTTCTTGGACTTTATCATGGCTGGCTGTTACTTTCGCAACTGTGAAAGGGAGCTCCCTCTTTTCTGAGCAGCTTGCTCTTGCTGCCTGAACTGCTACAATGCCAGACGTCCACAGTTCGAGGTGTTACAATTCTTGCAGTAATAATGAGTGACAATACAACCAAAGTTAGAGTTACCAAGTCAGAGGAACACAGGAAGTAAAATGGGAGCTTTTTTGTCTATGCATGAGGTTCTGGAAAGTCCAGAAATAGATAATGCAGGAATAAATTCAGGACCAGGAAATGACAGGTAGCGGGATCATGACGAAATTTTTCCTGACAAGTCTTTACCCAAATAGATCTTTTATGTTGTTCCAGTTTCTGAATGTCCTGTTACTTCTTCAACTATTTTTTAGCATTTAGCATGTATTTAGCGTTTATTACAGAAGCATTTGGACACCTCACCTAAAGAACAAGATCTTTCTTATTGTACTGAACACTGCATATAGATTAAGGGAATTTTCACTCCGCATCTGAGTCAGAAACAGTGGGTGAAGATGTGCAAAGATGATGTCATTTGCGCTGGGAAACACAGCAAATAAGTAGCAGAGCCAAAAGGGAAATCAGGGTCTTCCTGAGCTGCGGCCCAGGCGCTGCTGGCTGGAGCACGCTGTGCTCCCCACACTGTGAATAACCACGCACCAGCCCAGGCTGCGCATCACGTGCCCCGCGACTATAGGAAAGCAAAGGTATCTCAGGAAATGATCTGTTTTGCTGGACACCTTTTATACAGTGAAGCATAACAGAAATACACCCGTTAAAAACATTACAGCAACAACCACAGGCTGTAAGCAGATACTTTAGTCTTGTAACTGGGAAGGGGAAATGCTCTGTTGTAATGTCCCAAGCCATGTGAAGACGTGGGAGTGTTTGCTGGAAGGTAATACTTCTGTACTACAAAGTGCACGCAAAATGCAGAGTTTCACAAGCAACTGAACTGAAACATCAAATCTTTTAAAAGTATTTTTGCAAGGAAACTTGATATCTTAGAACTAAAAGCATTATAGTCATCTGGAGAACTTTATCAGCACTGTGATCTTTCTGGAAGGGAGCACAGTAACAGGCAGTCATAGTTCAATTGTATTTTCCATGTAAAATCATATTAATGATAATTATAGAAGTAGCGGATGTTATACCATAGTGACCAATGGCCATCATTTGCTGACATAGCACTAAAGATGAAGAATCATGGAGAACTCAACTACAACCGCACTAATCTAGGTTTATAAGAAACATAGCGATAGTTTTATCTCTCTTCATTTCAGGCTCTTGCGTATTTCTGGATTTTATGTTACCTCCCCGTATTGAAAACTATATGCCAAAATGGTGAAAGGGGAGAAAGAGAAATGTGACATTTAGAACGATCTAGCTCCTGAAGTCCATTCCATATCCATATCAGTGAAGTAAACGAATTGCTTTTGAAACCTCTACCGCTAATCTTCGCTGCTTAAATAGATAGCAGGTGCCTTCTTCTTATTTACTAGCAGCAACGCAGGTAACAGACACTCTGAATTCACCATTAATTCCTAATATATTGTTGCTGAAGCTGTGGTTTTCAGCTTGTGGTTTGTGGGCTTCTGATGCCTTCCTAAGTATCTTAATGAAATTCTTATCAAGTAATTAAGAAAATATCTTAGTTTTTAATAGTCTTAATTTCACCACACCAATTTGCATCTACGCCTAGACATCTTTAGGAATATAGAAAGGTTGCAAATCACTTTGGCCGAGTTTCAACCAGAGCCTGAAACTAGCTAGGTAAGTTATGGTACCAGACCAATGGTTAAACACGCAGAGTATGCCGTCAAACGATGGTATGTGCTAATGGAAGCCACAGCTAATATGTAGGAGCTGTTGTGAGCAAAAAGTATGTGGGATAATTAGTTATGCTGAGGCAGTTCAGCAGCCAGATGAACATCACAAAGTCCTAGCAGTTAGGTGACCAAGTAGCACTGAGGCCCTCAAATACCCATACGTGGCACTAGACTGCATGGTCTTCAAAGGAAGGAGAAAGAAGCAAGCACGAGGAGGCCGCAATGTTTTCAAGGAAATGACACTCTCTTTTAAGACATCTAAGCCCGCAGGTATGCAGGATTTTCGCCCAAGCATTTTAAAAAAACTGTTTAGAACTTTGTTTCCCTTTGTTAGGGTCTCGAGGCTCTTCCCTCGCCTGCTGTTTGCCCTTTGGTTCATCAGGAGCCCAGGCACCCCCAGCCCGAGCGGGAAGCCTCCTGCCTGTCTCCAGGTGTTGAGGCACTTTAGTGACCTCCCTCCGCCCATAGTTTCGGGCTGTTTCAGAAGTGGCAAAAAGCTTCTCTTATTTCAAAAAACGGAGCAGGAAATGCACAGGAACAAAACCATGGATTCATAGGGAAAGTGGGACAAATTTCAACAATAACTGGGCTATGGGAGAAGGCGCAGGGGCTCCCTGAGCATCACCTCAGAGCCTACCAAACCGGCGTAACAGAGCAGGCAGAGGAGAGGGGCCCACACGGCCGTGCACGCACAGAGGCACACGCGTTGGGGCTGGATGCAGAGGCCGTGTGGAGGACACTGCCCAGAGCGCTTCGATGTCTTTGATCACGGGATAATGGCTCCACGACAGATTCCCTGCTATTCTGCTGTTATCCATCTAGCGAAGAGAGACAGGAAACAACAAAGTGAACTAAATTCTCTCAACCTAAACAACGCAGACAATGGTCACAACCCAGGGAAGTGATGGAGAGGAGGAAAAAAAGAGCACTAACTCTGAAGAGGGGAAGGGGGAAAAGAGATACTGGGGTTCACTCTGAGGTCACAGGAGGGACAGGAACAAAGAGCAGCTCAGTCTGGCAAACGTATTAAAAGCCTGTGCGCTAATAAAAGAGCTATGAGGAACACAACAGGAGGAACTGGAAGTCTTAATGCATAATAAAGTATGAGATTTAACTGGCGTAACAGAAACTTACTGAGAATTCACACAACTGAAATATTAATATAGAAAAGGTACAGCTTGTTCGGGAATGATAGGCAAGGGAGAGGCCTGCATTTGTACTTCAAAGGTAAGCTACGCTTGTTCCAAACTCTGGAAAGACAAAGCGGAAAGCCCTGTTGAGAATTTTGGGACATAATTAAGATGGAAAAATAACAAAAGGTCTGGTACTGTTGAACACCTCCTATAGATGACTAAATCAGGTATAAAGCAGGGTGAATAATGGTTATTATTTGTTATATTATTAAGTCTCCTTCTCTGGAGATATTCAAGAACCACCTGGACAAGGTCCTCTGCAGCCTGCTGTAGGTGAACTCTGCTTCAGCAGGAGGGTTGGACTAGATGACCCACAGAGGTCCCTTCCAACCCCCAACATTCTGTGATTCTGTGATTCTGTGATTTCTGAATAGTATCACACAAAGCAGAACCTGCTGGTAAGCAGAAAGACCTGACTACCCAAGTGCTGCTGAGACACAAACCCCACGGTCCATTAGGCCTGTCTTTGGTACGTAGGTGAGAGCGAGTGGCCAGAGGTGGTTGTGGCAGATACAGCCGGGGCGTGGAACAGGGGGAGAAATGAGCCCTACTCACTTCCAGAGTGGAGCAGTCACCTCAGCTGTCGGGGTCCCTGCAGGACTGCTGGCCCCTCGCAGGGCTGCCCCACACAGACCCCCTGTTCCATGCCACCCCCCTGCCCCACACCACTGCCCTGCCCCATGCTGCCCCTGCCTCAGCCAGGGACACCGAAATCTTCCTAGCACAGGTAGGAACAGAAACAGCCTTGGAACAGGCTGCCCAAGGAGGTGGTGGAGTCCCCATCCCGGGAGGTGTTTAAAAAACGTGTAGATGTGGCACTTCAGGATATGGTTTAGTAGGAATGGCGGTGCTGGGTGGATGGTTGGACTCAATGATCTTAGAGGTTTTTCCAACTTATGATTCTATGATTCTATGACTCTAGGTCTGGAGTGGCCAGTAGCACAGATCCAGGCACAATGATACAGGCGGTTAATAAAAAATGCAAGCCGATGCTCATCTTTGCGGGCCAAAGGTCAGTTTCACAGCGGCCCCACTGACATTTTGGTCTGGCTTACATTTGACAGAAAAACTGCTCTGGAACAAAGAATCGCACGCACAGTTTGTAAGCACATAAAGATTTCAAGGTCACGTGCCTTTGAGAGAAGCAATGTAAATAATTGTCAAATAAAGCTGATTTTTGTGCAACAGTACAATGATATACCTTACAAATAGAAAGGGAGCGGATGAGATAGATCTCCATGTTCAGAAGGTTCCTGGCCACTTCACACGGCATATTCATGAAGAGAATGGTCTACTGAAATTGTCAGTGCAAGTCAGTGCATGACAGGGAAGCCATATCAAAGAGTATTTATCAATAGTTCCTCACTAAATTGGAAAGATGTGTCAAGACATTTTGACCCTATTCAATATTTTCACAGAATGCTCGTCTAGGGGCTGTTCACCTTTTGAGAGTTGTGTCCAGGATGTCCATTGTGAGGCTCTTCCAGGGCCAGTAACTGTCCCCTCCAGATGCTCATGATGCTCAGCAGCAACCTGCAAGGAGTGCCTGAGCCTGCAGTGGCCCACAGAAAGAGCTAAGAAACATGAGGGACCACGTCGCAGGCACCATCTGTCTCCGATGTGGGTTATGCAGCCTGATTACTGAGTTTTTGGACCGTACAAAGTAGAAGGAGCTGCAGGCATACGATCAGATACACAGATGGATATGGAAATTGAGAAATGGGCTAAGACAAACAGGAGGCAGCATGCAGAAAGGACATATCGTTGCAAAATACTTCACTTGGGAAGAAATAAGTGAGGAGGATGAGCAGGAGATGGGAGACAGCTGGCCCTGCGGCAGTTCTCACAAAAGGATCTGCAGGCTGAACGTGAGTCAACTTCTTTCTTGCTGTCACAGAAAAGCAACCATTATGTAAAGATTTACTAACAGACGGAACATAAAATAAAGCTTTCGCTCCCCTCAGCATTGCAAGACCTCCATCAGCTGCGCTATGAGACTCATCGCTGACACTGCATTTCACAAAAGATCTGAATCAATTAAGAAGAGTCCAGAAGAGAACACCTTAAACAACCTAGAGGCCTAGTTATTAGGTCTACAAAACCTGTCCTTCAAAAAAAACTCAGCTGCCTGGGTGTTAATGCTAGCTCAATTGTAAGATCTTCAACCCAAGGATTTACGACAGTTGGCATTTCCTTGCCACTCTACAAACACATGAAGTTATGTGGGCACAAAATATTTTTTTTAATGGAAATGGAGATTAGGAGAAGAAAGCAGGGATTTTTAACCCTCTTGATTTTACAGTGCTTGAAAATACAGTTTCAGCATATTTCAAATACTGAAAAAAACCCCACCTGGCACAAAAAGATACCAAAAATGTGTTGGGAAGAATAGCTTAAAGAAGAATTCTCATTATTCAGGAAGGCTAACCTAAGCTTGAGCAGCTGAGATCAAGAATGCTGTTATTTACAACATACTGTAAGAGGAAGAAAATTGAAAGTATTAAAAAAGGTATGTTCTTCATATTTTGTAAGGAAAAGAGGATAAATCCCAGTTTCTTTAGTTTTTTATTATATTTTCTCTTAAAATAGACAATCTGCACTCAGAGATACATAATCCTCCCTCCATAGTGATATCTTCATACAATGTTCAAGCGGTATCTTTCAAATTCATTTAAACCAAATGAATAGCACCACTACATTGTATTTCCTTTTTATTTACTTCATTTACTTTCTCTGTTCAGAGAAATACACATTTAACTTCAGTCCCTTTAGAATGCAGTGGTTCCCAGTGATACACCGAGGGATGCAAACAGCCAAGTCTTCACCAACCAGCATGACTCAAGTCCTACTTTTGTCAACATCGTTTTCACTAATGAGTCTTCTGAGAGCGCAGGGACTTCAAAAATATATTTTCAGTATTTCTCAATGGGGGTGCGTTCTGTATTTATCACCACTGAAGGAACAGTGAAACTGAAGAGCCCAAATTTGTTTTTCTTTCATTTTAAATTCTTATGTACGAGTATAACATGACAATACGTAAGATGATTACATGGAAACCTGCTTATTTAGTTGGAACAAGAGTCTCTACTGGCACTTTTAAAAGAACTTGTTTGAGTTCTACACATAATTCTAGCAATTAAGTATCTTAAGCTTGATTTTATACCAACTATTATAAAGTGTATATACTGTAAAGTACTACATACTATAAAGCACATTTTATACTTTTAAAATTTTTACAATTCATTTTGCTGAAGCGTATTCTGCAATTTTTTTTTGAAACTAAGCATATAATTGAACAGCTTCTGAGTTAAAGTTACTGCTCCCTTATATAAAAGGCACCAACACTAAAAAATGATAACTCCTCATTTCAGTGCCAACAAAGAGCCATGCTTTTGCAGGCTTTCACACACAGAATATTTGTAAGCCACGTGAAAGCTCCAACTGAAAACCAAATATTTTCTGATTTTATTCTCCTAAAGCCCTTTGGTTTGACACCTAGTTTAATTCCCAGAGAGTGAGAAGGGAATATTCTGCCTTATTGTGCTCTGGGATCTGAAGACTCAGCGTGCTGCTAACATCCCTGCACTGTGAACAGGCCCTGCATCCCCCCAGGCACTTTTTTTTTTTTCCACATCTTGATTGCATTTTCTTAACTGAATTACCCCCACCCATTTGGCAGACAAAAGGCTCCGAGGTATGCTCTAATTCAAAGGCTTTACTTTGTAAGGGAAAGTCACTCTTAATTGAGATTTCATTTCTTGTGCCATCCCTGGGAATTACTAACAGCTTCAGCCACCCAGTGAATCACTGAGGTTTTATGTTCTCTGATATCAGTGCTCTGAAGAGAAAATTGTACCTGGACCAAGTGAATACATAGCAGCAACATTCGGTTTCTGTTGGCTCTAAAACAATGCGAATAGGTGAGTCATTAAAAAATGCAGCAAGTGAGAAACAATCTGAATTCAAGCTAAGTGCAAGAAGCAAGGTTTCACTAGTATTTAAAGCAGAGTGAGAGAAAAAAAGCCCCATGACTACCCTTATCCACATCCTGCTGCTCCACATTTGTATTTGTCTCTCTCCTTTCAATTTAAACATTCCTCACCTTCATATTTATCCACAAATTTTACTTAAAAGGAGAAATTAAAAATATAAAGCAACACTAAAATCTTATCTGTGCTTTTCAATAACAGTGTAATTTCATTTCTTAACTTTCTGTGATAGGAAGAGGGCAAGCAGCAAAACTGTTCACAAACGGTAGTATCAGAAGTAATGTTTCTATTTCTCAGGGTGAAACAAGTTTGAAAGTAACTTTATTTCCAATCAAACATGCAATGCCAGTAACTATTAAATTCTGCCATAATTAACTATGCGACAGCTTTGTAAAAATCACCAATGTAATCTGTATGTAGTTTGGAAATACAAGTAAATAGCTATAGAAATATATGAGGATGCAGCGATCTAAATGACTTACCATCTGACACCAATGAATAGCAACTATCTCAGTGGGGGTTATTAAGTTAATTCTTCTTTGTAGCCTGGACTATCCTCCAAAGCATCTGTGCCACTCACTCCTCCACCGACTTCCAGACCAAGCAAGGGGAAAAAAACCCACCAGCTGTCAAAAGAGCACTTCATACTCCAGATAAAAAGCCTCAGCAAGCCAAGCGGTCCCACTGGAGGAGATAACCTCCTGAAAACACTGGGTAACCACTCCCTAAAATATGAACGTGTATATTGACAGGTAGATAGATACAGAGGCTCAGAGGAGCCGAGCCAAGGGCCTTGCTGGCTCCCCAGCGCTACATTTCGCACAGAGGCAGAGCCACCCAGCTGCAGTCGTCCAGCCGCCGGCCTTCCCTTGACAAACACCTTTTTCCCCTCCTGCCAGACGCGTGTCATTTCCAGTGGGGCAGCGCCTGGAACGCAAGGGCTCTCCAGCTTGAGAGGCCCACGCCCCGGTATCACCCCAGCATCATCGCCCCGGCACCAACCGCGTCACCCCAGCGAGGGTGCCCCTCGCGCGGAGGTCTCAGCCCTGGTGCCCAGCCCGGGCTGCTCCCTTGGCAGCTGCCCCTCCAGCCTGGACCAACCCCAGTCCGGCCGGTTATGAAAACTGCTGATAAGGACTGTACCGCCAGTTTGTCGTGGGCCTCTGAGTCTTATCTGGGACTAAATACAGCAAAAGCTTTGTCACTGCAGAAATGAAAGCGAACTCTGAGTGCAAAAAGCAAGCAAATGTGTTGAAAGTTGTGACTCATTGCTATACACACACAAATTTCTCTTAGACATATGCACACACACACTCGTGGAAGATTTTAAATGTTAGGCCCTTAGAAAGGTCCCTGCATACAATTTTCTGAAATATCTTTTTATTTCTATTTGGAAGCAAATTTAAAAATAAATTACTCTATCAAAGACATCTATCACTCCGAGTTCAAAAGGGGCAAAATGATTCTGAGATGGAGTGCCGTACATCGAGTCCCTACGCACACTGTTCTAAGTCACTGATGTTTTTGGACTTTCCCTTGTCAGGTTAAAAACGTCTTGATTTCTTTCTCATATGGGCAGAAATGGCATTGCTGTTTTGGAGTACCGTAAGGGCAGGAACCCATTTTCTACAGGTGACGGTGACTATGGTGATTTTTCCTAATTTCCCCACGCTCCCATGACTTTCATCAGCTCACCTCTGCAGCTCAGCAATTCCCGCGTTCACAAACAAGGCTGCGTTCTGGCGGCAGCAGCGGCAGCTCTCTGCAGTCGCTACAGGTGGCATTTCCACCTGCAGCTACTAGGTCTGGTTCTCCTGCGTTCCCAGGAGAAGAAAGAGGGCCTGACCTCCATATTACAGGGGCAGCCAGTGCAGGGCTAGGGCTGCACACCATCCCGACCCCACTGGAGCATCGCTGCTGCCGTGGAAAGAGGCAGGGGGTGCGGGAGGGCCGGGGGTTGTGCCCGGCCTCCGAGCATCCCTGGCACGACCAGCACGGGAAGGAAGCAGGAAAGACGCTGCCGCCTATTCTCGGGATTTCATTTCAAGTCTTGAGAGTCTCCTGTTTTCATTAAAAGAAAAGGAAAGAAATCCCCCTGTTTACTCCTTCTGGTATCAGAGAAAAAGATTAAAGCAAGGAAACTTTAAACGCTTCCTTACGCCTCCACAGCGTTTGAAATTTAGAAAGTAAATACGAAGGGTTTACAGATCTATTTTTAACCTCGTGATTCAGTCTGATTCAAGTATTTCAAATGTTTGTATAAGGCCATGAAGGGAATAAATCCTTCTTTACAAGACTTCCATATGCTTAATGTGTGTGTGTGTGAATTTTATGTTTAATGACAAATGTCCAATTAGACATATGCACGCATTCAAAAACATGGCACAACTACCCCACGCTAGGCAATCAATAGCAGAAAAGGGACAAAAAGACAGTATACACTGCAGAATTCATAAGACAGCGCCAGGCAGAGAGAATTTTTGGTTTTCAAGTTGATCGATTTCCCCACTGAAAGCAGAGCTTTACAACCTCTGCTGAACAGCCGCAATGCCAGAAGAAAGGCTTAAGCTTCCAAATTTAAAGTATGATTGGGGAGTAAGCCAGCGAATTACCGTTGGCTGTTTCTCCCACCTTACACCCGTTGAAAATAACAGAGGCACAACATATTTACTGAGGCAATTTTATGCTGTCAATCTTGTGAAGTGCACTGCTGAGGACAGTCTCGCTGCATGTGCTGCCTCTGCTACGCACTGAACAATAAAGATGCGGGGAGATAGGGCCTGAACTTCTCCTGGGGCCACACAAGAGGTTCCTGCGGCTGACTGTGGTGTCCCCACGCCAGCAATTCTGCGTGTACCCCGTGTCCTCCCAGTGAGGGCTTCTCTAACCCCTCCACGCTGTCTGTGTCCCTGTGTCCCAGATACCTGGGTCTGTGAGCATGAGACATCAACCCAAGCGCGATCCCTTTCCCTCTGCTGTCCCTCCACCCCTTGACCCCTCACTGGACGTGATGGCCTGTTCTGGATACAACGCCTGCGTGTCCTCCCCCTCCACACCTCCTGTCCAGAACCTCCATCTGCTCCCACCTCCCTCTCTTGCTGGATGCCTCTCTCAGATCTTGCTTCTGCATTTTTCCATGTCTCTCAATCAAAGATTTTTTAATGCACGTGACTTGCCTACCAGAGTTCCTCATGCCTCCTCCTTCCCTAACGCACCCTGCCTCCTGGGTGTCTGGGCATTGGCTTCTCAAACTGTATCAGGACAGCAAGTGGGGGAGCTCGTTTGCGGATCGCCTTTAATGGATATGACTCTCTGCCACTCATTTATTTATCTGTCAGTAAAGTTATTGGGTTATCTACTACCTATCAATAACAGAGAGATGTTCTGTGGTTCCCTTTAATTCTCCACTGTCAGTTTCCTTGCTTTCAGGCCAAAACTCCCAATTATTTACATTTAAGACCATGAACTGAGGTGGTCATGCAATGTTTATGCATTTAAACATACATTTACGCAGTGATTATGCCTTTAAACTTAAACATAAATGCATTAAGTGTTAAATACATTGCATTTAAACAATCCTGCAATGTTTAAATGCTGCAGATGTGTAAACATAAACAGTGTCTATTTGAACAAAAGATCTTCCAGACTGCCCAATTAAAATGGGGTTTACACGCAGTCTTCGAAGTGGAATAAGGATTTACTCCGCGGGTCCCCCTGGAAAATCACAAGTGCAGAAATTAAAACAAAAATGGCGTGGAACAACCCAAGAAATTATGTCTCTAACACACGCAGTCAGTAACTTCAACAACTTTTAAACATACGGCAATTTTCTACCTGATGTTCCCGATGTGCTCTTCCCAGGAGCGGGCTCAGGATCGCTAATTGGATTCGGATAACAGCGCAGCTCACGTCAGCAATGACAGCTTTGTTGCTTCTCCCTTGCTATGGCTGCCCAGATTGGAAAATGGCAGCGCAAGGAGACTGTGAGGTTTCCAGCAGACTCTCCCTCACCTCTCCCACAGGCATGGCTTCACCACTGCCATACATCCCCCAGCCGAAGTCTTCCTCGGCCAGGGGAGGAGTCTACCACGCAGGCCAGACAGACTCGTTACCCCTTGGCAGGGAGTTCCTAAATCCGTATTCTCTTGATGTAGCTGGGAAACATCTCTATCCTTGATGCCTCAGCAAGCTCGAGGGCTGTTTCTCAGGCACAGCCAGCCTCAGCTGGAGTAAGGAGAAAAAGGTTATTTTCCCAGAATCCATGCTGGCTTTTCCGTGCCCAGCAGACAGCATGGATTTCCAGTCCAAATGGCCAGAAAGGGCTCAAAATTTATCTTAACGCAAACTTTTTGAAGCCACACTGAGCATGAGCCTTGCAACAAACCCCTGTCTGAAAGCCCCAACAGCTTCGTGTGTGTTTCTTTCCAGCAGCCCCGTGGTCACGGGCTCCCCCCAGCCCCGTCCCAGCAGGGATGGCCAGGGGAGAACCAGCCAGGCCGCCTGCTGCAGACGGGGCTCGGTGCACCCAGGCCCAGTGCATCCCCACTGCCGCCCGCCAAGCATCCGCCAGCCTGAATCCCACCAAGGGCCGAGATGGAGACGGCAGTAAATACATGCACACACACACACACATGTGCTGGCCTATATGGCTGTGTGAGCTCCGTTATCCGGCTTAGAAAAACTCTGCGCGTTGGATGATCAATGGACCGGTCTCGGTAAGTGATTGCTTATTGCCTCTTGGTTATTAGTCTGTGTGAAAGTACCGGACAAATCCATCACGCAAGCATGTAGGACTCTAAGGCCCCACTGCTTTAAAAATACAGCTGGGTTCGGGGACATGGTTACGAAATGGTTCCAATTTGTAGCGTCGACAGGACCTTAATAGTATCCTATCGGCAAGCACAAGCCCTAGGCTGTCTCATTTGTATCATTCCTTGTTCTGCTTTCTCTTTCTTTTCAAATAAGGAACAATACAAAGAATGAGAACTCAAAATCCAAGTCATGCTGTCAGGAAGAATAATGGATCTATTCTGTACAAAAATGCCTGTATTGTTGGTTTGTTTACTTCAGGCGTTTCATGGCCATGCTGCTGTCGGAGCTCCGGAGACAAAGCCCCAGCTCTGAGCCTGCCTCTGGGTGCTGGGCAGGGAGATCTTCCCCCTCTGCTGCTTCTACCCGGGTGGCAACAGAAGCCGGTGTCAGAGCAGCATACCCACCCGCCCCCATAAGCAACGCTGAGGACGGGAGCTGTGAGATAAATTGGAGACATCCAGGCTTCCCACTAAATCCAGCCCTTCTACAGAGATCCAGTCTCTCAATGGCACATGGGGATTTGTAGGCAAAAAGCCTGTTAAGCATGCTAGTACAGCTCTGCACATCTGTGAGGAGGCTTAAACCTCAGCGTCTCTCGCTGCAAGAGCATCTCCAAACACTGTGCTTCATGTCACCCCAGCAATGACTAATACACTGTCGGAACGTCTCTATTAGATTGATGACAAGGAGGGGGTTTTAAAGAGTCCCAGTTCAAATAAATAGCAAAAATAGTCTGTTTCCATACAGCTATAGCAACTACAGTCTGCTAGGAACTTTCTAAACAAAACAGAGAATTGCAGTCCTACGAGAAATCTAAACAAGGATCTAAACAAGAAAACAAAGATGACAGATAAAGGAAGGGGTAGATTGTGCAACGTACAAAGAAAGAATCGGCATGGTGGACTGACATGCATGTTAATGGCTGTGTATTTTTGGTTTTGTGGGCTCTGATCTCTTCTAAATTTTAAGCAGTTTTCTCAGTTTCTGGAATGACAATTAAGGAAAAAAGTTCCAGTCATGGGTTACAAAACTACAAGAAGAATAATTACATCTGACTGGCAGGTTAAATCCCAGAATGGAGAAAGTGAATTCCAAATCTCAGAACAGCCTAGGGAAGAAATAATCTTACCATTTTATTCTGATAATTTTTAATGAAGACATTCTCATACTAGTTAAGCAATCTGAGCTTCTTAAAGAAATAGCGGCATAGCAGGCCTTTTTGACTAAAACAGGAATAAGTGCATTTTCATAATCAGTTTCTCCAATTGCCATGAATAAGCCTACACCTCCCCCCCACCCCAGCACCGATGAATTAGCTGTGCAGCTGCCACGTCTGCAAAACGACGCGTCAATAGAGTCGATGGAGATGCTCCCTCTGCAACACAGCGGAGCTGTAGATGAGGCAGGGACCCAAAACCAAAACACCAAACATTTTGACAGTAAATTCAATTTAGTTAAGCCACGTTCACGCAATGTTATTTTAATTCAGCGTTACAAAAAAGTGCCTTCATGTGAAGTATTTTCAAATGCCTGTGATGACGTTAGTGTGCAGATTTCTTTAACTCATCCAGTTCATTCCTAGACGATGTTTCCTGCCAGCTACATTCGCCACAAACGCTGTCTGGTAAATAGCAGCTGCAGAGGAAGGATAAGGATGCCAGGGTACGCTCCAGCAAATGCTCCTTCTCAGTAGCTCACTGCATCCTGGGCCAAGCAAGCTCACGCACATCCACAGCCATGTTTAAACATCCTCAGATGCAGCGGGACTTTGCTTTCGTAACTCCCCCGACGGCGAGGACAGGAAACAAAGACGCAGGGCATGCCCGTACCCAGCGCTGCCCTTGCGCCAAGGGGCGAGGCGAGGCGCGGCCGGCCGGGCTGGCAGCCCGCACCGTGTTGTCGCTCGTGAGGCGTTCTCCTCGCACGACCACGCTCGCAGCGCGTCATGGCGGCAGCATGTTGCATGTCGCCTGTGCACCCTTTCGAGTGGCAGCGCTGAAATGTGAGGGCCTGGGATTAAACCGAGCTACCCTCACGTGGGGAAGCGGGGACGAAGATGGGGTTTCTAGGAGCCGGAAGCCATGCCTGTGGGGATAAGCACACACGCAGGGCCGGCAGCTCTCCCCAGGGAAAAGACTGCTGCCCGCTGGCGTCACTGGCTCCCTGCCACAAGCCGTCAGTCTCGTGAAGGCGCTGCGGAAACTGCTGGTGCAAATGGCCCAGATCTGCTTCTCCCGCAGCCCCCGATGACGTGGGAGTGGCCGGTGGTCGCCCAGCGCCATGAGGGGATGAGGCAAAGCGGCCGTTGGCCAGCGCGGAGGGTGCGAAAGAGCAGGATCCACCCAGAGCCTGAGGCAACGTTGTCGTAGAGCCATGGTGACCGAGCGCCCGGTGGGGCACTCGCTGGGAGCACAAGCACCAACCCCACAGTGGCTTCAGCTGAGCCCAACTCGGCAGGAGCCAGCCGAGGGGATGTGGGCAGGTGTGCAGTGCTATCCAGGAGCTCGGTCCTCCCGCGCTGCTACCAGCTCTACGCCGCTGAAACCTTCCCTGCCTTCTCCCCGGTATCTTCAGTTACATGATTGTTTCCCAAGGTAGCTGCGCGGTGATTTGTTTGATTAACCAGGCAGAGAGCAGGGTAGGAAAATTGTGGACTGCAAGAAGAGACAGAAAAAGTGAAGAGAAATGGCATCATCGGAAAGTTGCATGACAGCTTTTGTCATACAAGAGGAGACAAAGCTTGGAGTGGACAGAGGGCCTGGTCCATAACAGTGGCAGAAGAATTAAAAGAAATTAAAAAAAATCAAAAAAATAATTAGGAAAAAAAAACATTTTGTTGCTGCCTCTCTTTTCCCATCCCTCCCTTCTCGCCCTCAAAAAACCAAGGGAGAAAAGCAGTTCCAGAAGATCACGGGGAGGAGAGCGCGCCTCACCTCCTCCTCACAGCACGGTCGTAATCACGGGAACTGCACGAATGGCAAAAATGACTACACCAACCTAATGAGCCTTGGCCCCAGGGAACCCTGGGACCCTAAACCTAACGCTGAGTGAACATCCCTGGTGCCACCTTCCCAGCAACAGCCCTGGGAAATAAACGGGAGGTGTCCAAGGGGACCCTGCGGTTGCTGGTACAGCACCAGCGCCTGTACGGCCAGAGGTACCCTGGCCATCAGCACTGCGCTCCATTAATTAAACAGCCTAAACTCATACACAAAAGAAACACGTGCTCCACGGCTTGGCAGCTTTTTAGCAGTGATAGCCATAGTCATCACTGGCACTGCTCAAATAGTACCTTGTGACAGAAATTTTAAAAGCAATTGACAAAAAAACAGCTAAATAACACAACAGCCCTGTAAAAAAGAGTAAGCTTTCCCACGTAACAGCAAAGTAATACTCTCACTGATAGGTACTGGGGGAAAGGAGAGGGAAAAATGTGGTGACGTCACATCACATAAACCGAAATTACTTCTACGGTGCAAAACTTTCAAGATTTTTTTCTCTCTTTCTAGATTCCTCTCATGTTTTAGGTTGCACTACTTAGACGGCTGAGCCCACTGAGGATTCCATTTCTAGCCATTTCACCTTCCCCAATAGTTTACTCACATTTATTACCTAAAATATAAAAGTCCAAACAGTTCAAAACAAAGAAAACACAGGTCAGAAGAGCTGAACGAAACTGAGAGTGTGGGAGGAAAACAGTCCTGTGAGAAGCTGCTTCAGCACCGGACAAATAAAACCCCCTCTTCTCTGGATACGAAGACATAACTCTTATTTATGTGAATGGGAAACATGCTCATGCACTGAGGGGGGAATAACCACCATAGATCAGCAGAATGACTGCACTGGACATAGCTAAAACCAGACTACATGTGCAATGAATGTGAAAACCATTTCAGCCATCCGGGCTATGTAATTTTTCACAGATGATTTTGGAGCTGGATGGACCTTGTTGCCTCTCTTTTCCCTGACATTTCTCCAACGTTTGCAAATTGCTTTCTGTGACCTGTAGGACAGAGCTCCATAAAAATGCAGTTTGTTCCTTTCTGCCATCATCCCAAGTGGTCAAACGGACCTCTGTAGCCAGTTTTCCTTCTAGAAGGATTCTGCAAAACGCCCTGTTTGGTCGGATGCAGCCACCCCGCAGGTATTCAGTCCAGTAACACATCCGCACAGACTGCAGTACAACCACCTACAGAGACAGCTGCAAAAGCCTCAAATTGCTAACAGCTTAACTCACTGTGTAAAAAGCATTTTCTTGGGTACCTAACAAATACACACCCTCACCAAGTCATTAGGGTATAGGGATGCTGCTCTCTGTTGCTATAGCTACCAAAATTAACCATCTCCCCCTCTGTAAACGAGGACCACCATGAAAACAAAACAAGAAATTCATACTACTTTTCAATCAGCTGCCTCAGAACAGTTCTGCAAGTCTGAGGCACTAAATAAAATAGAGAAAACCGCATGTAAGACTTCATGAGCTACTGGTGGTTTAGAGTTTGTTAGCTGGATTTTGACCAACTGGATTTAGCTGGGGAGATTCCACTAATATTTTTTTTTTCATTCCTTTTGTGGCTTTTGTGCAGAGTATCAGCTTGTTGTCACATGATGTGCTAAGTCTCGTCTGGGGCACTTCGTACCAAATAAAATACAATCTAGCTGTTTGACATAAAACACTGAATCTACCCAAACCTACATTTCTGGTTCTAATTTGTTTTAAAGTATTTCTGAAGGGTAACTTTTGTTCTGGCAGGCATTATTCCTGACTAGGAACTGTCTGTCCTCTGAATCCAGCATAAACAGAAGTCTGAAATACACGCTATTTTGCAGGCTTGGGCTAATTGCGTAACCATGTGCCCAAGTCTGATTCAGGACACATCCATACTGCCAGTTGATCTGGATCTGGTACTGCACAGACCTGATCTTAATGGCAAGCCAAGCAGGATGGATGCCTGTGGGATCACAGTGCTCGCACCACCCATTGCGATGGCCACTTTTTTTTACATCTGGAGGTTGCTTCTCCAGAGGCACGAAGCTGCTTCTGGATGGCTGCCAACAACATAATGTTGAATAACCATAACCAGCATGGTTCATGGCAATGGCACACCGAGAACAGCCCGCACAAAAGAAACAGATCAGGGCGAGCCTCATCTTTGTGTGCAACGGCTTCCCAGATTTGTAGAGGTTCTTGATCCATGCCGAAAGCAGCTGGCAATCTAGACCTGTGCTTTTGCACTTCATGGACTGTGATTCTTGGAGCATTTCTCTGATGGCAAGGATGGTTTAAACAGCTCTGGCTCCCCTTCTTCTTTGTACACTGGCGCCCACCCTTGTGCCCTGCCAAAGCCAACAATTCATGCAGCTGTGTGGTGAAATATATCAAGGAGCTGATCTGGGCGGTGAGAAAATAAATTTGAAATAAAATTCTAGGCCATTTTTCCAGCCAGATCACTTCTGTGATCAGGTACATCAGGAAGCCACATGAATGCTTTTGTTGGCATAGCCCAGGGTGGGAGGGAGGAGGGATGGGTGCTTGACGGAAGGTGTTATTCAAACAGCGCTGCTCCTGGATGCGGAGCCGCAGCCAAAGCACTCCCCTACATCCCCGAGAAGTGGGATATTTGTGTGCACAGTTCAGGCATTCATTAGTAATGGCTGGGCCCCCTTTTTAAACCTTCCCTCCTTCTCACGGGGTGCAGGGAGAAACAGGCTCATGCGGTTCTACGAGAATGAAGTTAAAGCCTTGTAAAGCTAAATAAAGCTAGGCACCGTTTTTATAAGCTTGGTAACAGTGCCCCGTGGAAACAGGCCATGATTACAACCATGGCAATTTCTAACTGCATCTTTAAGCGGTGTCCCAGGTCTGACACACTCATATTTTTAAAGGGCTTTGAAGCAAGAATGATCACTGTTGTTAAGGCTAGGCAGTTTTATATCTTTTAAACTCCAGCCATCAACGAGACAAAACTAGGTAAGCATTTTATAGAAATCTGCAGGAAACTGAAGAAGTTGAGGCTTGCTCTGTGACCTAGCATGATTACTACTAATCTTAATACACAAAAACAACCACATGTAACAGCTAAGGCTGACTCCTTGCATTCCCTCTCTTTACTCCAGAAAACTGTCTTGTGTCTGCTGTTACATAAACAAAAACTAGAGAGTGCTGAAGAAAGAAAAAAATCTTTACCCCCAACTATAAGCAACTTTACCTCAAATTCCAAATCACTGTGTTTTGAAATAACTAAAGCTTATCAGGAGTAAGGCTGTCTGGGACTCCCAAGGTTAGCCAGGCTCCAAGAAGCTTCATTTCAAGCCTCTTCCTCCACCGTGGGGAACAGTGTGGGCTAAAACTTCCCGGTGTCTCCTCAAAGAAGGGCTGTCTCAATGACAGGAACTGTTAAAAAGGATAGGGTGCTTTTGTTGTACAATGTCAGAGGCCACATGACAGAGTACAGCTGAAGCCTAAGCAACGAAAAGAAAAGGTGGAAGTCTGAACTTCCGTTCATTTGAGATACGGAAACACACTTCATTTAAAGGAAGCAAGAGGTGTCAGATTGTCCAAACGTTTTACAACAGACTGAATCAGCTGCTCTCAGCCTTTGCAATGCCTATCAGTTTTGCAGAGGAGACCTGGAAGACTGAGGAAAGAGGGGAGCAGCAGAGATGCACACCCTAATGTGACAGAGATCAGCAGTCCTCCAAGAGGTGCCCTACAACTGTTTTGAAACTTTGTTAAGCAACAAGACCATATAAAACTGAGGAACTAAATACTCACTTTCCTCCTCCTAACCCAGTTCACAAACAGAAAACAATTCACAATCACTGCAAGCTCCGGCTGGGTCATTTTTATCTTCATTTTTTTTTTAGTCCGGAAACAATCATAACCATGCAAACACAGCGCACACAAAATACATTGTCGTCTCACTTCTTATTTGGAGATAAAATACTTCTCTCCAAATAAACCATCGCTCCTACAAAAAAAGATCTTTGATTTGTCATAGCAACTAAGGACTTCCAAAGGGGTTTAGAGTTGACATATACACTGACATTTATGCAGGATGACGTGAGACGGCTGTGTTCGGCACTGAAACCTGGTCCCCTCTGGGGCAGAAGGCAGCGCCTGTCCCGCAGCCAGAGCAGCACCGCACTGGCCCCAATCCGCACAGCGGTCACGGCAAGCGGGGCCACCCGGGCACGGTGCTGAGCTGGGGCAGGAGGCCACCGGCCCGGTGCTGTGGGGTGTTATCTGACGGCCCCTGCTCACAGGCGGTGGGGGGAGCCGCACCTCCGGCTGCGCAGGGACCCCCGAGCATGGGTTCGGGACGGGACAGTTATGCCACTGCCCAGGCAGATTCCTTCTTCCTGCTGAAGGGCTGGTAATTCCTCCTCCAGTTCAGATCAACACCGTTCCTTGAAGAATTCAGCTGGGTTTGTGAAATTGCCTTGCTCGCAAACCAGCTGCGCACACCCACATCACCCACCACACTGAGCCTGCAATTTAACATTTATTTTTCAGTCTTGTTTTGGTCCTAGTAATGCAGACAGATATGACCTCAACTGCATTATCTTCCCAACTGAACCTTACTGGCTTAACATTCACAAGTTTGCATTCTTCCATTCCTGAAAACACCACCACCTTCTGATTTTCAAAGCTATTTTAAAAGAGCAGGAGGATGCTGCATATCACTTTCGACATGCATCTGGTATTGTCTGGAAGTGCCTGGTCCCCCAACGACTTCATCCATTCCCACCTCTCTGGGCAAAAGAGGTTCTGCATAGATGTGGCGAGTTGGCTGCTACTGTTGTATGTGCTGCTCTCGGAAGCTAGCAAGGAACAACTGGTCTGTACTGTATATACCCTAGAATGCGGACTCTCCCGCTCTCAATTACTGTAGCTTGCACTCCCCAATGTCCTACAGTGGCTTAAAGTCATGTGTGAGAGAGAGATCTCAGGGCTCTTTTTCCATATGGAGTTTTGTACCTCCAGAGCATATGTTTTCAAAGTCTTTGCAACAGCAAGGGCTGAATTTTACCACTGATGCAACTTCTCATTTATTTTATTTTAATGAAAGCTGTCTTTCTCATGTGATCACTATATTCAGTAACTAGGGATTAGCAAAAATACCAAATATCATGAGAAATCTCATAAAACGAAAAGAGACAACAATATTCACCACTTGTTCTACACTCCCACTATTGCTCTTGCCAGTGGATCTGGGCCAACAGTTTAAATAATGGAAAACATTTGCAAAGAGGTCTTCATGCATGAAGAACACTTAATTTTTCATATAATGGAATTCAGCAATATTTTCCTGACAGTGTGGGGCAGTACTTCTCCAGTGAGATTTGCTCTGAGTGCTTGCACAACCTCACGTGACTGACGGAAGGCCTGCTGGCTTAGAAAACTGCAGTAGGCAAGTCAGTCCACTGCATTTTTGCTCAACAGGTAGGAGCAACTGTTCAAAAGGGGATTTTTTTCTTCGGGATGTAATTTCCAGTCCCCTAAGAATGAAGGCGAGTATCAACCATTTCAGAAAGAAACCAAAGATATCATGTTTTTTCCTGGACTCCTTACAGAATAGCTTTATAACATTATCTTGCCAGATGAAATTTGACACGTGAAGAACAACAGTAAACAATCACATATACCGGGCAAAAGTGAAATGCTGTATTTTTTTTTTTTTTTAACTAAGATTCAGAGATGCATCAGTCAAAATGTAAATTACTCTATGGAATAATTACTGGCTTAAGACTGGGCAAATGCCTTCCCTGTACTTACACTTCTTGTACTTGAATTAAAGCACAATCTGAGCTGTAAACTTCCTGTGTTTGGAGGCCTAACGAGAAAGTACAGTAGATTAACTGTGGGGACCAGGGAATGCTTTGATCAGCAGTTCAAGAGGAATGTAAAGCAAACAGGCACTACAGAGACCTCTAATGCATTCAAAGATTTTGTTGTTTCTGTTTCGCTAACCATGTTAACTGTTATCAGGTGTCTAACACCACTAAGGCCAGTGACAAAGGGGTGAGAATCCAGGTCGGATTAGGAAAAAGAAGAGGTTACAGGCGATTTAGATAAATTGTATCTTTTAAACAGGCTGGTTCAGGTTGAAATTTACCCTAAGGAAGCCAGAGAACTGTCTGAAGCGGTCTCGACGTTGTTAGCGTGGCCACTGGACCCTCCTGAGTGGAGGCTGGCGTTCCAGAGACTGCGAAAAGGCAAACACAGCGCCTCGTTTTGCTGCCTTCCCTTTAGACAGCACTTTATTGTCTATCTTTCTGTCATAAACTTTAAAATACCACTAGTAATTCCTTTGAAAGCTCTCAAATTTAAATTCTCCTGGGGTCTGACAGTCTGAAAAAGATTACATCTCTTGCAGACCAGAGCATTTTTTGTTTTGACAAAGCATTAATTGCAATGATGCTCACAATGAAGGTAAGAGAGAGAATAATGTAACTTATTATCCTCTACATGTATGCCCAAATGCACATGCATTCTGAACTTTAAACAGCTAGTGTATTACCAAGCAAGCAGAGTTTTAAAATACAAGACTCTTAAAACATTACAGAATAGAGTGTATAATTTACACCTGAGTTCTTACACTTATTTTTCCTTTATGTTATATAGTCCATAACTGAATAAATGAAGAAAACCTTTTTGACAGCTGCCTCTAAGGTGCTACCCTGCTTGCAAATCATTTGGCGTAGCTGCTCACTAATAAAAACATTTAGAGTATTAATCAATACACATCATCCATTTCCCTTTAGAAATGCTGAGATGACAGAAATCCTTCAAAAATTATAAATAAAATAAATGTCTATCCCTGAAGTTAACCCATGAAGAAATAAGCACACAGACCATGCATCTTAATATAAAATAGATATTTTGAAAAACATTTAAATAATAATAGATATATTGAAAAAATATATTGAAATATATTGAAATAAATAATAAATATATGGAAAATGAGGATCTGATTTTTTCAGAAAAAACTTTGATACTAAAATCAGTACGCAAGATACGGATATGCATTGATTTACAGGACATAGAAAGTTTTGGTGATATGGCCAATAAAAAGTCATAGTCTAGTTTATTATTCTTACTCTTCTACGTTACATTGCCCAGTCAAAACTAGAAAGCTACTCTTTGTTGAATATCAACTTTTTGAAAAGGTGAGAGAACGTACGATGTTAGTACTGGCAATGTCACCTTTGGCTGTAGGAGGAACCCCGTCATTGAGGATGATTACAAACAGCATTAAACATCGGGGATAAGCGTGGACAGCAGGTCAAGGGAGGTGATTCTGCCCCTCCACTCTGGTGAGACCCCACCTGGAGTCCCGTATCCAGCTCTGGAGCCCTCAGCACACGAAAGACATGGACCTGTTGGAGCAGGGCCACAAAAATGGTCAGAGGACCGGAGCACTTCTCCTGTGAGGAAAGGCTGAGAGAGTTGGGGCTGTTCAGCCTGGAGAAGAGAAGACTCCGGGGAGACCTTATTGCAGCCTTCCAGTACGCGAAGGGGGCCTGCAAGCAAGCTGGAGAGAGACTTTTTACAAGGGCGTGTAGTGACAGGACAAGGGGTAATGGCTTTAGGCTGATAGAGGGCAGGTTTAGATTAGTTATAAGGGAGAAATTCTTCATTCTGAGGGTGGTGAGGCACTGGCACAGGTTGCCCAGAGAAGCTGTGGCTGCCCCCTCCCTGGCAGTGCTCAAGGCCAGGTTGGATGGAGCTCTGAGCAACCTGGTCCAGTGGAAGGTGTCCCTGCTCATGGCAGGGGGGTTGGAACTAGATGATCTTTAAGATCCCTTCCAACCCAAACCACTCTATGATTCTATGATATTCCTTGGCCACTGTTCATGAATGGTGGTTCAACACGCATGAAACAAAAATCCCTTCAACCAGTCAGCCAAACAAATAAGAAATAAAACCCTCCAAAAGGTGGACAAAACCAGCAGTCTTATAGCTGGAGGTCCCCATGTGGTTAGAAGTGTAGCACAGACATACCCATACAGGGTTTATGTTACTTCATTTTGCCAAACAATAAAACAAAGTCTTGTTCTGACAAGATGCTGAAAAGTGCTGCGGTGTCAGTCCAACAGGACAATTATACACACGTTTCAGAACAAAAATGTGGGTCACCTCGATTCAACTATTTCTGTGATTACAATTAAACTCATGCTTAAATGCCGTATCTTGCAAGACTGTGCTCTACTTCTGTTAGAAGAGGAAATAAGAGTCACTCAAGTACGCGGTGTAACACCATTTCTGAGCACATCAGCTGGCGGCATCCACGGGCAATGTATCAGGGCTTGCAACAGGCTGTTCACCGCAGCGCCCTGGGCATAGCCAGTGCAGCCAGCTGACCACCACTAAGCAAAAATTCTGTAAACGTTGATGTATTTTTACACACAAAAGCTCAATTATCTAATCCAATAGATGACAAATGTAGATTTCTCAGGGAGAAGCTGAAGAGACTGTGCCCTTCCCTAATCTTAGAGATACCCAGTAACACTGGTTCATGTGACAGAACAGCACCCTCACTATTGCATTGTTCTTTCTTCCTCCACTAATCTATATGGCACCTTCATTTGGTCTGTTAATGAGAACATATTTCATGTAAATAATGCATGCCTGAATAATTTAGCAAAATAATAGTGACACTTTTGGCTGTTTGTCTGCTGACTATTTCTGCTGTTCTCAAACTACAGAACAGAGATGACTAATGCCTGATGACAATCTGCAAAGCCAGGAGTAACTTGTGAAATTTTGGGGATTTTGCAAATATTTTAAGTAAAATTCTGTGAACATCAGGTAATCTTACACACACATACAAGTTGACAGTAAAGAGAAAACAAGCAAAATAACTATAAAGAGATTAGTTATTTTTTTTCTCACAAATGTTGTCACGTTTCTTCAGTAATAGCATGCACATAAGCCTAAATTAATAATAACGAAGCAGTAGATTTTCATAAAAAACCCAGCTTGTGCAGTGGTAAAACATTCAAGTAACAGTTTCCTTCCTTTTACATAAGTAATGCAGAAGGACTTATGTGAGTGCAAAGAGCACATCTCTATCTCACCCCCAAGACAGCGCTATCTCTCTGTTCTTTGTGCTCTTCTTCCACAGTGAGACTGTCAGCAGAAGTGCCAGTGAGTCAAAAACAAGGCCGGGTTCTTACGTTTGATCAAAAATGAATGCAAGGACAAGATAAATACAAACACCCATTCCTATTTATCTGGAGTGATCTGGATTTTCAGAGATGGAAGAGCTATCCACTAATCTACTTCTTTGACTGACTCTCAATGATCCATTACTCAAATGGTTTGAGCTACTGGCAACCTGTTAATTCTACTAATCAACTTTTTTTTTGGTCCTTTGGTGTTAAGTGAACACAAAGAAACCACACACACACAAAAAAAATCTAGCTGATCATAAGGCAAAGATGGTCCCATGGCAGTCTGCAGTAATTTTTGGCATACAGAAAAATCTGACATCATTTAAGGGATGCTGGCAAGTTCTCAAAAACACTACAAAACTTTGGATCCCCTAAAGAAAAGATCACTTCCTGGCCAATACATCATTACTTAAGTTATGGCAATCTCATGTAATGTTAATTCTCTTAACAGCATCACAATATTTAAGATCAATGCACTAAGAAAAGAGAAAGTGGTAGCTGACTAGATCAGATTTTGCACCCACTTTTCTGACAGCTTGGAAAGAAAGAAAGATGGAAGGGAAGAAAGTATCTCACTGAGTTTTACCCTAGCTTTCAAAAATCTTCTTAGCTGTCATTATTTCTCTTATAATGAATCAACAAAAATCCTTCTTTTCACTTTTGTCAGCTATATGGCTCCCTATTCTTCACATGATTTTAGTCACTGGAGGTAACTCATACCTCCTGCAGGGAGTCAATCTTTGATTCACAGCCTCATTTCCTTAAAAATTGGGTCTGTTGCCTCCCACGGTCTGGTCCTGTCCCAAGCAGACTGTCCAAAAGCAATCAACAAAGCGGTCGTCCCATCTCTGTTTGTGCTACTTGAACTCAACATATATCTAGATGATTCAATTTCAATTTTTGTCAGTGTTGTCCCAATGCCAAGAAGAGACCTCATTTTACATTCAGATGCCAAAACAATGAACTAAAATAGCAAAGCAGTGTAACTTTATTCATTAACTTTTTTAAGGGAGGTGAAACAGTCAAGGGCAGCTTCAAAGTAAATGACTAGCTATAGCAAAATGCTCCATACTTTGCTCAGTCACCCCTGGCACAAGCTGGTCCTTAAATACATCAAAATGCTAAGAAGCAAAATAAATGAAGAAGCAGAAAAGCTAAAGGACTTCCAAAAATTATAGCATGCTTTATATAGCTTTTAAATTTTCAGATACTGACACATTGCATTCTAATTTGCTAAAATGAGGTTTCCTTTCATGAAAAAAATTGAGGTCAATCATACATACGCTTAAAAATGAGAATGGGCTATGAAAAACCTGCCTTGCTATCGGATTTTTTAAATACATTTTGATGGTTACCAAGAAGCAGTACTGACTACAGTGTTCTCCTCGCTACCTGAGAGAGGTAAAAATGCTCATGATGTAAGTAATTTTTTGTGTTGTACTAAAGACAGATCAATCTGAGTAAGAACTGTATTGTATGAATCACAAATATGTGTTGGCTCCACACAGTCGTAATCTCTAGCACAGTAAGGGCAAATCTAAAACACATATTAGAGGTTGATAGGAGGCTAACGAGGAACCAGCATGATTAGAGATGTTAGACCGTATTTTCAGCTGAAGGGGCAAGCGGTCATGACCATGTAACTGACTGAACAGCTACCACTTACATGGCTGAGGCTGGAGCGAACAATCCCTGATGCTGTGCAGAGCGTATTTCCTTGCCACCTGCGTAGTCCACTCTTTAAGCACATCACTCCTGTCTTACTCTCTAACTAACAGTGAGAGGTATTTTTAGAGAACAGAATGTGCATCTTGTATAACTCTGTTACTCCAAAGAAGTAGTTAATTGCTTGTAATTCCATCATATTTCGTTTGAAAATGTACTTCCCAACTGACTCATTTCTAGCGTATCAGCAATATGGATGTAACGGTCTTTAATGTGGATCTGTTTTCAATTCAGGACAGATGCAAGCTATTTTTTTGCAGCCACAGGGATAATCAAATCACTCTTAGCATGGTGTATAAAACAGAAGAATTGATTCCGGAGGCTTACTTAGGATTCCATCAAACTATCAATAATCATGCGGAAAAAATAAGGCTTACATAAATAACCAATTTTGAAGAAAAAAGATGGGGCTTGCAATGTACCCTCTTAAGAAATAAACAAAATGTTAAGCTCTGCCATTAGGTGCCAGCCACGCCGCACATTTTAAATCTCTTCTAACCAGATGCTGTGATTCAGTTGTAGCGTAGTTGAAAGGCAACACGTTTCAGATGCAGTTATATGGTCTTGCAACCCAAGTCCCATTTTCAAAATTGATTTAAACATTACCTGCTTGAGTTTTGAAAATCAGAAATGGAGCTCCAAAGGCACTGAAATCTTGTTCAGTAGTATAACTGCTCTTAGGTTTCTCTCTAGCTTGAATAAAAGCCAGTTACTCCAAAATTGTCATTTATGAAAACCGAAAAGCATTATATATTTAAAAATGCAGTAATAAATACAGAAATACTGACATTATACTTCTACAAGAGCATGCATGTGTGTCTCCTGCCTTGTGCCTTCCTCCTGTATAGGACCATTCATCATGCCACATGGCAAAGTATGTGCGAAAAAAAAGTTTTTTGAAAAATGATCATAATTTCTGAAATGTTGCATAATACATTCTGTTTTTTTAAAAACAAAAGAGACAAATTACTAATAACTGGTGTACACTGAGAAAAGCCACATAAGAAGGAATATAAAACTGAAGTCCATTTATCTTTCTCTATAGGTAAAAAATCAGCATTATAAAACTAGCCATTTAATTGGTTTTCCACACTTGAAAACAGAACAATGCATGTGTTCATTTGAGCAAGATTACATGAGTAATTAAAAAGGTGACCTATTTCCTCTAAAATTATGAGCAATGTGCCACCCAGCTCTTTTTCTTAAAGAACTCCAACACCTCAAAGCCCCCCAAGCCCTCAAGTTAAAAAGGAATTCTGATCTCTTTACTCAGGACTGTAAGTGGTGAAGCCCCGTTTTCTCCGGAGCGCAGGCTTCAGCCCTGCAGCCCGAGTGGCGTCGCTCTTGGGGGGGTCCGTGCTGCAGCCGGCATGGCCGCGCTCCACACCGAAGGCAGCAGCAGGTGACACAAGCGCTCGCCGTAAAGCTTCAGTACGTGCTCACTGTTCAGAGGGGATGCAGAGCTTCCAGAAGGAAAGAGTTGGCGCTTGCGTCTTACACCTCACCGATGCACATGACGAAGTTTGCTTCCTTCTTGAGATAATCTCTACTCCGGAGCTGGCCTTAGTCTTAAATATGCTATTGTGAAGCCCTTCATTAGCAAAACCAAGATTTCTTTGGATAAAAGCAGTATAAATAAAAAATATTCTTATATTGTTATTTGCTTGTGCAAATCCATGCTAGCATTTGTTCCACAGGGCTGGATCATGGCCTTGAGGAACCTTGTCCCCAAACATTCACAGCCTACATCAAAGGGAACTTGGACTTTGCAAAGTGCAAATTTTAATGTGGTCCAGCCACAAAAACCTCAGTGCTTATGCACTGAAACAAAAGAGAACGGCACTGGGCCAAAGACTGGGGAAAAAAGCAATTGTGATATCCACGTTGTTATATTGCAGATTACTATTATTCTATCATTTACCTTTTTGAAAATACTGACTAGTGCCAGGTCTTGATGTCCCAGCATCCGATTTTCCTACTTTGAAAGGCTTTCGCCTGCACTGGAATTTGCAGCTGGGAGGAACAGCCCATCAACTAAGTCCATACGGCAAATTTTGGCATAAAGCAAAGGTGGGAACATCTGCTGCCATCATGAACAGCTTGTTGGCTGAGTTCAGCCGCAGAAGAGTGCCAAACAACTGATCTGCTTTCCCACCTCTCTGGTTTGGCTGGTAGACCCCATGTGAGTTAATCTAAAACACTCAATTCACTGAGCATAACCTACTTGCTCTGGGAAGGACAGATCACAAAGGCAATTTTTAGATCAATTCCTCCAGAAAGTAAAGACCTAAGGATCTGTCTTTGTATTCTGAGGACCACATTCCTCAAATCACAGCCACTTTCTCTGTCTTCTAACTTTGCTTTATTGCTTATTTTACTGATGTTTGGTATTTTAAGATACTTTTGAGCTTTTTTGTTCCTGCAAATTGTAGTCATTCTAACACTGAGAGCCAAATCCTACTGTCGTTTATGGAAAAGGAAAACATTTTCTGATTTTCTGGCAATTTATAGGTATATCCTGTCCTAAACGTTTTTTGTTTTTTTTTTTTTTTTCAGGCAGAAACAGGAACCATTTGGTTAACTCATAACTCAAATACGCAAACCACTCAGCTTTCCTCAAAACGTCTTCAAATCATTTTTACTAAAAGTGTGAAGATACTAGATTTAAAATACACATATAGCAAAAGTTCGGCAACTGAGATGGCTACATCACTACGGAAAATGATTGGAAAGTTTTTCTTTTGGCTCACTTAGTAACTGCTTGGACCTCTGGAAAAATCCAAACCATTGTGTCTCACTTTTCCTATCCCCTATATAGTGGTTGCAATGTTTATCCTCCTACCTTCACAGAATCACAGAATGGTAGGGGTTGGAAGGGACCTCTGTGGGTCATCTAGTCCAACCCCCCTGCCGAAGCAGGGTCAGCTAGAGCAGGCTGCACAGGACTGCGTCCAGGTGGGTCTTGAATATCTCCAGAGAAGGAGATTCCACCACCTCCCTGGGCAGCCTGTTCCAGTGCTCCGTCACCCTCAAAGTGAAGAAGTTCTTCCTCATGTTCAGACAGAACTTCCTCTGCTTCAGTTTGTGCCCATTGCCCCTTGTCCTGTCACTGGGCACCACTGAAAAGAGTTTGGCCCCATCCTCCTGACACCCACCCTGAAGATATTTATAAACATTTATGAGGTCCCCTCGCAACCTTCTCTTCAGGCTGAACAAGCCCAGCTCCTTCAGCCTCTCCTCGTAGGAAAGATGCTCCAGCCCCCTCATCATCTTTGTAGCCCTCCGCTGGACTCTCTCCAGTATCTCCTCATCTTTCTTGAAGTGGGGAGCCCAGAACTGGACAGAGTACTCCAGATGGGGCCTCACTAGGGCAGTGTAGAGGGGAAGGAGAACCTCCCTCGATCTACTGGCCACACTCCTCCTAATGCATCCCAGGATCCTGTTAGCTTTCTTGGCAGCCAGGGCACACTGCTGGCTCATGGACAACCTGTCATCCACCAGGACACCCAGGTCCCTTTCCACAGAGCTGCACTCCAGCAGGTCCACCCCAAGCCTGTACTAGTGCATGGGGTTGTTCCTCCCCAGGTGCAAGACCCTGCACTTGCCCTTGCTGAACCTCATCAGATTCCTCTCTGCCCAACTTTCCAGCCTATCCAGGTCACGCTGAATGGCAGCACAGCCTTCTGGTGTATCCACCACTCCTCCTAGTTTTGTGTCATCAGCAAACTTGCTGAGGGTACATTCTAACTCTTCATCCAGGTCGTTGATGAAGAAGTTAAACAAGACTGGGCCCAGTACTGACCCCTGGGGGACACCACTAGTTACTGGCCTCCAACTAGA
>Ga0065711_1001663_pt1 | contig 42908 bp, 23 predicted proteins | sample Hoacrofraction12_FD_59098 | JGI IMG/M metagenome (GOLD analysis project Ga0065711, IMG submission 59098) | Hoatzin crop microbial communities from Cojedes, Venezuela - Epithelial fraction 12 v2 (version 2) | ecosystem: Host-associated > Birds > Digestive system > Esophagus > Crop | place... | reverse complement strand
TGGTCGAGCTGCTCGTACTCATCATGCACCCCCCACTCCCATCCAGCAATATCCAAGATTACTGAGGTTGTGGATTCACGGTGTGTCTGCTGCAGGATTTCTCCTGCTCTTTGTGAGGGTACAGAGCAGCCCAGCTGTTTCTGTGCGGTTCTGTGCCCATCTCCATCAGGTATTCATTCATTCAGGGACTTTCTTATCATCCATCACACCGCACAATAATCGCCTTGCTTCATCTATTATGTTTTACCTGGGGCTTTGCACTATTCACGCTACCTCAGTCCTCACCATACTAAATCCTCACATTCCAAAAGGAGTGGCTTGTAGAAATACAAATTAAGGCACCTGTACCGCACTTACAGGACTGTGGTTAAAAGTTGCAAACAGAAATTATTATTTGGAATACAAAAGGTAAGTGTGTTAATTTTCAGAAACGTGTGGTGCCTGTAAGCAAAGCGGTGTATTGTTTGTCGCTAAATATCATAGTTGCCTTGACCCTTGAAATTAATAATATGTTGCTGAAGCAAGCAGCAGATGATTTACTGTTACAAGGTAGAAAAATCTGTCTTTTTTTTCATTAGAAGGAATTTCGTAAGGATTAGATGAAAACAGAGGTGAAGAAAATTGTTTCCATAGACTTTGCTGACCCCCTACCATGTATGAGGTGGCTCCACTTAGTAGCTGGCAGTTCCCAGTCTTTCAAAAAACAATTTAAAAAAAAATCCTTTTACATACTGATCATTAGCGTGTAAGTAAAATCTGTGTACCCTCCTGACCCGGAGAGCCTGATTTAGCCCAGAGGCGCCTTTTGGGAAGAGACAGTCTGGTGGGCTTGAGGTTTCAGGATGTAGGTTTTGTACTGTTGGTGCATCTTACAGTTCACCAGACCAACAAAATGCAGATCAGGCTGTCATTAGGCAATTCTTGCACCCATTTCTTTTTCCTCATGTTGCTTTACCAAGATTTGGCAAAACCTGAGTGCTGTAGAGAGCTATCATTTCTATAGGCTCTAAGTGGAGGCTGAAGCTAACTTGCGAGGGAGGTAGAATTGTGCAAATTAGGTCATTAGTCATTGCTTCCCAGAATGATCTACCTTCAGCTGATAATCTGGGAAATTTTCCTTTTTTAAAAGAATTTGTTTTCATTTTTCAGAAGGTATTCTGATGCTTTTGTAGTGTTCTGGTCTAGTTTCTTGGCCTTCAGGAGATGGGAGTCTCTTCAGCTGCCTTTCTTTCACATTTCTGATTTTGTGTTCTTTTTGCCAAGGATGCTAGTTTTGATGTCATTTATTCATCATCTCACCCAGAATTGTCAGGGGGAAGGGGGGTGGGGAGGGGAGATTTCTTTTCCTGTTCACCCAAATTAACCTCCTCCTCCTCATTTGTGACAAAATATTTCTGTCATCTCACTGACTGAGGCAGTTTAAAATTGTTCTGGACATTTACTTCTCTCTTCATTTCTTCTATTCCTTTTATTCTTTCTGCTTATGACTGGATATCCAGGTCTCTCAGACAGGGACTTGTCCTCTGGCTGGTATTTTAAAATATTTTGTTGGGTCACATAAGAATACTTCTTTGACCTTAGTAAGGTAAGAGGGGAACCACGGTCAGGGCTCAGAAGGAGCACATTCACTTCAACTATGATTATCTTCAGTCTTTCTGAAAAATATCAGTTACATCACTTTGTAGTGGGTGCTTCTGAGAAATAGGCCTGAAGCAGAATTTGAATTATGTATGTGGAATGCCTGCATGGAGGCTTGCTCAGGAGGTTAATATTTCCAGAGTATTTGGAAAACAGAATATGTGCCATTACGTCAAGAAGGGCTGCTTGTAAAGGAATGTCCCGATTTCTGCACTAGCAACGTAACTGTTTTTTTTCTTGTCATGCTAGACTGCTCAACAACATATTGTATATTTTGTCCTACTTTCTGTCACAGCTGTTGATGCTTGCTATAACACTTTTCAGCATCTTAAGCGTCCATGTGATGCATGACTGCTGAACAAAAAAGCGGTAGTATATGTGACCTTGTTGGTGGGACTGGTATGTTCTCTTTACCCTATGTAGAAAGGAGAATGGTCTTGTTTGGTACTGTATATGTCATTGGACTTGAATGGGGAAGGTTAATTTGGAAAGCACATTTGTGTTTCCTCGAGTTGCATGTTATTGTGATCCCCATAGGTAACTGGAGAGGTGGCTCAGTCCAGCAAGACTGACTTTTTATCAGGTTGCTTGGTCACGTCAGACCACTGAGACAGAGGATGAATAACTTCCATGAACAGCATAAGAAAACATGCAGTGGAGGCTTCATGTCCCACAGAATTTAACAGCTTTGAGGGTTTGATCCCTCTCCCGTTGATCTTGGGTGAAACATTTCTGATGGATTTGTTGGCTGTTGAAGCAAACCTTATAGCCTCTTATTATGCAGAGATCTTGGTAAATGCCAATATAGATGAATTTATCAGGTACAGTAAAGGTTTTATAAATAATGTGTGTCCCCAGAGTGCAGTGGAAAGAGGTTATGATGTATTTTTGCTTGCATGCATTTTGGCAGAACAGCGTGATCATACATAAATGATTAGCTACTGTAACTCTGATCAGGGAAAGTGCATCCTGCCAGGAAAACAAACATCAAAACTCTTCTGGGTCATGCAGAATTATCACGCCTGGTATGTATTCTATTTACTGTCTCATCTCACAGTAGAGGAACAGCTTTGAAAGTGGATGGTTATGTCTGGGACTCTGGAACCTCAAAGGACTGGCTCAGCCAGTCAAACCAGTGCATTCACACAGTGCCTCCTGCTTTGCTGGTTTGGCACTTTAAGTATCTTTTGCACATTAATAAATGTATCCATTCTGTCACAGTAAGGGCAGCTGTCTTTCTGTCCCAAAAGATGATTTGATCACTCTTTCACAGTGGTGGGTGATGCCTTTAGAACCGTTACCAGACTGATGGCAAAAATTTCCTGAAAATACCAGGTTACGGTATTATTAGACCTTTGGGACGGGGGCAGGAAGGTGAAGATCTTGCTTTGCTTGTCTCTGTTCTCAGAAATCTATTGCTCCCTATCCAGTCCTGGAGTCCTGGTGGGACTCTGTCACATGGAGAGGCTGCAGAGCTAGGGGCACGGTGATCCCCATCTTGTGCCCATCCATGTGGAGCTTTCTCCCACCACAGCACGTTTTACAACCTGCAGTCCTCTTTGGACCCAGATGCCCTCGCGCTGACCCCACAGAAGTGGCTGCTGTGCTGTGTTCCATCACTTCGCACAGGAGCAAGCAGCCTCTCCCCAGCTTTTGAAGAGGGGTGGAAGGACAGACTGGGGGTAAAGGTGGTGTGTAGGATAAACAACGCTCAGGACTGGGCCCAAGACTACGCTGATGACATTACAATACCGTACTTGTACTGACACCAAGTATTTTTGAGCGGTTTGGTATTGTGTCCAAAATCGCAGCGTCCCCATGCTATCAATACACTTCCCCATGCCAGAAGCAGCAGATTCCTCAGGAGCTGTCGTGCTAGAAGTGGGCAGTAACAAATGGCCTTGAGTGTGACAGCCGTGCCCTTCCCTGCGCAGCTGTGCAGTGACTGGGAGCCCGTGGGCAGCATGGTGAGGAGCTTGGTCAGAGGTGCGGGCCCTGCTGCCAGGGGTCAGGGTTTGATTTCAAAGCAGACAGCACCACGGCTTCCTGACTGCACAGGCGAGCAATGCTGCAGCGTTCTCAGCTTGTCCGATCCCTTCCCAGTAATCGAACGAGGAGCGGATGAGCTGAAACATGACCTGAGTCTGCTGAATTCCAGTCACACATTTATGGGCAGAACATGTGTGTGTACATGAAGAAATGAAATGTACAGGCATTAGTGCAGTGTTTCAGAACTCAAGATCTGAGTGCTTCATACTTGTCCCATTATCTGGGTATGACTGAGTGTTTTGGAGAACACCTGTATCACTAGCATGCAGATATAATGCCTCATCATAAATTCAGTATTTTTTTCCTTAAAGGCTTTCATAACCATGCCAGTCACATCAGATAACCAAATACTTGGGCAGCCCTTATGTTTTTTTCTGGTGTGCTAGGTCTGCTAAAATGCAAATCATTGCCTCAACAGAGCAGAAAGGCCGTTCCTCTTGAAAGAGATCATGTGACTTCAGATGCGAAGCAGAGAACTCCAGCCCATCCCTTTCTCTGCCTGAGATTCAGGAGGCATGGTGACAAAACAGCTCTTCAACAGCACGCGTACAGCGCAGCTGGAGGGCTGCAGCCATGAGCTTTCACATCAGGCTGGACGATGAAAACGGCGTTTTCCCCTGACTGTTTCTGAAGAGCAATGCTCAAGAAATTTCCTCTCGGGAAGCTGTATAAATAGGTGGCGAGCAAGTGCGTTGCAGCTCCTGAGCTTCAGAGCCCCAGAGAGAACTGAAGCACCTGTTCTGCAGAGCTGCACCTCTCGTCATGCAGTTCTGCTTCCAAAAAGGGGCTGCTTTCTTTTAAAAAAAGAATCTTCTAAAGGTGCTCTTGTGGAAAAATTCTCAGTATTGCTGAAACAGAAAGAAAAAACAGGTAATATCTTTGGGTGGGGTTTATATATATATATATATATATATGTATATTTAGCTTGGTTTTAGAGAGCAAATTTACTTCATCCTAGGTCTGTGTAGGGAATGACAGATATATCTGGTACTATTTCTGATTTTACCCTGAGAAAAGTCTGTGTGCTTCAAGTTATAAAGTTTGACCAGGACTGGATCAGTTATCCAGAACTTCTGAGTACAGATGAGATCAAATAGCTTTGAGACTACTGCATTTCATGTACTATTTGTTTTAGGAAAATGTATTTTTATAATGATAATTTTGAACCTTGTTCTGATGCTTAAACATTATTAAAACTAATATGAATTTCAGCTGAAGCATGAATTTAATTTCCAAACTGGTGCAGATTTCAACACATATTTACTCTATTCTGGAGCTTTGCTTATTCACCACTTCACCCTGTCAAGTAAGGAGAATTAAATGGGATGTCATTAAGACCCTGCCAGGATGGCGCGTGATTCAGATTTTCCTTTTCCTCCAGGATAATAAGTTACAACTCTTGTTGACTTTTACGCTCTGTTTGGATCCAGTTTACGAGAACTAACTTTGCTTCAGGAATTTTAGTTTTCTCCTGGCTTCCTGAAGGAATCTCCCCCTAGAGGCATTTAACGTTTCTGCAAAGTGACATGATGGCTTTGCTTATACTTCAGGGTGATCTGCACCCCATTTGTGCACTTGTATTTGCTACTCCCCCTCTTTTTTAAAAACATTCTCCCCAAAGTCTTGCTGTGCAAAAAATGAGGCTGCTTGCTCTGTTTGTTTGTTTTCTGCATAAAAAAGTGCAAATGTTTGTGTAAATGTATCCTTTATTGATTGTCAATAACCTGAACTGGCATTCTCCCATCATTTTTCTACAGATTCTCTTTGGATTTGCATGCAGCTTCTGAACTCAAATGATTGCTTGAACAATCTCTGCATGTTCACACCTTTACAACTCTTGCTTTTATTTCTTTTTGCAGTGCATTTTTGGGCTCAGGAATATGAATCCACCTTAATGAGCTGGTCTGTCTTCATCCTATTCTCTTTCAGGCTTTGCTGGCTTTCCGATATCTTCCTACATCCATTCCCTATTGATTCCTGGCCCAAACACTGAGATCTATCAACATGAGCATTGCTAGAAATTATTCTATCACTTCTATATTGAGCTTAACCTTGCTTCTCTGATCAGGCTGAAGAAATTATCTGTAAACAAAAAGGCTTTCTCATTTCTTTCTTTCATAGCTATATAGTCACTGTAAGTCACTTAATAGAAATGTCAGTTTGTCCCATGGATGTAAAATAACAGAGACCTAAACACATACTGCCTTGCCTGTATTTGATGTTTTCCTATCCGCCTCTTAGCAGACCAAATTCAGCATTGCTGTCAAAATTACAGCTCTTGTGTGCCATAGCCAGGTTCTCTTTCACTCTGTTAGCTGAATGTGGCTGCTTCATCCCAGTTTCTGCAGGGTGCATCTTTTAGCTAATGAAATCTTTGACTCATCTCTGTCCCATCCTTGACAATCCCAACTCTGGCAACAAGACAGTTATGAAGAGTTGTCCCTCTGTGGGTGCTAACCTGGGCGTTGTGATTTAATCTCTAGGGTATTTTGCTCATTCCGACTTCATTCCCTCAGCAATGCACAGAAGCAAATCCATAATAAACCCATGTTATAGCATCTGTTTCTCAGTCCTCTGAAGTCCTCATTTCCACAGGAAAACAACTCTAAAGGAAGTCTGAGTCACAGAAAATTAAAACATTGATAGCAAGAAGACTTCAAAGGAAAGCCTCTGTTATTGGAAGCATCCACCCATCCATCCATCTGATCTTTATGGAGATAACTGTCCCTGTCTCATCACCTCTCCAACCACATGTACCTTCTAAGACATATTATGGGAGGAGATCATAAGTACCTGTTCACACATATGGTTGAGAAAGGGTCTAGTAAGGAAAGGGGGCATGTTGCAGAAGACAGCTATTGAAACAACTTGTAGGGAAAGTAGCATAATTGTGGAAATCCCTTACCAACAAAAATAAAGGAGGAACCTTTCATTCTTTGTTTATCAAAGGTAAGAAACAAATAGAACAACACAAGAATAAGAAGTTAAAGCCTAGTGGTCCTTATTCATATGGCTTCCATATTCTCAGGCTTGACCTAGCTTACACTTGTCTGCCAGTAGCACAGCTCATCTAATTTTAAAAGATAAGGTATGCTTGAAAGGATGTCTCTCTGCCCAAAGGACCTGCAGTCTGATTTCATTAAAAGTCAGCTATAAATCTTTACAAGATTTCCACTGTTCTTGAGGCAGCCTGGTCTTTACGTGACTGACAAACTGAAGGCGTGATTGACTTTGGGCAGCACCTATTACATCCGGATCAAATGGTGCTGATTCATTATCTCTGTAAATCAGGGTCTCAACAGCTCAGGTTCTGAAACCCAAATTTCTGAGCACTTGCTGCAGTGTAACCTTCAGTGACTCCTATCCAGAAAAAGAGCAGTATGTGCTACTCCGGCTTAGCTTGGTGCATGTCTTTTGGCATGGTTGGAATGGCATTTTATTTTGCTTCAGTGGATGTGCTGTGTATTCAGTTCCTGTCCGTTACAAAATTGCCTTTTTGCTGAGAGAAATGTAGCAATTTCTTGGAGTTGTATCTAAAAATGGGACAGATCAACGGCTTGCAGAAATTTAATTACTGTCTGCTTTTTAGTGAACATGACAGATTCTCTTTTAAGGGTAAATCAGTGGTATAGTATCCAGAATGCTACAACAGCATTATGTCCCGAAAAGCCCAGCTTTCCATTTCATCAGCCAACATTTGAGGGAATTTCCTAATGGCAAATGATTCTTCACCAGACATTGCTACACTGCATAGTAAATAGCTCACAGAAATTACTCTGATGTTGTAAATGCTTGGTTTTCAACCTTCTTATCCCATGGAAAAACTTCATGGCCTTTGTCTGGTATTTTTCTACACCTTTGCCCAGGAAGACAGGGTTTGGCATGGAGTGGGGGTCGGCTTGAACCAACATACCTGGGGGGGTGGGAGAGGAGGGATTTCTGCCTTTGGAGCAGCTCAATTAGGAGCAATTAAGAGCCTTTGTCTGGGGGAGGCACTGGTTCTTTCCACAGTGGCTTGTTCCCCTTGTTCATGGTGATTCTTCAATCAGACCAGAAGGGTAGGAGGTGAATTTGTTGGGCCTGAGTGGAGATTCTGCTTGCTGGAGTCTTCAATAGACATGGCTGGTTTGGAGTCTGGACATGCAGATTGATGGCCAGGATGGCTCTGTAACCATCTGAGAAGCCATCAGGAAATAGCACAGTAGTTCGAATATTCGCTATGTCCACTTTAGGATGCAGACATTTGGGACTGAAGGGGATGATTATTCCCCTGGACTAGATCTTTGCTGGCCATTTTTGGCCTTTTTAAAAGGTTTAATGATAGGATGTATTTTTGCAAGTTTTCCTCCAAGTTTTGAGTCTACATTTCAAACTTCATTTACTGCTATCATAATAAAATTCCTGTACCTCCATCTCTATCGTTCTTTCATCTTTGCTCAAAGACGTGCTAGAAGCTCATGAATTTAGAGGCATGTGGAAGGAAGAGTAAGGATGACTGGGAGAAAAGCTGAAGTTGTTAAAGGTAGGGTGCGATAGCAACTCAGATCCCTGTTTCTTGGGTAAGCCCATTGTTTGCCATAGGTTGGGTGGAGTCCTGAGAGGTGTGACAGTTCTGTTTGGGGCTCCCATTGCCCAGTTGCTGGGCACGTGCTGACCTGCCCTTTAAGGAAGATAGTCTTGCTGCAGTAGGACTTCTATTGTAAGCTCTATTTTGCTCTTGATCCTAGTCTTCAGATCACAATTCAAGCTGGGGCTTGTAAAGTAAAGCCAAAGGAAAAAACTAGTAGTTATGTGTTGATTTTATGCTAATGAATTTCTTCTTTGCTTTAAAACTCAAAAGAAAAGGAATATCAATGAAACAAAACAACAGATGCAATAATTTAGACATCAGACATACTAGAGAGAAACGTGTCTCTGGAGATAGGAAAAGAGAAGGGTCAGTGTGATCATAGAAGAAATCTTTAGCTAAAACAAAGTTCAGTCTCTGTAAGAGCATCAGTGACTTTTTTGTTACTTAGAAATTAACCCATGTTGTATCTCAGGGGATTTGTATTCATTTGAACTTGCTGATTAGGAAGTATATTGTATTAGTGAATGATACTAGTTTGTGAAGAGATGAGCAAGTGCCAGGAGGAAAACCCAAAAGGCCACACTGGAAAATGTACTTTCTTCATTTATTTAATGAAGCCAGATCTTTTATTTAGAGTGTTTCAGTAGAAATGCATCAGAAAATTGGATGTTTTATTTAAATGATCTCTGAAAATGAAGCTATTTGCTATAGCACTGTTTCTCCTTTTAAATTCAGTGGTGGTGACACTGAGGGCTAAAGTGGTAAATAGGGTGGTAGGACACCTTTTCAAATCAATAGAGTCTGTTAGGAGGGCTGAGGTTTGGGGTGTTTTTAGCATTAGTATCAGATGTAATTTAAAGTCCTTAAAATTCTGCAGTTCCAGTTTTCAAATCACAAGAATGATAAGTAGTGTGCCTCTCTAGTCCCTTGTCCCTAGTAGTAAGTCTTTAAATAGCTATGCTTCAAATTAAGAAATCACTGGTGCACATTAACTTCCAACTAACACATAAGAAGTAGACTGTATTAATTACTGAGTTCATCTGTCTTGAATGCATGCTGATAGTGATCAGATGTGAAAAAGAAACCTGGTATGGTCCATCAGGTCCAGTTTGTGTAGGATGTGCTGTACAGTCATTTTTCATGAGCTGTAGGTACTTTAGATTCTGTGTTGTGAAACACTTTTTTTTTCCTCTCCCTCCATCCCAATCCTCTTCCTGCTAGGTGCACTAAGAAGAGCACAGAAGGGGCCCAGAGGGGTATAATCCTCATCACTGAAGAAACAACATAGGAAATGTGTGCAACACTAACAGCTGAGAAAAACATGCTTCATATCAGCAGCAATTAAAACTGATGGGCAGCATCATTGGAACCATGGGGTGCAGCAGTTCTGTAGCTGACAGAAGGTCAGAGAAAGGTGAGTGCTGCCTCTGTCTTCATGGTCAGTGGTTGTTCTCTCTGTAACACCAGAAGAGGATTGCAAGGTTACATTTCCTCCCAGTCCTGTTGTCAAAATACTTGTTCAGTGAAAATTATTTTCTAATTATCTTCTTTCTAAAGGAGTGCATAGCTTTTAGATGCTGGCTGAGGTCAGAAGGCAATTGCAGACCACCTCTAACATCTACAGATTGGGTCGGATAAGATACACAGCATCTAGGACAGAAGCTACATTTCAGATGTGTCTATGCTCGGCCTATCACTGGCAAAGCATATGGGGTAAGGTACTGAGGGAGAACTTTTATGGCCTTTCACAACATAGGAGTCCTGGGCAAACTGCCCCAATTTCCCTGCTGATGGATGACCCTGATTATGAAACAAGTGTAATAAAGCAGAGCTATTACAATGACTCTCAGAATCAATTTTCTGCCAGACCAAGTACCTGGGCCTGAAATTCTCCCTGAGAGTCATTGACCACAGTCCTTGGTTAAATGTTTGATTGAAAAACTAATGCTTCATCGCCCTGCTTTTAATCATACCACTCCCTAGTATGAACACACCAGGCTTTGCACAGGCGGATGGGTTCCAGGATTGGCACAGCCCTTTGTTCAGACCCTTTGTGTTCTCTTTCAGCATTTGTCATCAAAGCACAATTTACACATCTGCTAAGAGCCATGTTACATGGCTTAGTCTATTATTATGCTGAACAACCATGGTTGAAAAGGAAGGCTGTTTTTTGTTACCAAGCCAGGACACAAGTCACAAGAAACTGGTGACTAAGAAGCAGGAGCACTTAGTCATGTCTACAAAGATCCAAGCTGACTGGTTTAAGGGTAACCCTCAGCTTTGTGTACAGTACTTGGCAGCCACAGCAACACCAATGCTGTATCACAGCAGTGGAAGTAGAATGGAAACATCTGGAGTCCCAGACCTACCTGTAACTGGAAAGTGGGCCTTCCTCTTTGGGTTTGCGTGCTATGTGCCTTGAAAGGCCTTAGAGACAAGTTAGTTGGGAATATTTCTGAGGGTGTGAAAGCTTCGAGTGGGCATGAAGAGTTGTACTCTTTCTCAGTCTACAACCATCAATACACATTGGTGTGGAGCTAGGCTTTGCTACCCCAAAGCTGGCTAATAATTTTGTGTACTTGTTTGACAATGTTTTGTCCTCTCCAGTTGCTAGATGATAGTCTTCAGCACTTCAGCAGTAGTGAAATGATGCTGAACCGTCATTCTGTCTGCAGCCTGAGGCTGTACATCCCTCTAATGCATTCATAACATGAATTTAACAGGTACTTGCTGGTGTAGAGACCACCTGCAACTGATAATTTCTTTCACAGATGCAGTTTAACCTAGTGTGAAAATCATGTTCTGATTCAGTCCTGAGAGCAACAGTGCTGTAATAAGTACAATTAACAAAAAAATGACAGGAAATATTCTGTTAGATTTGCAACATTAACCATGGTGGTTGATATATATCTGCCTTATGTGATACCAGTGGAACTGTGCCATGTTATGTGCTCAGGACCATTAAGCAACCCAGGGGGGCTTTAATGGGAAGTTTAATGGTTCTGATGCTGGAAATCAGTTTCTGTGATGGTGGCTGTGCTTTGCGCCTTAGGTACTTTTCAAAACAGAAAAGTTGATGACAGCCTTGCTGTGATGTGGCTTTCAGGTCGGTGGTGGTGGTGAATTCCAGAAAGGACAGAAAATAAGAGAAATCTCAGTTTATGTAGGGTACAAAGGATGCTCTTAGTCATATAAGTTGTATATTACATTTCCTTCAGACAGGATGCAATATCTGTAGGATGGGAGTCTTCACTGGTTTTGGCCTCATCCGGACTAGAAAACTTTACCACTTTAACTATACTGTATAGTTATTAATGGTGAAATAAGCAAGCAATGTGCTATTATAGCACCTGTAAGCATTTTTATTAAAAGCTTCCATAATGTTATACATTTATTACTAGACTCACTTTTCCATGGAAGCTTTTCTTTACCTGCATAATTGTTAGTTTAAGAAAATCATTCTCACTCAGGGGGTGCCACTCATTCTAGTCTCAAAATCCTAGATATTTGTGATCATCTGTTATAGCTGACTAGTGTAAACTGTTGTCCTTCTAGTATAGATCTTTTCTTTGCTGTTTTGCAGTGGGGGGGGGAAAGCATTAGTATGGATTGTTGGTTGTTATTTCTTGTTCTGTTTTGTTTTTCAGTATCAACTGTTCATTTTGGCAACTGTAATAAAATAGAAGTATATTTGTGTGAAGACATTAGTGTTGGTTTTAGTTTCCTCTGTTTTTTCTTTTTGACGAATTTGCAGTGCTGTGCAGTGGTGATTGTGTTGAACTCTGGAATTCAGGAGAATGTCTCAGTGTTGTTTCCGTGCTTCTCGTGATCGTCTCTTCATCTGCTCAGAAATGAGCTCTAGTTATTGGGAGTGTCAGGAGTTAAGATCAGTATATTCCTCTGGTCCTTGCACCTTCGATAGAGTTGCCCTACAGCTGCTTTGACTTGATCAGAAGCACAAAGACTTTTTTCTGTGTCCTATGCTGAGCTATTCAGGACTGAGTTCCTTGGGAAACTCCTTGAAGTGAGGTGTTAGCTGTAGAGCTGGAGGCAAAGGGTTGACATTTCTGGCCCTGTCTACTTATTCACTGGTATCCTGTTGAGAGTACAGTGAAAAAGAAGTAAGGAACCAGTCAAGAAAGAATTATGTTCAACTTTAAGTGAGTGAATGTGACATCTCTTGAGAGCAGCCTCCTACTTTATTTTTTGTTGCCAGGTGACAATATGGTGTTGGAGATGCAGTTGCATTGGGACAGGTGCAGGATCCAATACATATATCTTCCTCTCACTGTTATGTGCTGCTGCATGTAACGCCTCTTGACTGCCCCTGTTAGCGCTCTGTAGGGCTAAGCATGTCCTCTTCTGACTGTAATTTGAGCAAATGACTAGATTTGAATTTGCCATTATTTCAGCTGCTAGATCTTCAAGGCAGTAGCTGCATTTTGTTCCGATTTTGTGTAGTGAATGGTGTCCTCCTCTGGATGATAAATCCATGCTTATATATGCCCTAAGCATATGAGACGTGCATTTATTCCTCTCTAGCTGACCAAGGAATGCGTTTCTCAAAGTTAGTTGATCTTTCTGGATAAGCATCCTCAAACCGCTAGAGAGTCACAGCTCTATGAAGCAGCAGAAGGTACTGATGAGATCATCTGTTTCTCCTCTCCCAAGCTTATGGTTATTTCAGGCTGAGCACAGCCTCTCCAGCCTTCCGCTTTCACTCCTCCCTGCAGGTCTATCAGAGCATCAGTGATCACCTGTAATGCTGAGGGCACACCTACCCGCCTTTCCTCTTGTCTTCCTGCAGGCAGTGATACCACCGCCAATATTTCACGCCCTGGCTCCTGAGAGCTGCTGCTCTTTGAGTGTCAGGAGTAGCAGGGAGGATTGGCAGTCTGGTGGAGAGTGATCAGGTGGACATCAGCTCCCGGATCTCTTGTCCTCCTGTACAGCCCTTGCTGGTGGCCACTGTTCACACAGCATTTACTGCTTGACATAGGTGTAAGGAGCTCTCCCCACAGGGCACCGCCCACTCCAAGACCTCTTTGCGCCACTAGATGTTGTTCTGCTTGATAAACTTTTATCTGAGCAGCTAAGGGAATGTGATCTGTTTCTGGCGTGGCTGGGGCCTGTAGGCAGCGGGCCTTTCACCCTAGGCTGCAGGCTTGGTGACTGTCCTTCAGTGAAGTTTCCACCAGTTTTCCAGACTGGGACAAAAGTTGACACAGCTCCTTAACGTGCTGAGTGGGATGTGTATTTTGCACATAGTCCAAAATGGTCTTCTTACATGTCCTATTGAATTTTTGAAGTGAGTGTTCATTAGTTCACCAAGCTAGCCAAAGGTAGCAGCTGTGTGCCCTTTGGCATGTCTATTTAAGCAACTATTTAAGCATCTATTCTGTCTTTCATTACCATTTGTTAACATCTTATCCTAAGGTTTGAATTTTGCTGGCTTGCTGATACAGCTGTGCAGGCAAAAACTTTCTTTTAAAAGAGGCTGTTACAAATTCTGTCATTATGCAATGCTCATGTTACAGCTTGCAGTCTGAAACTTTTTACTGTAGCTTGGTAAAGAAATAGATTTTGTTGGTAGGCCAAACTGCTCTTCTTCCTTTTCTTACCTTCCCTAAACCCACATACTGCCCATCAGCTGAACATAGCTGACTTCTTACATGGATACTGTCTTCAGGACAATGAAAATGGGGACAGTTTTTCATAATATAGGCCTGAGCAAGTCAGCTAGCTTGGGATCTGTCCCTGAAGGCAGGAACAGTAAATGCATCATGTATTGGTTATCAGAAAACACTTTTTAAGTCTCACTTTTACAGAGCTTCATTTTAATGTCGACCATGCACAATGGACTGAATTTGTCATCTGTCTGCAGAATTCTGCAAAGGTAGCATGTGTGTTTTCATTGTAGATTATACTGCATCCATGTGGACTTTGCTTTCTGTTTTGACAGTCATTAGAGCTGCCATCCTCATCCAGAATTGGTACCGCTTTACAATGGCCCGGCTAGAGATGAGGCGCCGCTATTCTTTGAGTATCTTTCAGTCAATTGAATATGCTGATGAGCAAGATCAACTACAGGTTTGTAATCTTCAATTCTTCCTGTACAACCAGCTATGTTATTCCCAGAGGACTGAAGTTGCACAAACAAAATGGGTATGTGGTTATTTCTACCTACAAAGCTGTGTCCTGTATAATAAAACTGCTTCCCTGGCTCACACATGAACTAATTAAGTTGTGTACGTGTGTGTGTGTATATATATAAACTACATAAGGAGCAGGGCACCGTTCTGCCCATACAACCATATCTAGGTTATAGGTTCCTGCAGAACAGCTCTGTTAGCCAGGGATTGCAGGTCATCCCGCTATGGGTGGTCTTACTGGTCTCTGTGAGGGAAGATACGTGCAACAGAGATATCTATGTCTCAGCATGTCAGCCCAGGCTTCTGTTAGGGTTAATACAGGGAATTAGGAACCTCTAGGGCTTTGTGTTCATCCTAGAACTGGTGTCTAAAGTCAGTTTGGTGCATTGTAGCAGTTTCTTTCTATTGACTACGAAGGCAGTCTAGGCAAACAGTCTGCATGTTAGGCAAGACGAATTACACCCCAAAATATCAGCAGCATTGATACAGCTCTGGAACTTTGTATGTATTCATATAGTGTCAATCTGCTAATTCATAGCAAAGAGGGATAGGCGTAAGCTATTTTTGTAGTAGGACACAAGTTGTGTCATTATTGTGGGCTGAGGTTATGGGAACATACAGTAGTGTCTAAGAGCCCCTTAAATGGGAAATTGCTAGTATTTAAGTAAGGAAAGAGAATGTTAATACTTGTTGGATCCCCTGAACTGATCACTGTGTGTTTGTTCTTTTCTGTATTCAGCTATCCAACTTCTTTACATTCATGCTGGATCACTGTACTCATCCTGATTCAGGTAAGGATAAAAATCAAATCAATATGGAGATTCTATTTGACAAACTTGATGTGAGGAAAGTTAATTTTCAATATGATGTTTACAGCCTACAGTGCATGCTGGGGCTGAGGTTTGATTTCCCAAGTAGTGTAATAAAAATTTGATCCTGTAAATGTGGACTCTGCTCAATACCTAGCCAGTGAGTCAAGGCAGGGCAGATACTGTTGTCCTTCTGAGAATACTCAGAGGTGCTCAGAGTGCTTTCTTTTATGTTACTGCCCTTAAGCTGTTCTCACGGCAGTCTTACTGACTCTGATTTTCATAGCTTTCTATGCATGTTTTCTTAAACCATGAGATGTGATTATGCAGAAATAACGAGTCTAGCTGGTTTAGGGCAGGTGTAATCAAAGAGGTTGCCTTCAAAGAGATTGCTCTTCTTTTTCTTTTTTTTTTTTTTTTAATGAAGCAGTTCTAGACCACTTTTTAATTTAATTTGTTCTAGATTTTGCTGCAAAACATCCATCAGTATGTGAATTATTAAAAATTAAATAAATTTAAACAGCTGGAGATAAATCTTCAGAAACCATCTCAATTACAGCTCAGTTATTCAAATAATAACCTTTAATTTTTGAAGTATTATGGGGTCCTTGGACAAAACTTACTTTTGAGGTCAAGCTCAACAGAAGGACAGACTGAAAATTACTTCCTAAGTCCAGAAAACAAACATGACTTCTCTGAATAAATTGAGAATATATCTAATCCCAACAGAGTTAAAAAGGAGGCTGTCCTCTTCTTACTGAATTACAAGAGCACGTCCTTTCTCTTTCATCTGGTCCAGCCACAGGTTATTCCAATTAAAATTTGCACAAGACACTTTGATAGCAGGATAAAACCACCATCAAAACCATAAGTGGTTCAGTGTTCTAATGGCAACCATTAGAAATGGCAATTTTTCTCTCTTGAATACTTTAGAATGCCTAATGCTCTCTGTGCTCTGCAGAAAAAGAAATTATGTTTGAGCTTTGCTCCAAAGCCAAGGCGGATGATACAATAGTCCTTCCTTTGATTTTTTCCATTACCACTGTATTCCACAAAAAAAAATCTGCTTCAGTCGTTTAACTTTCTGGGAAGGAGTTGGGCAACTCAAAGAAAATCAGACACTGTTCACTTCGTCTACTTCTATATGCTGATAGTGCACCTCAGTTCAGCTTTTCCACCTGAGTGGGAAAGAAAATAGTAGTGCTAGGTCTGAGATTTGGAAAAATAGTGTTAATCTCTATTTTCATTATAATATTAAAAGGGAGTTTTACAGCCGCTCGTTGTAGATATGCTTTATCCACCTTTATTAACTGAGTCTATTGACAGAAGGAACAAAGGTGAGTGAGGTGCCTCAGGTGACTTGCTAGGGCTCAGGACGTTGCTGGGTACAGAGCACACTGCTACATGGAGATCCAGGCCCCACCTGTGCACAGGGAGGGGCGGAGGGTACTGTGGGCTGCCCCTTGTCACCATTGTGCGGTTGACCTCTTTATTGATCTTGCAGATATTGGGAGTTGTGGACATGCTTAAGGCTGAAACTCATGATGAACTGTATTGTTTATGGTGAAGCTTCGCTTTGTCTTGCTTGCTTAAAACTTTCATCTGTTAGGACTGAAGTTGATAAGGCTTGCTAACTGCTCCAAAGGCTTTATTTTTGTCTTGGTTTGTTACTTCCCCCTTTCAAATACCCCATGTTACAGATACCAGAACCCAAAAAGAAACAGAAAGATTCCCTAAGATGTGTGTTTAACAGGGAGATGGCCCAGGCCACCTATGCAAAGGAGCTGACTTAGGGTTTTTTTGAGAAATTGCGTATCAAATTTGTGTCGTGGTTTGCAGTTATGTTTGTCCAACTACTGGCTGTGTGCATTCTTTACTTCAAGCTCTTGACTACTTGCACCTTTAAGTGACCTTTGCAGCACCCATACTAGCTGTACTGATTTAAGAAAAATCAGTGCTGAAAAGAGTGATTCTTAATGAACTGCTTGCACTTCTGCTGAATCACAGTATTAGGATGTGAGCCACAGTGAGTGTAAACATAACAAGCAGAGAGGCTTCAAATTGGCTTTGCTATTTCCAAGCATTTTCTAAAACTCACGATTCTCTAGCTTTTTTTTATTAGTGTGTGCTCACTTAGAGTGGTAGCATATGGTTCAAAAGCCCACTTCAAGAAGATAGTATATAATATTTTTAACAGAGCATAGGTTGCCCATTCTTCTCAGTATGTGATGAGAAAGCTACCTGAAGATTTTGTGATTTGTGTGTTCTTCCTTATATTATAAACCACTCAGTCTCCACTATTCATCTTGTCACTTTCGTCTTTTTAATCTGCCTTTTCAGAATATGTTTTCTCAAGAAAGAAAGCAGCCATCTCATTAACACAGTGGTGCTTTTGATGTGATTGTCTATCTGTTGTACCCTGAAGCTGATTTCATCCTCTCATCCTGCTTAAGATGTTAGTGCAGTTCAAGCTGTGACTGGGATATTATATAGCTGTGTGTCTTGTTCTTACTCTGCTTCTAATTAAATGCTATTTTCCAAGGGTTTGTGGGAAGAATTAAACTCTTTTGCACCTTACACTTTTCTCCCTCCCTCCCCCCCAAAAGCTGCATACCTACTCAGCCTTTCAGTGGAAAGATCTCTGGTCAGAGAATGCTGGAAACTGCTTCTCCAGCAAAAGATGACCCATTTTACTTACTCTTTTGTGAGTGCAGTGAGGGTGAGAAGTCTGCTAACATGTCCTGGGCAAACTGGTGGGACTGGGAGTCCAAGCACCCCCTGGCTGTGACTCTCAATGTCACCAGGGCAGGAGCCAAACCTCCTGGAGTCTGCTTTCAAAAGGGAACAAAAAAAATCCTGTTGTTTCACTCCCCATGATGTCTCCCTTACAGCATTACCACCCTTCCAAGGCTTTTTGCATAGAGGCATTCCTGCAGTGGGGAATGAGTCACAGTGCTTGCAGCTTACAGCACTAGGAACAGCATGAAGGAATACATGTTTGGAGCATTGTAGAGATCTTCATGGGCTCAAGGTCCATCTGGCTTTGACCTGATGGCTGGGAATCAGTATCTCGCAGATGTAAGAGCACTCCTCAGGAATCAGGTGCTCTCAGACACCCCAGTGATTAGACTGAAGGTGCATAGATGGTGGCAGAGCAGAGAGCTTATTTCAGAGTCGCAGAAGCAGCTTATTCCCTGTTACCCTCATAGTGTTACCCCCATGCTTGGCAGTGGCATCTTTGATTTGCCTTGAACGACTCCCATGGCGAGGTGGTCCTGTCAGGAGAACCAGGTTCCTGGGCTTTCTGTGGCCAAACTGATTCCACATAGCTCTGGGCTTTTGTGTTAATAGGGGATGTGGCTATTGTCCTGTAGGGTAGCTGTACATGGTCTGCTAATGACGAAGGCTCAACTCACTGAGCTTAGGCTAGGCCTCTGGCGTCAGAGTAGAAAGCAGGTCGTTCCCTGTGCTCTCTGTAGTCAGTGGAGAGATGCAGATACTGGCAGAGGGTATTTCATTCTCCCTAAAGATGGGTGCCTGAGCTAGGCATGGCGAGAGTTTTCTTCCTTGTCTTTTAATGTGGACTGAAAAAGCCTTGACAGCTTCGACTAGAAGATGGCTGAAATGAGAAGGGTGTCGAATCCTTCAGAATTAGTCCCGCATGGGGCTTGAGGTGAGCTGGGGTAGTCATTGGCCAGCACACTAATCCCCAAGCTGCATTAGGGCATACATTACTGATTCCTCTGGTAGCTGAAAGACTGCCTGAGGAGACGTAATCGCACTCTGAGGCTAATGACCATGACTGGCTTTTGGTGACTCATCCAGAAGTGGAAAATGGGGTGTACTTTGCAGAGATGTGCCCTACAGAGAAGGTGATTGGGTTTCTCAGCCTGGGCATATGCCAAAAAGGAAGCAAGGCTGCAAGGAAGGCAGGTTCATGTTCAGAGGTAAAGGGAAGGGTAGCCTGCTGCATGCAGGAAGGGAGGGCTGGAGTAGGAGCAGGCATGGGCAGGTGTCTGCTTGACTTGAAATGCTGAGAAGACCGCCGACTCGAAAGGAGTCGTGTCAGACAAGGAAAGCCTCTGGCCAGAACAGGCAAGTGATGAGGAATTTGGGTGGTCTGAGGAACTGGCTCCATGGTCTGCAGCCACCCACTTCCCAAGGGGTAGGGCACAGAGGCAGGTGCCTTCCAGAGACCCACTGCTAGAGCTGGGATAAGACTTGGTGCAGATGTGCTTGGCTGATTGGTGTGTGGGAACCAGCAGTTTCAGTCAATGGGTGGTGTTTGGGCATCTGGGCAGGCAAAGCTGTAACTGTGGTGGAAGGTTGCAAATCAGACTGTGCTTGGTGAAAACGGTGAACCCAGAGCACCTTGCTGTTACTTGATGCCTTAATCCGTTTACGTGGCTGCACACTGAATGTGCTAATCAGCTCACAGCAGAAGAGCTGATTAAAAAAAGGGATTTTTAAATCCAGAGATGCTAAAAAGTGTATTTTTTATCTATTTATGTCTTTAATATGGATTTTATCCGCTTACAAGACAAGCTGGCCTTTATGACTCTCATAATTTATGGGCCCACATGGGGGTTTTGGCTGCTGTGAGTTTTGAGTCACAGCCACAGGTATTCCTCCAGCAATAAATAATACATTTTTATTTCCAGTTGCATCTAGTCGAGGTTACAGAAAACTTACCGATAGCTCAGCAAAAAGTGTTTACAACAATCACCTCATAAGAGCAACTCTGCAACAGCAGCGGCCAGAACACTGTCCTCAAGGGTCTGAATCTCTCTTTTAGAATAATAGATGGTAAAGACAATCTGCAAGAAGAAAACACCGAAATTTGCTGTTCACTCAGTTACATTTCAATGCTATGTCAAGCAAATATTGGATTGAAGCAATAAGCAATGCTCCTGCTTTCTCCATGTTGCAGGAAAATTAGAAGGAGCTATGTTCTGCTTTTACGACTATATTTTTGTTTACTTCATCCATTGGTTTTATGGCAGCCAACCAAAAGCTGGCATTGTTTCCTAGTGGTATTAGAAAGGAGTGCTTTGCAATCCACTCTGAAGAAACAGGATTTTGTGTTTTAAATATTCAGTGAGCTGCTGGTCTTTAACCTAAAAATTTTATGTAGAAAATAAAAGCAATAAAAGCAAATATTTAAAATCTATATTTAAAGTGTAGTATTGAACTTTAAACAAATGATGGTCATTGAATCATCAGTCATGACTTTTGAATCTCCTGGCTTTGTTGGGGAAGGAGAACACAACTTCAGTGCAAAATGTTTTGCATCCTCACCACAGCTACTGATTATTGGGACAGAGTTTCTGCCTAGGGCTTTTTGGTTGGTTCGTTGGTTTTTGCATGAGGGGGGGTGTTTTGGGTTTTTTTTTGTAATATTTTGAAATAATCTGGGGAGACCTGGAGCTCTTCCACTATACAAGGCAGGCATTAGCCACTGTAATACTGCAGGAAGTAAAGCATCAGTTACATTCAACCAGTTCTGGTCGTGCCTTACAGTCCTATGGGGCACTGGTGGAGTTTCTACATTGTTGGTTTTCTTCCCTCTTGTTTCAGTTTCTCACATTTTCACCAGCCCTAGTGTTGCTCAAGTGGTGGACGAAGGCTTATGTTTAACAGAATTTGAGAAGATGATTGATGTTCCAGATTCATATTATGGGCCACGACTCTCATTCCCCCTTACTGTTGAAGATGCCAATGCTCTCCTTCACGCTTTCAGAAATGAACAGGTAAGTTGCCACTAGTTTGATTTCTTTTTGCTTACTTTACAACTCTGTCAAGCTGTAGCTCTACAATCAGTTGAACCCAATGTTCAACTAACTCAATGTTAACTAGGGCTAAACTGTGCCCTAGGAGATATTTCTCCTTTTGTTTCCATCCCATTACCTTTTCCTGCTAGCCCCAAGTGATCATACAGGTACACGGTAAGCTGTCTTGGGAAACCGATCTGGTTGGAAGCGAACACAACAAAATCAAAAGCAGTCAGTTCTCAGCCAGACCAGTTCCCAGATTTGATTCATGGCTTGGCTGCATGACCACCAGAGCCAGCACTGGGGAGGGGGCAGGGACTAGTCGGGACCTCCTCTTCTAGCACTGAGATAACAGTGATCATGAAATGGGAACTGGTAGCAGCAGCAAGGCAGGGAATATCAGTGAAGACGCACGACTGGAGAAGGTATCCTAAGCTAACTTAGAAACTAGTCATCATCTTTTTTCTGAGTTAAAGGCGCTCCTTGTGTGGTCCCTTTTTATTTTTTTCTCCCCATCTCATTCTTTTTAGAGGAATTGAGGTGCAAGGGTTAGTCACCTGTTCTAGTATGCAAGACTCCACCATAGTGGAAGAGTGAATATGAAGCATTGCTAATGTAGCGGAACAGGGTGATAGCACAGATTTCAGGAGCTTGCTGTCTGCGGCTGCCAAGGCACTGAGAAGGCTCTTGCTGGCTCTGTGTTCCTGAGAACAGTCCCTTTGCTGCCCTCTTACAAGATGAGGGTGGGGCAGGGAGGCATTATATGGCACAGCTTTTTTTTAACTTGTTGTCATTTATGCTTAACAATATATTGTATATAGTGGATAAGGGTCTATCTTGCTTTTTAATTTACTAAATAATGGGGGGGGGGGTGTCTGTAATTTTCTGTGGAGGCTGATCTTGAAAGTAGCAAAATATAAAGCGCGTGATAAATGAGCCCACCTGGACTTCAGCCTACTGTCAGCTTTCTTCTTTTACTGTCATTGGCATTTTATTAAGGAAATGATTATGCATAATTGGCCTTTTTTGTTTGCTTTAAAAACATGAATCTTGAAATGTCTGTCTGTAGCTCATCTGTCTCTTCTACCAAACTTTCTCAGAGCCGTATTTGAAAAAATCACTGACAAAATTATCATAAAAAACTTCAGCAGAGAAGACCAGAAGCTTCAATGTTGCATTCTCATAACATCTTCACAGCAAACAGGGAGATAACTTTTAATAAGGCAATCCTTGCTGGAGTTTCCTTCTCATTATTTTTGCAGTTTTCTGAAATATCATTTATGGCCTTCGGGGTTTTTTTGGTTGGTTTGTGTGGTGTTTGTTTTTTTTTTTACTCACAGCTAGAACTACATCCATTTTTCTTTCCAGTTGCTTTGAACAGATGACCTTATGCAGTGATTCTGAGTGCTGTATAACTCAGTCTCATCCTTTCTGTAGATGGGAAGAGTAGAAACAGCACACTAGAAAGAAAATAGGAAAATATGTAAAGCAAGTTCATTCAGGGTTCTCTATACATTCACCAGGAAGCAAGTACAAAGCTATGAATATTCCTAATTCCCGGCACTAAACCATACAGCCTGTAATCATGTCTGGAGGTCTGTAGTATAAATAATCTTGGCAATACATGTCTGATATTATTAATAAAGTAGACAGACATATTGCTACTTCTAATAAGTCTCAGTTCTCTCCCTGCATTTTTTTCTCACAGCTGCTTCATGCCCGCTATGTACTGCAGCTACTATGTGAAACTAGGAGGGTTCTCAAGGAGATGCCAAATATCACCCATCTTTCAACTTCCTACTCCAAGGAGATAACTGTCTGTGGTAAGGTGCCAGAGAAGATAACTGGTTTGGGCTATGGGTTGATAATCGAAGTGGTTAGAGAATGGTACAGACATTTCCAGCTGTTGCCATTACAAGAAAATTCTCGATGCCTTTTCTTTCCCCCTTCTTTTTTTTTTCACAAATGCATAAATTGGAACAAACCAAAAAAAAAGGGTCACACTATGTATATTTTAAGAAAGTCCCTCACCTCCTCTTTCTTTTCCTCATGAAACATTTTTGAATGAGTCAGTATTAATTCAGCTAACACTGCAGTGTAGCTTAAATATTCCTGCACTTCCATCTCTAAAATGCCACCGAGTATTTTGATCACTGGCTGTAAGTGTCACTGCTTTCTCCTCTTACTGAGAAAAAGACTTTACCATCATAATTTACTCAGTAATTACTTTAATGAGGGCTTAATAGGGTGGCAAACAAGACCTTTCATTGGCAGCATGACTATCTAGAATAAATTGAAATTATAATAAACCCTCTTTTCTAAAGGGACCCAAGAGGATGGAACAGCCTTTATACAACCAACAAATTAGTCTCACAGAATGATGTGATGTGTCACAAGGTAAAGAACGAAGAGCTCACTGCCCATCTATTTTGTTACGCTTTTGTAAATTACAAATAAAGGGATACAGTATCCTGATTTGCCACAGAACGCAGTAGCTGCAAAACAGAACAGTAATGGTGACATTAACTCTTGACAACTAGCAGTGTGTGCTGTGCGTAATAGTAAAGTGGTATAAGGAAGGGTACTATGACACATGCAAAACAAATAATGTTTTGTGAGATGTGGTTATGCACCCACTTTGATTGCAAGGAAAGGGTTTGTTTAAATGGTTTTGTATAACCAATAATTTGTTAACCAACGAAACCTGTCTCCAAACCAAGGAAACGTGGATTTGTGCTTGTTTGCTACACAGCATGTTCTTACTAAGCAAAACGTACCTCCTCATGTTTGTATTGCATTTGAATGATGTAAGCAGCATCTACAGCAGTTGCCTTCCTGCCACTGAAATGAATAGCTTTTATAACCAGAAAGATCCTCTGCAGAAGATGAAAGACCAATTTTTAGATATAATTGTTCTAAAATGTCAATATCCTTAAAATCAGGTATCCTTCTCGCCATTTTATTTTAATTTCAAATTAAAAACAGATTAAATTTGCACCTTATATGTTTGCATCCACATGTGTCATGAAAATCTATCATAGCTTGAAGGACTCCTTAGAATGACTTCAGCAGGCTCATAATTAATAAAAAGTGCCACAGAAAACATGTAGACAGGGTAAAAATGTCACTTCTCTCCTTTCCTGCTCATTGGTGATGAAAGCATATTATCACATGCTAAGTTTTGAAACCGTTCTCTGGCTTTGTGGTGGTGACTCACAGATGTGAGAAGGTTGGTTCTGTGAGGATGAAATTCAGTCATATGCAGAGGCGAGCTGTGCTGCAGCGATCCTTTGTGTTGAGGTGAAATTCCCCTGCCTGTTCCAAAATAAACCTCTCGCAATGGGCCGGCTCTGTCATTCCTGTGGCCTTAGCGCGGTGGCATACACACATGGACACTTCTTGACACTCGCCATCAAATCCTGCCTGTAGTAATCAAAACCTGGCCCTGAATCAGACAGATATTCAATTGTGCTATATAGAGTGGGCTACTTCGTAAATTTAAACCTGTTAGTATGTAGAACGATCATATTTCTAAATGTCTTTTAGTGACATTTTCTGGTTTTTAGGTTCATAATATGTTTGTTCATCTTACTCCCATTTCCTAGAGTGAACATTTGGCCTGTGTGACTGGTCTGATCTTCAGATCCAGCTGGAAAGACAAAAACTTTATGCAAGACAATTGCATACTCTTTTAAGTATTTAATTGCTATATTTTACAAGCAGCTTTGTCGTATACCTTAAAATGAAGCTAATCCTAATACAAGGCAAATTACTAAGGAAAACATGGGGAAAACCTTGTTAGGACTAACTAATTCCAGTTTTATAATTCCATTTTTTTCCTCCTTGTGAGACAATTAAAAAAAAAAAAAAAGAAAATCGTGTTTTTGTTTCCTGTAGGAGATTTGCATGGAAACCTGGACGATCTTTTGTTGATATTCTATAAGGTGAGTAGGCAGTCCATGATGTAGCATTTTCACTTCACAACTTGTTGTTAAGAACATGTATTTACGTCTGGTAGATGTGTCACTGTTAGAACGGTGCATGCAGTGTGCCTGTACCACACACGCAAATCCTGGAACAATTTGAATGGTGTCTTTGTTGTAGCTTTTTCTTCTCCATATCCTCCTGCTCACTGTGAAGGAGGAGATCCAGGAGATCTTTCTCTTCCTAAATGTTGAGCAGCAGCATGAACCGAAACTTAAGAGGGTTCCTTGCAATGTGTCCAAAGTCCTGACGCTGTTTTATATTCCATATTGACTAAAGTCTTCTTTAAAATCTGCTTTAAATCTTCTAAAATCAGGAGCTAACTTAGTTCCTGATGTAACACTACACCATGGGTAATTTTGGCCCTCCAGGGAAAAAATGCAGCAGCTTTCATTTAGGCTTTCCATTGATGCCTGCAAAGTGTTTTTTATTATTTTTTGTTGACAGGAAACAAAAACGAGCGCTATCTGTTTAAAAGCTTTTTAAGTCTTGGAAGCAATCAGATAGTCTGCACAAAATGGAAATACCTTGGGCACCCTTTACATATCCTTGAACAGCTGCTCACTTTTTAATGTTAAAAAAGCATGGTGCTCCTTTACTGATGTGAAGAAAATTAAGCTCCAGGCTATCCTTACCACAGTTGTATATTTACATGAAGATGCAGGAAATTTCCCTATGTTTAGTTTCACATTTATCTTTAGCATGAATCACCATCCTTCATTTAGCAGATACTCCCTTTGATTTGAGCTTTCCAGGGGAAAGGGTTTGTGTCTGATCCTTATACATTCATCTGCACTGAATGGAGACTGAAGTGGGCTAAACCAGGTGTTTAAATGATGTAATTCCCCCCTGCTTCCAACTTTGTTACACTTTATCTGGCACTTGTTGAATGGAAACTTGGTTGGTTTGCCCAAGTGCATAACTGAGGCCTCTGCTGGAAGTATAATCAGACCTTTTTACAGAGTTCTGCTTTCCTTATTAATCAATTGATTACGTTTAGCTGGTTCTTGGCTTGCAGTCTTTTAGCTGTTATTTTAATTAGACAATCTTCCTTTTTGAAACTAGAATAAGAGTATGATACAGATTGATTTGGGAAATGGGAAAAACAACTATTTTTAAGATAAATGCTCAGATATTGTTATATTTGCAACTGCAATCAGCCTCAATTTTACTGTTTTGGAATAAACAGAAGACAATCTTCTTCCTCTCTCTAATGGATGTTACAAAGAGAAAAAACCTCTAAGCACGGACTAAATCCTGACTTAATAAATTCAGAGCCAAACCTCCCACTGACTTCAGAGACTGGAGTTTACCCCCAGTTGTTGTCTGTTGAGCTGCTAGGGGGGGTCCTTCCACCAAACTGAATAAAATAGATAAATATTTTGTCATTTCATAGGGGTTGAGAAAATAGAGAGCACATGATAGAGCTGCTTAGATATTTAAAGCAAATTAGATGACACAGTTATTTTCTGTCCCCTCTGAGCAGTTTACTCAGCCGAGAAGCGAACCCAATCAGCCTCTGCAATGTATTTTTTTCTGCTTCCCTAACTCTGTTTCAGTGGGAAGGGATTTCTTCCTCTGCATTGGTATGAACCATCCATAACCTTAAACAAGAGGGTGCAATCCTGAACAGTGCCATGAAGAGTGTAGTGATCTCCGAGCTGAAATGGCTGGTGAAGCATTTTGCAGGCCTGCATGCAGACCAGGTGCCTTGAGCGTGGTGCTCTGTCCAGGGAACTTTTATCACAGCACTTTCACCAACTGCCAACAGCAAACACACAGAAGCTAGCAATCTACAGTTTATCAATACAATGCTGGTTGTAATAGTGTATAATTCTTAAACCTGGCTTGGGTGAGGCTAAGATAATTACCTCTTTCTCAATAGCCAGTTTGTAAGGTTCATTCAGTCCCTGCGTTAAACTCCATTAAATCACAGCACTTCCTGAAATTTCTTGAAAACCTTGAATTTTAAATTATGTATTGCTAAGTTAGATTGTTAAATGGATGCTATGGATAGAAATAGCCTGAAGCTGTAGAAAATACAAACGACAAACGGAAGTTAGTTAGTCACTAACCCAGCAGATACAGTAATGATGCCCAGCAGCAAGCTGCTAATCATTAGAGGGCCTTGTTCACCTCTTTGACATGTCAGAGGCTGCAACAGCCTTTAATTTAGTTTTGCTTTTATTGTTGGTCAAAACACAGAAAAGAAAGTAAAAACTTTGCATGAGTGCACAACAAAACTGAAATGTCACATTGAAGTTGGAAGTCCAAAACAAACTCTCATTTAAAACTAAGAGTTGTGGGTAAGCTTTTTGAAAAGAAGAATGATAGAGTCTGAAGAGTGCTTCAGCAGATCTGTCTTTCCGTGAGGACTGCAGTTACAGAGTGGTTGTGTGTATACTAACAGTCTGCTGGCGAGTCACATGCCTACGGGTTTTAAGGCAAAGCTTTTATTAATTAATCTTTCCAGGAGCTGCTGCTGAGTCTCTCTCGTCCATTCTTTTTTAAAACCACCACAACCCACTGCATTATCAGAGTCTCATAAATTGCTATTGTAGGGAGCAGAGAGCAACCACGAGCCTCCTCTAAGTTAACTTGCAGAGAGCTGGTGAGAGGCTATGGCAAAACCCAAACACGTCGTAGTTACAGCAGTCAGGAATGTGCCGCGGTGGGAACTGAGAGAAACAGGATTCATTACTGCATCCCGGCATAACGCACTGATTGGGACAAAAAAGATATTTCCTAATGGATTCAAATTAAACGTTTAATTGAGTCCCAGGCTAAATCACGCATCCTGCAATAAACCTGCTAAGGCAGTACACCAGGGAATGCCACAGGAACACAGGAAATTGTGGACACTGATGTAGAAGCTATATTGAGGAAGTGGGATGTCTTGCAATGCTGCCAAACCTGTTAAGAGTGGCTTCCACAGTTGTACTGTGATTTTATAGATGTTCTATTGATAATTCTTGTGCATTCCAATTGTGAAAACAGAGGTTTTCTTTTTCTGGCAAGTCAAAATGGAAATAATATTTCTGATATTCATGATCGGAAATGATGAAACTACATGTAGTTACTGCTATGCTTTCTGTAAGCTGATGGCAGCCATTGACTTGTTGATAACTAATCTAATGAAACATACCATCAATTCACAATACTAGCTTTTGATAAGTCACCATTCATCATAAAGCATTGCTCTGTATCTTCAGAAAAAATAAGGTAAGAAATACCTGTGTGTACAGCCTCTCAGGTTTGTGAGTGTTCAAGTATATCTTTGCCCTGGGGCGGAGCAAAGTGCAATGTGAGTAAAATTCAGGTAGTGCTTTCAGGATTAAAGCAACTGGAATCAAGTTCTTCAGAGTTCTGTATTAAGATTTGATGCCCTCTGGACTATGGTCTTTCTCAGGAGTTTTGGAAGCATGCACTGCAAACAAAGTAAATATATGAAATCCATTTTCTTACTGTGTAAGGAAGAGGAAACATGAGGACCTTCAGACTTGTGTCAGAAGATAATTTTTCGTGGATTTGTCTTCCATTCTAAATGAATGACACCCTTCTATTTGCAAGTGCGTAACTTCCTGGCAGCAGCTGCATTAACAGAGAAGTGTATTTTATTACAAGTATAATGTTTCGTTTGGTCCCTGTCAATTTAATTTAATAGAGGAAATGATTAGAGACAGCATCATAAGAACACCTAGAGAGGTCATCTCTTCTCTGATGGCTCATACAGGTTGTCTGATATGGAGGTTTTTGTTCTAAGCAGTGGAAATAAAGAAATGTTGCATTTTAGGTTTCTGTATTATGCAGGATTTTTTGCAGATTTTCTAGCAATGTGATCTCATTTAAGTGCTACTTCCTTTATTACAGTAGCATAGCAGCATCTCTAAATGTCCTTGTTTTTGTTTCCCTCTGCAGAATGGTCTGCCTTCAGAACAAAACCGTTATGTCTTTAATGGTGATTTTGTTGACAGAGGGAAAAATTCTATGGAAATACTTATAATCCTATTTGCATTTCTGCTTATCTACCCCAACGATTTACACTTGAATAGAGGAAACCATGAAGACTATGTCATGAACCTAAGGTAGATTTTAGGGGGCGGGGGGGAGTATCTGGCCTTTCACTAGAAATGTTGGAGCTTTTGAATGCTACTTTAGCCACTGTGACATTCTAAACCAGAAATAATGTTTTCTCAGGTATTCAGGTGTCACTTTGCATCTTCAAGATGTTTGAAGGGGGCAGAGAACATCCTCATTACAGACAGACACTTGAATGGGAGTCATGTCTTGTCTCTGACCTAATCACAATCCATTGAAGTCACCTGGCTTAGTGCGGCTTCCAGAGTAACAAGTTTGGGGAAAGGCAACGGACAGAAGGATGATATTCTGGTTAAAGCATTGGCTTTTTCCATAGCGTAGCAAAAGACATAACAGTATGCCATATAATGGAACCAGTAAACCAGGAGCTGGTATTTCACTTAACTTTAGGCTAAGATGTCACTTCCCAAACGCAAGGGGCAGGTAAATATCCTACCTTCTACGCAGTGGAGGTCCACTGGTTGGGAGGTGGCAGTCTGCCCCATTGCAGGAACAGCAGAGACCGTGTTTTCTAACACAGACATTTGTACTCAGCTGTACAGCGCTGCCAAGGGTGTGAGCACAGCCAGCGTCTCTGGCTGCAGTGAAAGTGTGACCTGTAGACAAAATAATCTCACAGACGTGATGAGAACTCCTCAGTCTTGGTCCCTACAATTCTAAGCCGCCCCAGTAAGTCTTTTGGTGGCTAACTGGTGGGTAACCAGTTGTACCCCTTCCAGCATTTGATGCATGCACACAGAATGTATTGCTCTTCAGTCCAGGTATAAACCTGGGTTAGAGGCCAAGATTCAAATCATATTAATGATCCATGTAAGAGAATGAGTTTCACACGATCCTGCCTTTTTCTGCACTTAATTACAAAAAACACTGTAAACCAAGATCAGTTATTTCATCTACAAAGTAGGACAATTCCCACCCAAAATAATGGAACATATTAACAAGTCTGTGATGGTACGGAGTGCAAAGATGCATTCCTGTGTGTGGTTCTTTGTGGGGCATTTTGATTAGCAGTGCTGCACATCGGTAAATTTGAAAGCTGAGAGTTAGGGTGTTGTGAAAATGCCCCTCGCACCAAGGATGTCTTGGTGTTAAAAGCATGAGGTATCAAAATCCTTGTCCTTTGTGGGGGAAAACACATGACAGATGACATTGTCTAATAAAGTTGAGTGATTTAGGACAAAGCTCTGCGGAGGTTTTGTGGAAATTTTTACCGATTATCAGTTAGGTTCCTTGGAAATTTCTCTCCAGTATCTAAGCAGTAAAACTGCTAAGCTTTAGATGAGAAAAAGGCCACTTAACAATTATTGGTCTGGATTCTGTTCCTGATCTCTTGTATGTACAAGAAATCAATTTAACTCAAGTCTTGAGACAGAGCAGAAGAAAGCACATTTAAACTGAGGTGAGACAGAATAGTGGGAGAAAAAGAGCAGTAGAAAACTCCTGGCAATCACTGTAGTGCAGAAAATCATGCAGAAGGGGCATACTGGAAACCAGTTCATGATGCTGTCCTATTTTCAGATACGGCTTCACAAAAGAAGTTTCTAAGAAGTACAAGGTAAGATTCCTCCTTCTTCACCTATATTTTCTCTGTAGTCTTGCATTTGTGTAAATAAGGAAACTTCCAATAACTTTATTTAGGTGTAGTACAGAATGACTTTAGTAATGTAGTTGAAATCATTTTTCATTTTCAGGGGAATAACTGATGAAACAACTTTAAGTATTAGCCTTTTATGCTCAGAGATCGATGGGATGAAATAAATAACATTCATAAGGCCACTCAAGAATACAAAAAGAGGTGAATGTAAAAGAAAAATTAAATGCTGTAGAGACAGTCAAATGGAACTAAAGCAAATGTCAGAACATGTTTGTCAGTGTTGCAGTTCATGGTGTCACAGGGATGGAACTGTTCATACAGACTGTGGCAGACACTTCAGCAAAATCTTGAACTTCGGAGCAACAGAATCTGCAAGGAAGAGGCTCTAATAGAAACACTATGTTTTACAGGACTATGGGAAACAGATTTTGTGTCTTCTGCGAGACGTCTTTAGCTGGCTTCCCCTCGCCACTATAATTGATAGCAAAGTTCTTATTCTGCATGGAGGGATTTCAGACACTACGGATTTGGATTTCCTGAATGCACTTGAGAGAAGTAAGGTAAGAGATCATACTCACATGGGGCTAATTTTGTTTTCTTTAAAAAATGTAGCAGTACAAATGCTAAGATCAAGTTGTTTATGTTAGGAAAGAAAATGGCCGCTGTATAAGGCGTGTAAGGAAAAAAAAGAGTCTTGTTTTTCTTCAGAATCAGTGATTAGAAAGGAAGGTTTCAGTAGGTGTTGGGAGCCAATCGTTTCGCTGCTGTAAAATAGCGCAGGTCTTTTGACTTTAAAATAGCTAAAAACACTTTAGGTACCTCTTTCCTGCAGTGATGACGCATTAGCCAGAAAGTATGAAACGTACTTAATTCTCAGGCATTTCTAAACACTTCAGAAATCAATCTAGCCGTGCCTTTCCGGCACTGCCTTTTGTCCTGGTGCTTCTGCCATCTGTTGGGGCGGGGGGGGGCGAAGATCTCCACCTGTGAGGCTTACCCTGGCAGCAGCTGAGCTTGGGGGGAGCCCTTCCAGCAGGATCAAACTTCAGGACGTGGTCTTGAGAAAGAAGAAACTACTGCTTTTCAGGGATTTAGAAGACAGAAGCATCCATTTTTTTCTGAAATAGGGCACAAACACAGCTCTTTCAAAACAGTGGAAAATGCTGCTGGATTTGGACAATGAAGTTGAGATGCCTGCTTGTGAGTGAGGTGCTTAAGTTCCTCATAATCAGTGGAGATCCAGGAGATCTGGTGGAGATCCAGATCTTTATAATTGCTCAGATGTAGGTCTCCAGTGCTGTTCTTGGAAGCACCCTCTAGCCAAGGGATGTCCCCTCTGGCCTCTGCCTGACTCTGGAGAAAGTCTTCTTCGCAGGTCTCCTCCACCGGTCGCTTTTAGGTCTGGGTCATATCTGCCCACCTCACGCTAATTCACAGACATGGCAGAGTGTCCCAGATGGCACCAGATACCTATGTTTAAGCAACTTTGGGTACCTTGTCATTAGTGTCTGTGGAATGGAGAGCTGTTTCTCTCGTCCTCACATTTTCTAATACGAAAATAAATGCTTTTCAGGACAGTCAGGTGTATCTCCATTTCTTAAAGATGTGAAAAAGGGCAATGAATACTTCTGGTCATCAGAGTCCAGGCTCTGTTGGCTATACCACTGTACACTAAAATTGGGCGTCTAACTACAGCGGTAGGTGTCTCAGCTGTGAGCCGAGTCCTGCCCACGCTTTCACCAAGGCTGGGCTCAGTGTGTTACTGATGGAGGATCTGTGAAATGCAGAATTAACAGGTGAGGGTTGCTGCCACACGAGACCGTGGCTAATGAGACATGTGTGGGCCACAGCTCAGGGCAGTAGCACTCAAGGCCAACTGATGCATTTTAATTGGTACAGCTGGCAACTGTCAGGTCTCAAATACCGGTCAGTGCACTGGGGAATAACCCAGTGTTTTGCATTTTGTTTTGCATCAGTCCTTTGTTAAAGAGTAGAACTGGGGGGAGGAGGGGGCGGTGTCTGTGAGGGGGTGGTTTTGTTGTTGGGGTTTTTTTGTTCAAAACATGAGCTAGTATGAGAAAATTACAAACAAGAAGAAAAGATACTCCCTGGAGAAGAGTCTGCATTCATGGGCATTTATGGAGCCATAGCACACAGCTCCACAAAAGCAAATGCCTGTGCATATTGGAGGAGGTTGATTTAACAATGAAAGGGCCTGATTTAATACTTCATCAATTTCACTGTTATCCTCCTGATGTTCCATTTATTTTAGCTGAATTAACCTAGCAGCACACTACTGTATCAGAGCAGTAGTGAACACAGATTCATCTTCAGTGCAGTATACATGGGTATTTTCAGTTTCCAGTGACACTTAAGTGTCTGCCCTCAGCCCAGACCATCCTTGCTGTATAATTAGAGCTTGTGATTGACTGTGTCTTGGAATGGGTCTGTGTGTCATGATGAGAATATGAGAGCAGCTCTGAAGAGGCTGGCTGCTGACAGATGTAAAGCCAAATTTCTGCAAGTGCCAAATAGCTGCAGCTTCCACCAAACCTGTGAGTTCAGGACATGAGAGTTTGGTATTGAGTACAGGAAACGGGAGATGATGTGCCTTTCTGCTGACATCTCTGTATCATCTTTATGTTCTGGTAACTCTTTCAATGATTTTTTTTTTTTAAGTTGAAATCTTTGATGCGGCCACCAAAATCAGGGGGAGACAGACAGGACCAAGTGACAGAGAGAATTCCCACGACCAGACCCAGTGCACACATTGCCAACCGGAATGTTGCAGGAAACACACAACACATCTCTTCATCGGGCTCTACTGAGCCTTCAGGCTCAAATTCTTCTTCAGACCCCACCCTGAAGGAATGGAAACAAGTAGGTGAAACCAAAGACAGACTGATACCAAGCAACACCCTGAGCACACCCGGCAGGCGCTCTGTTCAGGCAGCACGTTCGAGTCTGAGGGGACGGTCTCTTAATAAGGAACCCATCGCTCTTGGCAGTATACTAGCCGGCTATTAGTTCTTTGGATGCTTTTGTAGACCCGGTAATAAGGGCTTGTGGTTTTATACCTTACAATTTACCCGGTGTTTCCTTTTCTTAGCCGTTAGGAGGAGGAAACTGCTCCGTATGGGATGTGTTTGCCTGCCCTCCTGTGGTTGGATCTGTTGGTACATACCTGGTGGTTTAAGTAGGTCAGACTTCGCAGTTGTCGGCGATAGTGAGCACCTTTTTCTTGGCTGTGGTTTTAGCGCTGAATGCTGATAGCGTCCGAAAAACCTCAGCTCCTGAGACCTACAGGCTGATTACTTGAGTGCGCAATTTTGGCCTCTAGCTGTTCATTTTCTCTTGAATATTAGAGGCAATATGGAGCCCTTGTCATGCTGTAATTTAATAAATAGTGATAATTTGAAAAGTTTAATTTGCACAGCTATTTAGAAGCTCAAAATTGAGTGCTGTGCAAGTTTATTTTTCTGAGCTTCCTTTCAGACAGCTCCTTTAAGGGGCACACAATTCCGTTTTGCTTTTTGAGAAGCAAATCTGTCTCTGAAAATGTGACTTCCTGAGCTACATATCTGACCTATAAACTAATGTCGTGGGCACAAGCAACCCCTCAAATCTGACACTCCCCCAGCTAGCCAAGCCACCACTGAGCCACACTCACAAAGGTGAAGTGGAATGTGTTAGTGTAAACCTTGTCCAGTGAGGTTTAAACAAACATTTTGCCTAATATTTGCTACTGACTAGAATTGTTAGGTTAGGTGACTTTAAACCGTGATAATTCATCCGCATGTCTGTAAAATCTTGTTTTGAAACATGACCTAACCCAAGACAACAAAGCCAAAGGCAATTCTTTTCACGTTTAGAGCCGGCACTCCCAAGCTTAGTTTAGGTAAACCCACTAACCCGTGTGGTTATCTGACGTGTGCCCCTCACACCTGTATGCAAAGAAGGCAGCTCCTGCTGTCTTTGAAACAGCCGGGGGTAGCAGGGCCATTCCTGATACCCCTACCCGAGTCTGGAAACTGCAGCTGTAAAAGGTGGTACATTTCTGAAATATTTCATCTGAAACAACCCCAAATCTAGGTGTTTCCTAAGAAAAGGAAAAAAAAAAAAGTTTCAGCCCAAAAGAATGCCCCGCTGAAAGGAAGAAAACATGAGACCTGCTTGTGAGCTCAGGTGTGTTTTCTCCCCATACTTTTGCCACAGCCAGTACTTTAGACAGCCACAGCCTGTCAGTCCTCACCTACTACCAGTCCTCACTTGCTTGAGTTCGCTATTTACAGATCCTTGACATTCTCTGGAGTGATCCAAGAAGCCAAAATGGCTGTACACCAAATAAATGCCGAGGAGGAGGTTGTTACTTTGGCCCTGATGTCACTGCCAAGCTGTTTGAAAGGTATAATCTGAAGATGCTCATCAGGTCTCATGAATTTAAGCCGGAAGGTTATGAGATCAGTCACGATGGGAAGGTAAGATGCTTCCATGTAAAGCAGCATTCTCCTGTGAATTTCACGGGCACATCCACAGTAGATTTGTCCGTGAAGTTAATAAAGCAACATGAGTGACTTCTTTAAAATGAGTTTGCGGGAACTGTGTGCTAGACATATGCTAGAACGAATTATGGAGTTCTGACAATCAAAGTTCTTTACAGCGTCAGGGAGTGGGGACTGGCTTTTTACTCACGTGAAAACAAATCAACATCAAAAAAAAACCCTGAGGAGAGTTATGTGTAAATACAGTGCAAGAGATGCTCTAAGGCTCTAGAAGCCTTTTAGCTCAATCGTTTCTCTTCTGGCCCTGCTTTCTGACATGCTGCATCAGGAGGCGAGCAAGACTCCTGAAAACCAGGTCCGTCTTCGAAAGAGGTTTCTGTGTACAGCATGCTGTATCACACTGTCCTCTGAACTGAAGTCTTCCTATGACAGGCCAAAAATGCCAGCCTGGAGCTCTGACTCGAAAAGTGCAACCAATCCGGTGAATGACATAGCTGTTGATCTCTGGTTTTACATGCAGACACTTGATTTCATAACCTGTATGTTCTTCTACGATCAGTTTCAGAAACCAGTCTCGAGAAGAGTTGCTCTAGCCAAGCCAGTTTCTTTGTTTCCTATGACCAGGTTATCACTATATTTTCTGCCTCCAACTATTACGAAGAGGGGAGCAACCGGGGAGCGTACATCAAATTGAATCCTGAACTGATTCCTCGGTTTGTACAGTATCGAGTCAGCAAGTACACACGCAGGCAGCATCTTCGGGAGAGGTAAAGCTGTGCGTGGTATGCACCGAGCGTGCACTCACTTAGCATGTGAGCACCTGCCACAAATCTGTACTGTGACTGAATAATTGAACAGGCACCTATTTTCCTTGGTTTTCTATTTTACAATTTCAAAATTAATGCAGTAGACAAAACATGTTCTAAGTACTCTAATTTGGTTTCCTGAGAAACTCCCAAAGGTAATTAGACATGGTAAGCGGTTAGAACAGACAATTGTCAGGGACTCATAAAGGGCCTGCACCTGTCTGTCAGGTCTGCTGTAAGACTGCAGCATTAATCTGGACAAATCCTGTTATGAATTGAGTCCAAAAAGTTTATGATGACAGCTTTGCCGTGCCTACCACTGTGGTCAGATTTACTAAAGCAAAGCAGCTTAGAATTACCTGCATAAACTCGATTAGCTCATAAGTTCAGATTATTTTTATGGGGCTTTGTTTGTTTTGTTGGTTTGTGGTTTTTTTCTTTTCCCAGTGTTGTCTTTTGATGACCCTAAGCATACTACATGTTAAAGGATATTAGAAATTGATAATAAACATTGAAAAGCATAAAGTGCTAGAAGAGTTGAATCCTTTAATGATCTGCTCTGCATTTTTTGCCTCCTAGGGTGGGTACAATTGAATCAGCTGCCTTGAAGTCCTTACGAGAGAAGATTTATGCTCACAGGTCTGAACTCAGGAGTGCTTTTGCACAGTATGACCCCAACAGCACAGGTAACACAACCTCTCAGCCCAGCTGCCACCACAGGGAAAACAGCTCCCAGGCGTGTGTGGGGGCAGAGAAGAGGGGTCCTGCCTGCCAGCATAAGGCAGAAGGGCAGCAGAGGCCGGCTGATTTTACATTCTTCCTGACCACAGAGGATAGGTGTTAGCAAGTGCTTAGCCCCAGGAAACAACTGGAGGGGATGAAGCTTGAAGTAGGTAGAAGAAAACAACTGAAACCCATGGGCAAATAAGGAAATGTTTTTTGTTGTTGGGCAGAGAGTTTGGGTAGGCAAATCCAGCTCCAGAAGCTCTAAGGTCACCCCCTTCACTTAGGCGTGTCTTCAGATGTCAGACAGGGAACTGCTCTCCTTCCAAGTCCCTGGGATATATCTGAGTAAAGATGACTGGCTGTGCCACTAGGAGACACACACTCGCCCATCGGCTGAAGAAAAGTCAGTGTTGAGTTGATAAATGAACCTTTTATTGTAGGAGCTAAGAGTTAATGCTTTCTAGCACAAATACACCTTTTCCTCATGATGACTTCTCATTTCACTGGGTTGTCACCTGTACCCCTAGAAGGGCAATCGCTAACGTGACAGCACTGTTTCTTTAGCCACTGAACAACTGTTGAATGTATTCTGTCTTGTTGGGTTTTCAGCCACACACATCTCTATAGTTGCAGCTCAAATCTGAAGGACGCATCATGGCATAACCTGGTTTTCTCAAAAGGTGTTAAAACATGCTCAGCATCGCAACAGAATCACAAAGTTGCTGAGGTTGGAAGGGATGTTATGGAAATGTCTAGTCCAATCCCATTGCTCACTGTTACGAGAGTTTTTTTCCTAGCGTTAGGAGAAAATGTTTGTTTTGCAACTGTTCTTAAAAACAGCAGAAGGTGTGCTGGTGACTGATGCATGCCGTGCTGGGTCACCTACCACTCGTAACCATGAACTGACCCCTTCCGGCAGGCAAGATTTCCGTCGATGACTGGGCTGCAGCGATGGAGTCTGTCCTGCAGCTGGAACTGCCCTGGAGGATGCTGCGGCCGCAGTTAGCACAGATGGACCCAGACGGAGACATTGACTTCATGTCATGTTTTTACGATTTGAAAATAGATCAACCTATAAAAGAGGTAAGGGGGAAACCGCCTCCTTGCAAATCTGGGAGGAACAGCTTGTGGTGCAGCTTGAGGCACAAGAGGGTGGTTTGGCCAATCAGGTGGACATCGACAGCTGAACTAGTTCCCCAGCTTCCTTTTATAGTCACTGGAGGGAAACGAGAACTGCTGGGGTACGACTCATCATTCCCTGCTAAGGTAGATGCTTAAAATAGGTTGGATGAATCACATGCGTGAACTGCTTCTTACTTTCTGTTAACCCGTGAACTCTCAAGGGCGTGCGGATAAGGGAGCCGAGGAGATGCAGCAAACCCTACCTTGCGCACTCAACCCTCGCTCTTTGAGACGAGCTTTTCAAATGTGCTCCAGAGCCAGTTCAGGCGCCTGTAGGAGGGAGTCACAGTTGTAGCTGGACTTGTAGATGTTAAATGGCAGCTGGGGTCTCTTCCACAGCATCCGGTTGTTACTGAGTGGCTGCGCAGGGCTTCAGTACTCAGCTATCACCACCGTTTTTCTGAACGGCAGGATCCGTTCACACACGAACAGCGAAAGCTTTGTATCAGCGCATGACATACACAGCTAATCTTCCCCAGATTAGCCACAGTTCCACAAATAATTACTGAAGGTAGGAGGTGTGACGGGCTCCTTCCCCCCCTGCCCTGCCATCTGAAAGTGACAGGTTTCAGCTGACTACTCCTCAGGGCAAGACACACAACTGTCATGCCAGGGAACTCGAGCATAAGGATTTTCTATTTAAACATCTGACAAGTTAAACTGGGAAAACAGATTTAGGTAGTACGCATGCTGTTGGCTAGATGAACCCACACCAAGGTCTGAATGGTTTCCTGTACGTGATTTCAAAACCAGGTTCAGCCAGCCTTGGCGGAAACCCTGTGCAGATACAGAAAGGATCTGGAGATCATCTTCAACATCATTGACAAAGATCACTCAGGTAAGCCCAGTTAACTTCATTGTACCAGCCCTAGGAAGCCTATGCTAGTTATCTTTCCCCACTGTGTTTCCTCCTTAAGGCTTCTAAATATAGAGGAACCAGAGGTGATGTCATCTTTCCAGTTTAGTGCAGACTAATTTTAGCAGTCAGGCTCTAACCATGTAAGGGAACGGTGCAAGGAGCCTAACGAGAGAAAAAATTCTCACATATCCCATCTCCAGTACTGGCTTCACTCTCCTGGGGGCTTCTTCCTCCCTTCCACTCTCACTCTCAGTATTTGCTGCTTTCTCAGTTCCGCTGGTGAAAGCATTAGATCATTACCTGAAGTAAAAACGTACTGCAGTCAGGAAACCACAACACCCACCCAAGCCGCGGCAGGCAGGTACCTTTCTGGCCATGAAGAAGTGTGCGTGCATGCGTGTCTGCAGGAAGGGGAAATGGCGCGGGACAAAGCAACCTGCCGTCTGTCTCCTTTAGGTCTGATTTCTCTGGAGGAGTTCAGCCAGACATGGAGACTCTTCACTGCTCACCTGGGCATCGATGTGTGCGATGAGGCCCTCGACAAGTTAGTCCTCAGCATAGACTACAACAAAGACGGCCACATCGACTTCAATGAATTTTTGGAGGCCTTTCATGTGGTTCACAGACTGGAGAAAAAGGCAAACTCATGAGCAGGGCCGTTGCGGGCGCTCGCCCTCCTGTCGTTAGACACAAGCAGTCTGGGAAACGGTCTCCAGCTGGGCAAACAATAAACGGCTGTTCGACGTGGTAAGCCTTGCGGTCACTGTGTAAGCCTTTGCTTAGTCCCTTTGGGAGGGACACCTGCTAGTGCCGAGACAGAAGAGATGAAAACCCACTGCTGCTAGCATTACTGCGTCACTGCCGCATCAGTAGAATTTACCCCGCCCCTTGGTGGCACCTCCCCGTCAGTGTAACCTGTGAACACTGCCCAGGGAGCCCCTGCAGCCCCCTGGGCAGAGAAACGCTGGACGTTTCTTTCAGCAGTCCTGAGTGACGGCTGGGAAATGGCGCTGACCCCCACAGGGAACACACCGGACCTTCCCCGGCGACACAGCAGGCACGACAGAGGCCTTCCACGGGCTGTCCCGTCCCGGAGAGGGCAACAGGGAGGAAGGGCCATCCCCTTAACAGCCGTACTTCTGCACTTAATCTTGCTCTTCGCGTGGTGCGGCAAAATGAAACCGCCCCAGGTCCCCGTCTCTCCTCCCTGAAGCTTACAGACACAAGGGGAAGGAGCGCAGCTGAAAGGCCCTGACGCTTGCCCTGCATGTCCCCTTGCTGCTGTTACTGATCCCTGCGTTCGCGGGGCTTTGGAGCTAAGGAACAGTTACAAGTGGCCACCTGAAGGAAGGCTCCATGCGCAGCGTGCTAATGTAGCGTGCGACAGATCACAAAATAAAGCTTCAGCATTCACAGTAATGTGTGGGGGGTGTCTCTCTGTTCTGGTACCCTACGCATGTCAGAGCACAGCACACCCTTCCTGAAGATGAACTGGATTTCTTCAAAACAAAGAGATGAGTAAAAGCATTAAAGTCATTTTGTAGGTCTGTAAAACAAAAGTAATTTTGACACGACGGGCCCGCCTGGAGCTGGATGCCCCTCCCTTGCGCGTTAGGCCCTGGCAGCAGCACCCTGAGAGCGAGTGGCACGCAGCCAGGCCGGCAGCTCGCTGGAAGCAGCGTCACCTCACTCCGCCTCGGCACGCGCACTGCGCAGAGTGCTCTAGGGGCACAAAAAGGCTCCAGCTGAGCCCGTCTTCAGATTTTAACGGCAAAGGATAAGCTAAGTAAAGTAGCTAGGTTTTATTTAGTAACAGTGTTGAAAGTACAAAAACCCCATCCTTCTCAGTTTATCCTCACAGCACGTAACAGCAGGAGCCCAGGGCAAGGCCGGGCGTGCAGCCGGACCCGGCCCTCGCCGCCGCTGCCCCTCCAGCGACGCCTGCCCGAGGCCACCCAGCGCGGGGCACACGCACACCCCCTCGCCTTGAGGGTGCCGTCGTGAGAGGGGCCGCGGCTGTGAGCGGTCCTTGGAGCAGGGACTGAACAGGCCCGCAGCAGCGCCCGAACCTTCGCCCTTCAGGTACCGATGCCACGGCTGGTGGCACCTCTCTCCCCCAGTTTCTGGGCAGCTCTGCTCCCACCTCTGGCCCACGGCAGGCAGTGCCCGGGGTCGGACTTGGACTGACCCCGGCGCTTGCTCCACTCACATCCCAGCCACTGCTGGAGGGGTGACACAGGCCCGCAGAGCCCCGTGCCCACAGGGGTGCAGCCCCACCACCGCGATTTAGGACTGCTATGGACGGCGCAGCTCCCCTTCGCCGCCCAGGAACCAGCGGGGCTCTTTCCCTGGGGAAGGGGGGCCACAGCCAGCAGGACAGAAGCCAGACAAGCCCTGTACCCCAGCCATCACGCTCTCACATTTACATGTAGGAACAGCAGCCAAGGGAGACGAATGCCGCTTTTGATCTGTCTGGTCTGACAAACTCGTGTCCTTCGGGAAGCCCAGGTCCCAGGTGGGTCTGGTGTCACTCATTAACGCCCTTGCTTCTGCGGGACACGGTGTGTCTCCTTACATTGACCTTCTTTCCGTAAGCGAGATTCCCGGGCCTCGAAGGCAGCGGTGCCATGCTCTGCTGGCTGCCCGGACACCGACAGCCAGGCCCGGCCCCTGCCACTCAGCCCAGCCCCGCGCCAACGGCAGAGCCCTCGCGTCATGACCTGGGAGCGCACCGCTGCCTTGTGACAGCTGAACGCACAGGCACGCACACAGAGGTGGATCCTCAGCAAAGCAGGGGCTCTGTATAAAACCTCCTTTGCCTAATTAGGTTTGCACTCTCCAACTGGAACGGTTCTTCGGTCTGAGCAGCAACACAGCAGCAAGTTGCAGCTGTGCCCGACCTGGAGGTAACACAAGTTTCCCTTCCATTGGCCTTGCCTTTTGGAATCCCACCCTTCACCACCAGCTGCCTAAACTCTTCAAGTTACCGCATAAACACTTTCCAAATGCTGGCACGCCATGTGATAATTGATCATGATAACCATAGATATACCAAAACCTAGGTCATAAACGAATTTCAAATTAAAGATACCAGTGATACTCCCCTTAAAAGTGTTAAGGGGTGTCCAGGTATGTTTGGCCATAGGCTCGACTGCTTTGGACTTCAGCTGCACATAAAACGAACTACATCGCCCTTCTTATTTCTGAAAACAAGATCACCCTGAAGATAAGAAAAACGAAAACAACCCCCAAAAAACTAAGAGTGAGGGAAAATCATCTTGCACTTCTCACAGTTTAGGATTCAACAAGCAGAGCGAACACCACTGCTACTACTGACTCTTCATATGATACCGGATAGAACAAGCGGTCACACAGGCTCTTGGGTGCTCACGCTCTGCACCGTCACATCCGCCTGCTTATACTAGACAAAGGGTTTTGCTTTCATTTGCTGGGAAACAAGCCAAGTGATCTCTCACAATACATATGAAAATGGGAAAAAATAAAACCCTAATGAAGGCAAAATGACTTCCACATCTGAGCACTAACTGTATATCTGAACCGTACCTTTACACCAGCCCCTCAACAGGCCCACAGCTTTCACGGTGGTTAACGCAGAAGGCCAATGGCATCCTGGGGTTCATTAGGAGGAGTGTGGCCAGCAGGTCGAGGGAGGTTCTCCTTCCCCTCTACACTGCCCTACTGAGGCCTCATCTGGAGTACTCTGTCCAGTTCTGGGCTCCCCAGTTCAAGAAAGATGAGGAGCTACTGAAGAGAATCCAGAGGAGGGCTACGAGGATGGTGAGGGGACTGGAGCATCTCTCCTATGAGGAGAGGCTGAGGGAGCTGGGCTTGTTCAGCCTGAAGAAGAGAAGGCTGAGGGAGGACCTAATAAATGCTTACAAATATCTCAAGGGCGGGTGTCAGGAGGATGGGGCCAAACTCTTTTCAGTGGTGCCTAGTGACAGGACAAGGGGCAATGGGCACAAACAAGCATAGGAAGTTCCGTCTGAACATGAATGAGGAAGAACTTCTTCCCTCTGAGGGTGATGGAGCACTGGAACAGGCTGCCCAGGGAGGCTGTGGATTCTCCTTCTCTGTAGATATTCAAGACCTGCCTGGACAAGGTCCTGTGCAGCCTGCTGTAGGTGACCCTGCTTCGGCAGGGGGG
>Ga0065711_1028211_pt1 | contig 42909 bp, 15 predicted proteins | sample Hoacrofraction12_FD_59098 | JGI IMG/M metagenome (GOLD analysis project Ga0065711, IMG submission 59098) | Hoatzin crop microbial communities from Cojedes, Venezuela - Epithelial fraction 12 v2 (version 2) | ecosystem: Host-associated > Birds > Digestive system > Esophagus > Crop | place... | reverse complement strand
GAACAGGCTGCCCAGGGAGGTTGTGGAGTCTCCTTCTCTGGAGATATTCAAGACCCACCTGGACAAGGTCCTGTGCAGCCTGCTGTAGGTGACCCTGCTTCGGCAGGCGGGTTGGACTAGATGACCCACAGAGGTCCCTTCCAACCCCTACTATTCTATGATTCTGTGATGAGCACTCATGTAAGAGAGGAGCTTGGCTCAAATGCCCATTGCAACAACTACCTGGACATCTTACTTCGTGACCTTTCCTGAGAGTCAGATTCGAATTCTGCAATGGAATTCAAACCCAGCTCACCAAGATGTATATGGGACATGACATTAATTCAAACCACTCTACAAAGCTGCAGCAGCGCTGGCTTGACCACTGCACAAGTCATCCATTTGAATTAAAAGTTGGGTGTCTCACCATCTTCTGTAAAAAACTTTCTCCTTTAAGTGAGAAGAATGCTCTGGTCATGCCTCACAAGAAGGAAATCAATCTGATTTGCATCTGGGTGGAAGATGCGCTCTGCTGCCCAGTTCTGCCAAAACCGTAGGGGCAGCTGTAGGACTGCGCAGAAGAAAACTTTGTGCAATAAGGGAACTGTAAACAGCAACCACCTCTTCCTCCCCTCCAAGTGTCAACGCAGACATTCTGGTGTGTCTGTGGGATCAGACAGCTGTTCCAAAGATTTTGCTCTCCGATGGAGGGATCTACATGACCTACATACGATCTAAACCCCATCTCAGATATTCATAACCTCTTTTGGACCTCAATCCAGAGCTAGGTCTTTATACTTCAATAAGCAACTGGAAGAACTATTGATTACACAAATATATGCAAGCTGCCAAGAGTGACTGTTTCAGGATATCCACAACTGGAGAGCACAGTGACTGAGTAAACACAGACACAGTATACAAAATGAAACATAGAACAGACTTAGGAAAACAATTTCCAGAAGCAAAAAACCTAATAAATTCATGAAATTTTACATATGGATCATTTCTCATATAGATGTTTTTTTGCTGGCAAGATAATCAGCTTGCATTTGTCAAAAGTAAGAGATCTATTTTAGACCAGCATATAAAGTGCAACAAGTATCAACTCACGCAGTCAGACTTCAACTGAAACTGTTGCTTGGACATACAAGAGCTATCACAAAATAAGCACCCCCTCAAACCTTATGCTTTTGGGTTTCACGATAATTCAGAATGCCTGCTCAAATATATCCACCCATCTATTGTTTTGCTGTCTGTCTTAGTGTTTTTCCATACAAGCAGCAAATCCCAATCAGTCTGTTTTTACAACACAAATGCATGAGATTAGTGACTGCAGGAGCAAACAGAATCAGTTTAAATCCTGTAAGACAAGTGAATGATATTACTTCACAAGTATGAAATCTGAGATCTCTTTGCCTTTAATTTAAAAAACCTGTACCTAATAATCACATTAAAGTCTGTTTGGCATGCCAGACAGTTTTTACTTCCTCTGTTATTTTTACAATTTGAACGTCCTTTGTAGTTACTGAAATTAATTTATGCCTTTCAGCAAATATTTTTTTTTAACTTTTTATCTATAAGGGTATGTATTGTCAAGTACGATATACTTCTATAATTTCACAACAAAGTGCTTTTTCTCAATTTTTCAATTCAGCATTTGTCAAATCAAACAACATAATTTTTGCAGAAATAGTAGTCTTGAAACTCCATTCCATTCATTATTTATACTATGTTATAGGGTGTTCACAGTGCTTAGGAAATTCAGATGTAACTTTTTTATTTTGTTTTAAAAGGTCAATTATTTCCTTAAGTATTGGTGGACAGGAATAAGAACTAACCCTGGAGCAACAAATTCAGCAAGGAAAATGGGTCAAAGAACAGATGTTCAGAGGATGACAGAGAGCACTAGTACAGGTAACCAGGTCAGCAGGCAGGAACCCTGATTAGAGTTAACTGAACTCCATTTCCCTTTCATAAACAAAATACTTGAAAATCTAATTTATAACACTAGCCAACTGCAATAAAAATTACTTTAAAAGCTGTAGAAGCTTTCAGTTGTGAAAGCAGTAAGATTTCATTATACTAAGCCAGGTGAAAATCATCTTTATGGGAAGAGATTGCTAAATTCCCAATATGCACATACTAAAATGACAATTAGCAATTTAAATAATTAAACATACTGATAAAATGAGCACAACTTAACCTCATCTATTTTGGGTTGATTATTCATTGGCTGTTACAACATGTCTTCCTGAAGACAGACAAGATAAACATGTCCTATATTTAACATGACAGAAGTTAAGGTAATCAGCCTCCTTACAGTATGTCTGCACCATGGCTGCAAGCTTAGCTCTGAGCTGAAAAGCCCAGGAATATGTAGCAAAGGTATTTATGCTGGTATCACATAAGGCAGCACAGATATGACCAGCAGAGCTGAATCAGCTCAGGGGTACCACAACATGGACATAGCTGTTTGTTGTTGGATTTCGGCTGGCACTTCCCCAGCGGCCTGCGTCACGTCATGCGGGTGTACCTGTTGGGAGGGGGAATCTGGTCGACACACCCATTTAATGGGTCATATAGTAGCCCTTATTTGTGCAGTATTTTGGGAAATAACACAATTAACAAACTTCAGTGTCTACAAAACCTCAATCTGAATATTAGTAGAGAAGAAAAAAATACCTGAAAGAACACCTTGTTAGGAATTACTGAATTTATGAATAGTCGAGCTAAGGTATATGCAGTGACTACTAACCAAATATCGTGACTATGTGGCTTTAATCTTACATTTTCTAAAATGAGTTCACACATGCTTCCAATTGTAGAGAAGGTTTTCTTTCCTCCCCCTTCCTCCTAGATAGCTTGCACTTGCTAGTCTAATCACAGACCATGTGAAGGGAAGGACCTAACCTCAGGCAGAATCACTACATTCATGTTGTTGCTGGCAGATGTTTGTCTAACCTATTCTTAAAGGCCTGCAAACCTGGAGCCTCCACAGCACCTTAGTCCACTGCTTTATCATCTCCACTGCAATTCTTTGCCCCTCAATGTCTAACTCTGCAGCCTGTGATAAAATTTGGGGTAATTACTTTTTGCCCAGTAAAACTGATGCATAGCGCAAGCCCATTCCTCTTTGCAGCTCTCCTTTTATGTAGCTGCATACTTACATCCTCAGTTCATACTTTCTTTCAGTTCAGCAACATGAATTCCTTCACAATCTTCCCTTGTCGGTCACACTTTAGAGAGCTATTATTCTCTTTATTCTCATCTGGACTCTTTATATTGAATCAGGTGTTTAAGTGTAATACTGAAAACTAGACACAGACTAAGGATGTAGGTGTAGATTTACCATTCTCCTGTGTGTATATTCTCCGTAAGATGCTTGCCTTTTTCACAACTCACTAGTTGTTGACTTGTATCTCGCTCATTACTTCCGCGTTCCTCCTGCTGTTTAAGAGCTACCCTTAGCCAGTTTTTTATTTGTGAACTTGATCACCGTCTTGCTGTGTGTCCTTGTATACATTGTCTTTTTAATTTCACCCTCTTTTTTGCATCTGATTTTTCTAATTTGTCCTGACCTTTCTGAATTCTACCAATCTTCCAATATACTTCCAGTTCCTCTCAGCTTTGTAAGATTTACATGTGCTCACCAGGCACTGGGGTATCAAAGTCATGTTCTAGCAAAATCAAGGAAGAATCTTCCAAGCTGAACAACTCTCTCTGGAAATGAGTCAGACACACAGACTTTTTGGGCCTTCTTTATATGTGAAAAAGCAGTATTAAAGCTCCAGGCATGAGACGTTTTGCTTCATACTGTCCCAAAACTCACTACCATAATGCCAGGAGGAAAACTCAGAAATACTTTTAAAACTCCAAAACAAATAAACCCACAACACTAAGTTAAAACCACACCATGAAGCAGAAAAGTTCACAAAAGCAAAGAACGCTCTCCTCAAGCCACTTCATCCTGCTTAAAACTTGCCAGTGGAAATTGGACTAGATGACCCACAGAGGTCCCTTCCAATCCCTAACATTCTGTGATTCTGTGAATATAGTTTGATGCAGGAATTTACTTCTTAACAAAAGGAAGGAGTTTAAGACAATTTAAAATTCCTTTGGGGTGGTTAGAGGGACTGAATTTCACTGATGCTCTTCTGGTATATATGAATAGTTTCAGCTTATTATTTAGAATTATTGAAATATTTTTCTAACCTTTTTTGCTGAGGAAGAAGGCATTGAGACCAGAAGCAACAATGGAGAGATGATTTTGGACTGGATTACTTTGAACTCATTTTATTAGCACCTGTTTAGCTGATCTACTATTAAAAAAGGTTTGAATGCTTAAAATCACGTGGAAACAAGCACACTGTACCTTGCAATCCTTCCTACTGTAGCTGTCTGACTGTGAAGGAAAACCAAGCCTTACTGCTGTTGATACTTTACAGGAGAAGAAACCAGCAGAAAGTGGTCTCAAGTTTTTGAAAAGGATTGCCTGTGTCACAGAAAATGTTGGAAAAACAAATTCAAATTTTCCCTTGAATGTTTTTCAAGATCTAGTGCATTTGCCAGATAACACACACTTCAAGCGTCCTCTGGCCCGACTAATGTTAAATTAGCTCTAAGCAAGAGATTCCCAAACTCTGCTCCACAAGTTATTTCAAAACAGCACTTCACAGCCCAAAACTTACCTCCCGGCACCTATCCCAGTGGAAACAGGGAACAGTTGTTAGGGCAGCAAACACTGCCTGCACTTGCAAACACCTCTTTTTCTGTGCACAAAGTTTAACAAAACCAGAGGTTCTTCTGGCAGCTTTATATTTCTTATGCAGCTATGGTGATGCCCAAGCAAAATAGGAATCCTTGCTGTAAATTCAGATGCTATTCTATGTCACCTTCACCAAATACCAAGGGTAAGCTGTACATCTTGTTCAACAGCTGAACGGATATATCTGAACTAGTTCCCAGTTTCAACATTTCTGATCCTGAAGCAGGAACAGTTTGAGATCCAGAGAAGTTTCCAGGGAGCTTTTGTTGAAGTGTTTCCTTTCCAGCCTAATCACTGTAACTCTGTGCAATCCAGTGATAAAAGCAGCAGAAATTCCAACACGCAGACTGTGCCAGGAAAGCTGCCCTAACATTATCAGCAGTGGGAAATTCTCAGAGAAGGAAAAACTTGTGCGGAGAACACTTACATCAATCATATAGTTGGAGGTCACTGGAAGTAAAAAGGATTACTCAGACCTTTCTCTACACAAACACCCCTGAAAATTCCTTTTTTTATACAAGAAAATGACAGCTCTTAGAATTCGTTTCTCTTTCCAATTCACTGAAAAGCATGTTGCTCAAGACTCCTCGCCTAAAGGAAGAAGCAAACGAGCTTTGTTTTTTCTTACCAGTACTGGATGTGTGCAAGTATGGTGGCCAAATATACTACGCAAAGGATTCCCAAAAAAGAATGTTTTTACACCGTCTTTGAGGAATCAAACAGAAAATGGGTGCAAAAGGCAGTGTTAAGATAGTGTTAGTTTTGTGATAGGTATATGTGGTAGCATTCCACATGTTTGTACCATCAGTAACAAGCAAATTCATAATTTTTTCTAAAGCAACCTCAAAAGATCTTTCCCATGCAAACTGCATACTACCAAGCCATGTGTAAGTATTTTTGCTATTAGTATCTGCTTAATAAAATGTAGCATCTTTTTAATAAAGTCACTCCACTTCAGCAGTATGAATACTTCAGGAGTATGATAAACAACACTAAACAGAATAAACAAAAAAAGACAATTTCATTTGTATAGCAGGTTAGCAACTTCTTGCTTACATCCACTTATTTGCAAATAATGTCTTGTTCTAACATTATAAGAATGCAAATGGCCTATTTTCTAGTATATGTGAGTAACAGAACTGTATACATGCATTAAATATTTAAGAATAACTTCTAAAAATATCTTTTTGTCATTATATCAACAGGGAAAAAAACACTTAAGTACGCAAATTGCCCAGAAGGCTGTAATGGGTTATGTTTCACTCTAGTCAGAGGCTCTGTTTCCCATTATTTCAGATAATTCCTGAAATATAATAAATAAAGAACATCTAATCTCAGAATGTGCATCAACAGATTTAAACATTATTCTCATTAACCCCTCCAGAACCTATAAAATAGGGGCAGCTGAAAAGGCTTTCAAATGGTCCTCAGCAGACACTACATCATGTTCTAGTGATCTATTGCTTGAAAAGGAAAAGTCTTTTGCAGCCTAGCCCCTAAGGGTTTTAAGATCATAACACTTAAAAATCGTTAAGTACAAGCTTTCTTTGATATGTGGTACAATACTATAAAATGTGAATTAACAAGGATATTAATCATTTTACACAGTATCATTATTAATCATGCTATAATCCAGAAACAGGGACTGAAACGGTATCATATGTATAACGCGTTTCACATTTTTGTAAAGGTATTTCAGTTTAATTAATGGAAACCACCTGTCTAAACACCATTAGCTCATCTACATTTTTGAAGGACTGGCTTGAAACAGAAACGTAATCTTCAACCAAGTCACACAAACATTCCCTTGCAGTGAAAGGAGGTTGCTACAGAACCCAAAGTGCATTGTTTTTCTGTTATTGGGTTACAGTAGCTGAAGTCTGTAAGCAGCAGAATCCCCCCTCCAGCTGATCACTTACAGCTGTTCATTGTGGAGGGAGAGACTGGCTGACATCTGCTTCTTGCACAGTTTGTTAATGGTTCACTTCCAGGTCCTAAAAGGACTATAGCCTCTCTCAAAGACAATGTCGGCCCCCATATACGCCTGCCTTCTACACTGCCTGCCTTGTTCTGGTTTGTCACTCTCTACACAATGCAAATCCGAGGGAACTCACATCTGCCACTGATCGACCCAATTCGTGAGCAATCTTTTCCCATCGACCTGGGGTCCCCCCTGGGAACTTAACCATACTTCTTGTCAGCTGGCTGAGGTCCTCCTCTGTCCATTCAGGTGCCTGTAAAACATTTGTAAAACATTCATTACACTGGGATACTGGACATATTTTTGTGAGGTAATATACTGGAAAAAAAAAATCTTCAAACGAATTAATCAAATAGTATAAAACAAGAATTCAACAGTTTCATGTATCTGGATACCACCTCCCTATGCTGTTGCCAAAAATGCATAAAAACAACAGAGCGACAGTAAGATCTTAAAAACCCCTAACACTCAAAATATGCATTTTGTGTATTATATACACTAACACATTTAATTTCTATCAACATTTATACAAGATACATCACACTATAAAATGCAGTAAAGATTGAAGACACTTACTAAAATCACAGTTCAAGATATAAAAATTTTAGACATGTATTTATGCACATGAGACTTTTTCTTCCACCAAAGACAAAGAAAATATCCTCATTTTTACATTTTAAAAAAGGTCTCTAAACAAACCAGAACAGTCATTTTAGCTTTTTGTCACTGTTATCATCCCATTTTCGTATTCTGGGATGATTCAGGAATGAGATCTGTTGATTCTAATATTCCACTAGGACTATTAAACAACCCTCCTTCCCCCCACAAAACACGGTTATGCCACAAAACCAAACCGGATGCTTCTACCACCCAATAACCAAAAGCTAGAAAAATGTTTTGCTCTAACTGAATAAGACAACCTGTTAAAAATAACTGTCTTCCTAACGGCCAAATAAAAGCGAGCAGAGCAAGGAGCAGGCAATTAGAGCAGTTTAAGGCATGACATCTCCCTTGCCTCGTAAGGCAAGACACAGTAACCGTCTTTGACATGTGCAGCGTCTTTGGCAAGGACCGCAGAGCCGAATCTTTGTTACCATCAGTAGTTTGCCATTTTATTTATTTTTAAGGAATTCTTTATGACGTACCTCTTCTAATCACCACTTCCGATAATGAACGGGCACGTATCAAGCAGTTTGTATTACAGAGCCATTGGCACAGAACAACAGTCAGAGGTGAGTGACCCCAGGGACCATCTCCACAACTCCAGCAAAGCTTCTCCCTGACACTAATCCCGCCTGTCATTCTCCCACTGTGCTCTAACCACACTGACATCCGCCTGCCGCACCGCCAGCTTAACGGGGCCCTTCCTGACTTTTTACTGTCTCCCCCAATCAATGGTTCAAGCGTGCTCTTTTCACCATGTCCAAATGGCAGCTTCACTCATAATCAAAGTGCATTGCTCCTGTTAAAGGGCTTCCCGAAAGGCTCCACCATTTGCATTCATTTGCAAAGCAAACTACTTTTATTCACTTTGTTCTGCTATCAAGAGTGTTCCCTGAAGCAGATAAATTGGCATAAATACAACCTGCCACTTAGAAGACAGTAAATAATAGCCAATAGTAGCAAGGATTTCATCAATCGTCCTAGTTTGGATCCATGTAGTCCTTTATTCTATGCTGAAAGCCTCACACATTCATATTCGGATAGTTTTTAATACAAATATAAAATGAATTATCTGTGATGACTCGAATGCAAGGCGCTTAAATAACGTGTGTGTATGTGAGAGATCTCGCACATACATTACATGCATTATCATACAATTACACTCTGGCCTACAGAAGAAATGATAAATACACAGAAAATGTCCACATTGCACAATAACCTTATTACTTTTACTGTATTAAACAAGTTAATATACTCTCTATATTTATTTATCATATTATACTCCATATATATTTTATACTAAAATATTTCTCAGAGATTTTTTTAAGGGCAAGATTTGGGGTACTTAACGTTCTACTTACAAAAATTTTCAGCACTAACTTAAATAATGAATTATTCTGCAATTTTGGGTTAAAAGCATTTTTTTTCAAAAAAGTCAAATTTCATATCTCAAAATTATCCATAATGTGCAGTTCACTGTAATATTGTATTTAATTTGTATAAACTTTGTGTGGGCTTTCGGTTTTCTGCCATTTTTTGGTGTGTCTTTTTTTTTCTTGTTATTTTGGGTTTGGTGTTTATTTTAAAAAGTAAATTCACAGTTACTCTCTCTTACCATAGCCAAAGCACATCTAAGCAATTACGTGGAAAGCAGGATGATATTTTCAGTGATGCACATGAGTCAGAAGCTTTCCGCTAAGTTTTATTTTCAGACTTTTTTGGTAAGCTTTGATTTTCCTATGTGCTCAAAACTTCACTAACCATTTCTAAATATTACAGAAGCCATAATGTTATCTTCCTAAATTACAGACAAAACTATAACCACTCTGTAGATCTGTAGCTAATTCTATAGATAATTCACAGCACAAGAATTCATTAGCTACTAAAATATCAACTCATTAATCTTATTTCAAGCTGACAGTAATTTTAGAATGTGAAGATCTAAAACATTTATAAATGTGGAAAATCTTTGAAAAGGTTTTAGAAAATCTACTCTCAACCATTAAAGCTGTAAAAAGCTTTTGTGAATTTGCAATTCCTCAGCAACAGTTAATTGCGTCTTTAGATGCAACAGCGCCTACTGTGATCCAACTACTACAAGCAGCTATGAGGGTGGTCATGGTGTGAATGTATTCTCCCTGTTCTAATCTGTAGCCAACTGTAACTGCGAGAGTCAAATGAATGCATAAACATACTGCTTTGTCACCTAAAACCATGTGTGTCCAATATTCCTGAAACACAGGGCCAAAATTCATCTCTACAGTAAAGCAATGGAAGACACCACATGGTGAGGGGACAGCTGTTGCTACTACATAAGCATTCAGTTTTTGCATCAAAAAAGCCCCATTCTGGGATAAACTCCCCATACTGCATACAAAACTAAGAGTACAGAGTTATGGTCTACAGTCTTTAAAATGAAAATAAACTACAAGTGTAGATACAAAAAATTCATAGCATTCCCATAAGTCATAATCCTTTAACATGGTTTATCATACATAGCTGGCAATATTGAAGGATCAGTTTGCCCAAATCACTATGCACCTTCCACAGAAAAGAAATATGAATGTGGTTTACTGTTTATCATCACTCTTACAAGTGTATTTGCATTTAGCAGTGCCATACCACTTCTTTCAGCATGACATTTTTACACTATTAGGATTTTTTTTTAAATATAAGCAACTCTATTTTCAATAACATTAAAAGCAAATTTTTAGACAATAAAGCATTTATTTTCAAGAAAATAGTCTGACTTGTCTAGACCTGTTAACATTAATAACTATAAAACTATATACCCTTTTAATGATAAACCTGGGAAGTGGCTAGTATTTGAGAGTTTATAAAGAAGCTTTAGAAGTTATTTATATTGACTTGATAATAGGAGATAATTGGGTTTTTTAGATTAAATTTTAGCTTTAGACCATTTCTTCCTGTCATCAATATACTGTAGAACCAATTAAAATCACTGTTACATGGAAGTTAGGATAATGTTTTCAATCTAGCTAGGACTCTGCCCTATGCTTCATCTAATTTTGGTGATTCACCTATTTGAGCGTGTCTAGTCCATGATGTTGCAGATAAACCACGAGGCAGCATCTATTTAAAAATACCTCTGCAAACGCTTGTAGAACAAGGGTCCTAGTAAAATCCCAGACAGTTTTGTAACTCACGATACATTTAACCTACAAGAAGGTGGTGTTTCTATTAGTAACTGTGAGAACAGAACGTAAAAGTATTCCTGATTTAATTTCTTGCCCATAACATCTTATTTTTCTTACCTTCTTCCACATTATTACAATTTCTTGCTTTCCCTACAAGAAGTCTCAAGTCAGTCTCGTTTTATCAAGTCTAATACACGTCTGGCATTGTGATCCAGCTGCGGCTGAGCACTAAGGATCTACTACAGTTCTGAAGATCTCTTGTGAAGCTCTAAAGATCTGCTAAAGGGTATTAATGATCTGAACTCACATTCAAAGACACAGCATGTTCATGTACCTCTTTGTTCCTTCAAAGTCATTACTCCAATCCCATTTCCACCAGTAACCACTTTTACTAATCGAGCCAAGAAAACCATAAGGACAGGTATACTGTTTCAGACCAATGGTCAAGGTAAACCGGTAAGCTCATCATCTGTGCTCAGCGAGCGTAGCTGCAGAAAACTTTACTGCATACTTTGTGATAACAAGAAAGACTATATTTATCATTCCTCCTTTCTAGTTCCACTTTTCTTTGAAAAAACAGGGGCCATATGCAGATACTAAGAGGAAGGCAAGAATGTAGGTTACCTATATTTCCCCTAATATTTTCCCTAGCTCCAATTATTTTTAGCTAAAGGAATTTCTCTAGGCCAATATGCTTTATCTATTTATCTATTTCATAGTTCAATGAATCTCTCTTTCATTGTTTTTTCCAGTCTCCCCTGAAACTACGCAGACTTTCTGGATTTGCAACATCACCATCATCACCTATCTCCTACCCATTATACAAAGAACCACCTTCTTTTGTCTGTTCTGAACCTGGCTCCTGCTAGCTTTGATGACACCTAGCTCTTGGCTTTGAATGAAGAGCCAGCAAATAGTCTACATCTACTGACCTTCATGTCACAACTTCGTTCAAAATATCTCTCTATAGTATTCTCCTGTATGTTGTCTCTTCCTGGCTAAAAAGTCCTAGTCTAGCCAGCTGCTTTCTCATGTAAATGCCATTTTATGCATAATACTGCCCATGATGCCTTTTTCTAAACCATCTGCGATGCCATTATAACCAACCTCTTTGAAATAAGGTACCAAACTGCACACAGAACGATTAATTCTAAGTTTATACCGTGGAATAAGTAAGGATTCTTTTCATTTGCTCTCTGTTACTTTCTTAACAATTTCTAACATTTGCATTGTTTTTTTGAATGATACTGAGCTGATGTTTTCAATGAAGACAGTGCTGATAACTCCCCAGATCTCACTCCTCAAGGATCATAGTCAGCTCAGAGTTCATTATCTTGTGCATGAAGTTGGGACAGTCATCCACTATACCAACATTTGCATCACTTCACATTTACATACTGGGAAGGTTTTCTGCCACTTCATTTCCAAGCAGTCAGATTCATAAGATCACTATGCAGTTCTTCAGTGTCTGTTCTCATCTTCATTATTCCAAGTAATACTATCATTGACATACTCCCTCATCTCAAAGCTCACCTTTTCACCATATTATCATGTTCACTATACTGCATGAATACACTGTGCAGCACAATTCCTAGAAGAAACCCAGCCAAATGCCCCTGCTAACCTTGCTCTACTGAAAGAGCTATTTATTTCTATCCTCCATTTCCCATCTTTTAACTAATTATTTACCTGGGAAAATATCCTTCCTCTTATCCCATGACTGCTTTCTTTCCTTAAAAGCTTGCAAGCCTTGTTAAACCGTTCTGGAAAAATCAAGCGGGCTTTATCAGTCAGATCACCTTCTCCCTGCATATTCCTCAATCCTTCAAAGAAGTCCAGAGGGTTTAATGCAGGACTTTCTTCTATAGACAGAATGTTGAGGTCACATTTACCTGGTGCTCACTAACTCTATCCTTTATTTCAGTTTTTGATAGGTTTCCCGAAAGAGATGTCAAATGTACAAGCCTGTAAAGGACCCTGAATTCCACTGACAATAAGTAAACAGAAGGTCACATTTGCCATTTCAATCCTCAGGTACCCAAGAAAATAAGGAGTTAATTGAATTATTTAATCCCTAAATTTTCATTGAACTCTAAGTTACTGGGACCAGAGGATATGCAACCAAAATAATTTAAACAGTATTACATGAGTCTAAAAGAGATCAATTTTAGAATTTTTCAAAGCAACTACATGTAAATATGAAGATAGAACTAAGTATCTTCACTTTTATCATAAGCTGGTCAAGGTAATAACCTAACCATAATATTTTTTGTTTATCCTATTCGTCACAGAGGAATAATTTCTAAACACGCAGTTGAAGACAATTTTTCTGCAGCAAGAGTGTCCGTAGGAAAAGCAGGACTCCTCAGGAGAGATTTTTGTAGACCGTGCCTGTTTCAGAATGGGGATTTCACAGACATTTCAATTAATGCTGCCCTGAATAATTCTGTGTCACCCCTTGCAATTCACCACACTATAGACCATTTCCAGTACTGAACAGATCCTTGCAGATATGCATGAAACTCCTCTAGTGACATTTTGCAGTACAAAAATGTATGTTTCCTGTTCTTTAACTAAGCATCACTCTAAAGATCTTCCCTTTCATCTTATCATTACTTTGTTTATACAACAAGTCTTGCTGACAGAACCTGTCAAAAGCTTTAGAAAATCCATATACACTGTAAAGCTCTAATAAGGCATAACTTTTCTTTAAATTCACACTGACTTTTTACTATTATATTTAAATTGATACATCTAATATACCATTCATTTAATAATTTCAAAAAATTACCCAGTATGGAATTCATGCTAGCCAGTCTGTACTTCCCAGAATCCTCAACGAAGCTCAAAAACCGATATCCTTTTTCCATCTCTCATTTCAAGGCTCATCTAAGTAATCGCTAAAATATTAACAGCAGTATTAAATGGATTTAACATTAGAGTTCTTTTTAGGTCAACTAATGGTGAAGACCATTGTTCCAAGCGATTTTGTTATCAACTTCAGATGAATGATTCAATCTAAAACACTCCCTCCCCACTTGCCTTCCATGCATGACGTCTAAAATTCCCTGAACTCCTTTGTAGTAAACATGGGTGAAAAGGACTTTCAGCCCTAGCATGCTCTGGAAACTGCTTTATATTCTGATCATCCGTTACTTCAGCAAAATCCTTGGCAGAGTTCCTTCATCTATTTTCTTTGGGAAAAAGTAATCGTTTTTTGTTCTTGAGCTTACCTTATTTTGGATTTGCATTTGACTTGCAAATATTAAGCTCTTTTGCATAAACCTTTCCGCTTCTGAAGCCTTTTTCCCTTAATTAAGCAGCTATCTTCACTTTTTAGTCTGAGACAAGAATAGCTTAATTCCAGTAAAATGGGTATATTTGAGTTTCTTCTGCTGGCTACCATATTGATTATTCACAATTTTGACTTTTTCTTTTTTTAAACTTCAAGCAATCTGTTAACCCATCCTAACTGAACATAAACAGATTATTTTTAAGCATCAAAAAACACCCTCCAACAAAACCCCCTAAGTTTACTTTGAGAGTTTAAGCATATTAGCAACCAAAATGCAAATATGTAATCGTATAATGTCAATATAACAGCTCCCCTAAGTTTTTGGGAAAGCAAAACCAGTTGCCATTTATTCAGAAACATCAACTAAAATCTTTATTTACATTTCACAGCTAATGCAGGTCAAAAAGGAATTATTATTCAGCTGTCTCATTCCTAAGCCGTGCATCTATATGTACCTGCATGTATATGGCTTACGTAACGTCAGCAGGAAGCCTAAGCGAGTAACGGATTCTCCCACTGCCACCTTCGGCAGCATTACATGGTGCTGCTATGCTCTTCCGAGACTTAGAATAAGCCATACCTTAAGGCTGAAAAATCTGTGTTCTAAAGGACAGATAAAAAGCAGGGGAGGAGGAGGATAAGTAAATATAAATCAAGTGAAGAACCAGCCATGTGAAGCAGTAAGACAATTTTTCTAAGTTATGACTATATTCAGAAAGTTGCAGACAGTCGAAAAACAGTAGTAATCAGTCATCTGACAGATAAGGTGGCAAACAGTGACTTCAAAATGAAGCACTGGATGAGCTGCATCCTCACAAGAGGATTGCTATTACACCATCTTCACTCCAACATCTCTGGCTTTCACTTCTAGCCATCGCCCCTTTTGTGTTTTCCTTCCAGATTAATAACAAATATTTTCTCCCACGAAGACACCTGCTATGCTAAAAGGTCACTCTCCAAGTATCATTAGATACCTTTTTGAACTCTTGAGTAATTTCTACAGATTCTCTTTATGTCTATTTGCCACCTTTTTTCCATGTAAATCCCCAAATTACAAAAAGCCATTCAGAGCTGATCCTTCATCCCCTTTCCTACTCATTATTTACTCCTACTTAGAGAATTCAGAACCAAGAGTGTTTTTTAATACTTTCTTTGAATGTGCTCCAGTTCTCCATAAAGAATCTGTAGGGGAAAGCAATCCTAAGCAGTCATTTTCAGGTTTTGCAGGACAAGAACATCCCCCCCCAATCTCTAAATTGCTTTAATAAAAATATTTTCTTGCCAATAGAGCTGAAATTTCTCTAAAATCATGACTTGTTAATGACTAGTCATTGATATCAACAATCATCTAGTTAAAGCTACATCACAGTGGAAGTAAAAAGAATGAAAACACCTCAGTATTTTATTGTAGAAATATTCAGAAATATGACAGGAAAAGTGGTAATTTTTTATCAGGTGCCTGTGGCAAGATTTTGGTAGCCAGGGTGGCCTCACTGGAAGGAGGTGAGGGGCTGCCCGTGTTGGACACGGCCAGCTCCAGCAAATACTCTGCAGGAGACAGCTGAGCCCATCAGCCAAGCTGGTGGCACCTTGGGGGAAATGTATTTAACAGAGGGCAAAGTGCTGCACAGCACTGTGAGGAGTGAGGGAAAGTGTGAGAAAACAGCCCTGCAGACACTAAGGTCAGTGAAGGAGGTGGAGGTGCTCCAGGCACCAGAGCAGAGATTCCCCAGCAACCCATGGAGGAGACCATGCTGGTGCAGATACCCACGCTGCAGGCTGTGGAGGACCCCAAGCTGGAGCAGGTGGAGATGCCCACAAGGAACCATGACCCATGGAGGACCCACTCTGGAGCAGGTTTATCCTAAAGAACTGCAGCCTGTGGAGGATGCATGCTGGAGCAGGGCAAAGTGTGAGAAGGAAGGAGCAGTGAGGAACTGTTACAGACTGACCAAACTCCCTACACCCCATCCCCTCTGTGCCAGTGGGAGCAGGGAGGAGGGTAAAGGAACTGGGAAGGAAGGAGTGGAGTTGAGCCTTCGACTTCAAGGGGAGTGGGAGGATGTTGATCTAGGTTTTGTCTTTGTTTCTCACCATCCAACTACTTTTTATCTGGCAATAAATTAATTTTCCCCAGGTTGAGCCTGTTTGGTCTGTGACCGTAACTGATTACTTGATCTCCATGCCTTTACCTCAACTTATGAGATTTTTCATCTTATTTTCTCCTCCAGTCCTGTCGAGGAGAAGGAGTGAAATAGTGGCTGGGTGGGCACCTGCCAGCCAGCCACAGTAAAACCACCAAAGAATTATGAAGTAACAAATTACAACATCCTGGTTTGTATTTGGGGAAGTTTTGGGGAAGAATTCTTTGGTGATCTTCTCTCAAAACTACAGCAGAAGATTACCAGCATCTACAATTGCTGCTGTTGGTTACAACAGCACAAATACCAGATTTAAAAGTAAAACTCTGCTAGCAATACATTAGTCTGCAAATCTACCTCCACAAGAAAAAAAAATTTAAAATTGTTATCTATTGGGTATAACAAAACAAATTGGTTGGATTTCCTAACCTAACCAATGATAATTTTAGGTAAATAGTTACTCCCTCAGTGATTTAGGCACTTTTGAAAAATGTATTCACATTTTTGCTTTTTTTTCACTAGCTTATAGAAAAGGAAAATCTTCCATGGATGTCTACATTCTAAAGATGTCATTGTCACCTCTTTTAAATGGCAGCATGTATTGGTTGCCTTCACTGAAATACTGCAGCCCCTTCATGATCACAAAGGTTCAAAGAGATCACAGACAAAAATGACAATTCCATAAAACACAGATAAAATGAGCGTATAAGCAAAAGACACAAAACCAAAACAAAATTATCAGAGCATAAATGTCCTCACTTGAAGTTAGAGAATAATTACTCCCTACACAGTCCTCAAATAGTATCAGAAGCCTAAACTTCCTACCCCCAGCTTTCTTTAACGAGAGCTCACCTGGTCCAACACTTTGCTCAAGCAGGGCCACCTAGAGCCAGCTGCTGAGAACCATGACCAGACAGCTTTTGAATATCCATCTCCAAGGAGGGAGACTCCACAACCTCCCTGGGCAACCTGTGCCAGTGCTCTGTCACTCTCACAGTAAAAAAGTGTTCCCTGATGTTCAGAGGGACGCTCGTATCTGTGCCCATTCTTGTATGCTCTATCAGATGCTTGTATTCTGAATCACAATGCTCTGTTAAAACAGGTTAATTTGGAAGAAGGTACAAGTAATTGATAGGTTAGGAAATCATTAACAAAAATAAAAGGTTTTTCAAAGTTACGCTTGTTAAAATTCTACATGGCTTGAGGGGAAAAAAGGTATCTATCAAAGTCAGTGCAGAAACACATCCAAAATCCCACAACTCCTCCATGCAGTCACAACATATACATGGAGGCTGTGCACTTCTAGTAAATTTGAGTTTTGTTTTCAGAGGTCATCCTTCCTGTGGTACAAGGGATGACATTTCAGGTGCTAAAGTTTTCCTAGTACATCTCTCAGTTCCAACCCCCGTGCCATGGGCAGGGACACCTTCCACTAGACCAGGTTGCTCAGAGCTCCATCCAGCCTGGCCTTGAACACTTCCAGGGAGGGGGCAGCCACAGCTTCTCTGGGCAATCTGGTCCAGTCCCTCACCACCCTCAAGAGTGAAGAATTTCTTCCTTATATCTAATCTAAATCTACCCTCTTTCAGCTTGAAGCCGTTACCCCTTGTCCTATCACTACATGCCCTTGTAAAAAGTCCCTCTCCAGCTTTCTTGTAGGGCCCTTCAGGTAGTGAAAGGATGCTATAAGGTCACCCCAGAGCCTTCTCTTCTCCAGACTGAGCAGCCCCAACTCTCTCAGCCTGTCCTCATAGGAGAGGTGTCCATCACATACTCATACTCTTGAGTACATACTCATCACATCATTTATTGCCATCCTTCTCCTGCTAGCCCACTCATACCGCAATTCGAAAATCCCAGAACAAAAAGTGTATTTTTTCTTACATTATACTCTTCCTCCTTTCTTAAACAGATCCACCAGTCATGCTGACACTGCTGTATGGAAGACACTGAGTTATGAGGTTGGGACAGGAATTGAAAGACTGTTCTGTGATGACTTCTCCAGAAATGGTCTAACTAAAAGATACCAAGAACTCTTCTTGGTAGCAAAGCTGCTGTGTCCTCAGTAAAATGAGGTATATTCAGCGTCTCATCAAGGCACAGGTCACTGCAATACCTGAACTTGTTTAAGAGGAGGAAATACAACTAGATGTCTTAAGGTTCATTCCAGCCCTAAGATAAAAATTTTCATGAAACAAACATCTCTTGTTCTATATGGACACCAGAAAAAAAAAATGTTTTTTTAAAATTCTGGTTCTTGGCAAAGATCACTGTATCTAAGAACTTTATGAATCCGCTAATACAAACGGAATGGCATTACATAAAGTGCATGATCCTTTCAATTTATACATAAGCTGGAAGCTCATCAACTGGAAGTGACATAAACAGAGCCAGGCTTACTGGTAGAAGGGTGACTATAAACTTCTGGTGTTACTTGGAGGCCAAAAAAGGCAAAAGATGCTATCAAATGGATGAAGTAAGGTCCTTCCAGACACATAGAGGATCTAGCTTTAGAAAATAAAAGAACAAAACACACATGCTTTTTAGGCCAGGTTTTGTTTTATCCAGAATGGTTTTCTGATCCGGTTTCCACCCCTACACTGAGTTACAGGAACAGAACAGACTAACACTTCACTGAAGTGGGACATGAGCACTCAGGTGTTAATTTACCATAAGTTTAGGCTGGAAATTAGAGAATGCTTCAAAGTGATTTTCAGCATGCTAAAAGGACCTGGAGGGACTTGGGTTCAGAGGGGAAGATAAAATCCTAATCCATTCTAATATGGAGCTTGTTCCATAATAAGTTCCCTTACGTATTAAGATAAAAATACATTAGCAAGTTATTTGCAATGCATCAACTCCAATACCATTTTCTTTTAAAAAGAATGAGCTAAAGCCAAAAAGTAGTAAAGCATCTATCTCTAGCAATACACACCTGAAAAAGGCCACTGCTCTACAATTAAAGTTTTCACACCAGGTTCTAGCAAGCTTTGATTCTAGACTCAATATGAAGCTTTCTTTAACCTATAGCTGTTAACGTTTCAAATACCTGTCTACATTACTATAAAGCAATCTGAAAATTCCTCCTATGAAGTAGATAGTTTTCAAAAACATCAAAAATAATTCAAATTATGATATATTTTTATGGCTTTTGAAATTAAATTGTTCTGTCGTATTTACATAAAACCCAGCTAATTTTGTCTTTTTTCTGTTTGTTATTACAGCAGACCATGGGGGGGGGAAGGTTACTTCTTGCTGCGTTCTCAAAAATCAAATCTACTTTTCCATCACACAAGCCAGAGGAAAAATGTCACAATTAAATGGTTCATAAATATAACATTAACATTACTATTTAAGTCAACATAATTGAACAGAAATTAAAATGTAGTTTTTAATTGCATATTACAATTTAAATGGTAGCACTTGGCAAAAAGTGTTAACTCATTTATTTTTTAATTGTTAGCTGCTTCAAGGCAATTGTTTTAGTGCAGAAAAAAAGTGAGAAGCTCTTCAGTAAATTTGATTGTAGGACACTCAGGCATGTAGATCAAATAAACTATAGGTTGAATAGGTAATTAGGTTTAGCCTGTGATACATTAATGTGGAGACAAATTTCCAAAGAAAGGGAATAAATGTTTTTCATTTAATTCTCTCTTGAAACATCACTCTTTTTTGGATTTTTAAATGCAGTTTGAAAAGTATTTCCATTTGATAGAGAACATGAAATTGCAAATCTTCGAGAGTACAAAGGTCAATGAATTCTCCAGGAAAAGAATTCTGTAACTTTCACACATTCAATAAATCGGTGCATAGGGTAGAAAGTCCTCAACAGATTGCACGTGGTAACTTTTTTCATAATTACTTCATGCATTGATTTCAGCCTGGAAAAGGGCGGCTGCGGGCAGACCTTATAGCAGCCTTTCAGTACCTGAAGGAGGCATGTAGGAAAGATGGGGAAAATATTTTCAGCAGGGCTTGTTGCGATAGGACAAGGAGCAATGGCTTTAAACTAAGGGAGGGTACGTTTAGACTGGATACAAGGAAGAAATTCTTTACGATAAGGGTGGTGAAACACTGGAACGGGTTGTCCAGAGATGCAGTGGAGGCCCCATCCCTGGAAATGTTCAAGGTCAGGCTGGACGGGGCTCTGAGCAACCCGGTCTACTTGAAGATGTCCCTGCTCACTGCAGGGGGGTTGGGCTAGATGACCTCTGAAGGTCCCTTCCAACCCAAACCATTCTATGATTCTAAAAATCTTTGGTCATGCTGTTAAATTCACTAGAGAAGATGAGCCCAAAGGCACACATATACATTAAAGCATATGATTAGTCTTTATTAGTAAGAAGTGTTTCTCCTTCCAAGGTTATTATTTATCTCATGAAATACTAAGCAGACTAAGCAAGTGTCAAATATTTAACAGCATTGGGCTGTATACTCTTCTTTAATCCTCTTCAGTATAACATGGCATGCCATGTTTGAAAACATTAATATATGGTATTAAAAACAGTCAATACACTAAACCATCCTCAGTCTTACAGACTGTATCGTAATGAAGAAGATATTGCTACGCACTGATCCAGCTCACTGACGGCTCCGCAGGGCTGTCCTCTTCTCTCCTTTGCGCAGCTTTTCTGTCTTGCTTCCTTGCACACTTTTATCATAAGACAGAGATCTTTTCTCAATAAATTTTTGATTTTTTTTTCTTTTTTTTTACCTTGGTCTGTTGTTGGCAACCTGTTTCTCCTACTTTCATTCACCTTAAATAGCTTACCCAAAATCAGAGTTTTTTAGTTGTCCCTTGCCTTCCTTCATGATATAGTTTCAACTGCCTCCATCACAAGTATTTCAACACCACAGTTAATGTCTGAATAACACTCTTCCTTCCACATCAAATGCAACTGAATTCTTTCACTGACAATGCTATCTTGCTCTGCCAGTAATCAGTTATTCCCTAAAACAGCCTGGATATTCTGATCTAATTTTTAATTTGAATGCAGGAGGTACTCTGCATCCCAAAAACGCAAACATACGACACAATTACAGAGCAATTATCTTCAGCAGTGGTATTCAAATATTTCTTCTATACTAAGTATGACTCATCAATTAGGTCTATCAGTACGTTAAAACACAAGGGAAAAATCCAGCGCCCTTCTCTAAACAGATCAGATGTCCAAAGACAATAAAGTTCTGCTAAGCAGAATACCAAAACTTAGAGATTTTTTTTCAATATACAAGTTCCCTTTGGTAGAGAACAAAAACAGAGAATGGTATCTAGTCTACAACCTAATAGATGTTTTGACATGGCTCAAGGCAGCTGTGAATTTTGGCTATGAAGGCGGGGAAAAGCAGGAAAGCAAGGGGGGGTGGGTGGCGGAAATCTACTGTCCCACCAGAACATGCCTGCAAGAATAAGAAACAATATGCATTTAGGACTAAATGGGCTACCTGGCTTTTCTCATATGCACAGCTTTACCTTCCCATAATTTGTGGCCATTTGAAAATGTACCATTAATGTCAGTCTCATTTTTACTGTGCTCACTTTCTCATTAGTGGGCAAGTCTTCCAAACAAGGACAATAAAGAAAAAGCCCAAGGCAACAACGTGTTGCCGATACTGGTAGATATGCAGTCAAGACCAGTACAGTTAAAAAAAAAACACACACACATGCACACACATGAGACGTTACTACCTAGATTCTCTGTTGACATTATTTTCTTTATAGAACTGTTCCAATCCAGATTTCCAAAGTGAATTACAAGTATCACCTACTAAATACTAAAAATAGAAGTATTATGTTTTCTGTGTTCATGAGTGTATGTTTGAACAAAATAACAAATCCAGGCAGACAGTTTATCTCATGATTAAAAACAGAACACTAGTAGGGGAGGTTTGGATGGTCAGAACGCTGATGTTGCCTAAAGAGGTCAATGTAAAAAAATCTGATGCTATGTAACACACCAAACCTGCTGCTTTTGTAAGTAAATGTATGCTGTAAATGCACACTTACTTTGTGAAAAGTCCGAGGGCTGCAGAAAAACACAGATTTTCCACAGTACTCAACTGCAAACCATGCGAGAACCTCCACTCCTTCACAACATGCATCTCAAGGATAGTTACTGTACTTAAGAATTTCTCCCTTTTGGAAGTTAGGGAAGTGCTATCATCAATATGACAAACAAACCTCAACTGCAATGTACCATTTCTCATACTGTGCTATCATTAAGAGTACTCTCCTCTTTTGTAGGTTTGAGTAAATAATGCATTATCCAGTAGCATTTTATAAAGAATGGTTCAGGCCAAATAATTTGCATCCCAATTCAAAGAGTACTGAACTTCAAATACGGACACAACTCCTATTCATTTAAATGGAATGCAACTGCATGCTCAAGTGTGATGAACTGAGCGTTTGAAGACTAAAGGTGATCAAAACCAGTGCAATGAAGACCAGTATTTACAAAGGCACCGCACAGCTTCTTGCAAATTTATGTAAAATGGGTGCCAGCTTCAGGACAGAAGAGACACTGTCAATGACAAGAGTCAGATTTTCAATGGCTGACTGGGAAAGATCGAGTTCCTGTTTCTCGTCACAGGTACGAGGTTTCTCTTATGTCAGCTACCATGTCTTCCTGTGACAGACAACTATCATGTCAATTCAAGAAATGAAACGGGACTCGAGACCTGAGGTAAATTCAGAAGTCCAACCTAAGTTAGGAAAGTTAGAGGTTACAATGCTGCCCGGTGCAGAAACAGCTGCATTTTAAAAACTCTGTGTTTGTCCACACAAATTAACACTTCGCCCAATTAATGTGAGCTCTTGGGTAGTTTTCAATTGACAGACTCAAAAAACTGAAGATACATACAGAAAACATGCCTGTAAAACTAGTGAGACTGAATTATGGTGGCAATTCCCATCAATCACTGCTTCGGGAGAACAGATTCAGTTGAAAAACTACTGAAAGCTAGAATTTGACACTATGCATCTATAGCACGGTGTTGAAATCAGTGTATTATTATTCTCGTCTGTACGAGACAAGAACCTAACTGCTATATTTGATTAGACATAAAGTTTAAAAACTCAATCAAGATCAGGAAATATCAGGCAAATATCAACTGTACTGCCTTAATTCAATACATGCATGGCTCATTTTTTTTTAAACTAGCATATAAGTGTTTATATAACATATTGTTACCATCTCTAGGAAATATCCTTAGGGAAATACATATTTTGGCTGTTTGTTCCCTTTGCAATCTAGACTGAATTTTTGTTGTGCTGTGAAACATACTGTTTCCAAAAACCTTTTTCCTGGCTGTCATATCAAATCATTTCTCTATATCATTTATATGCTTTTTTATGTTCTTCTTAAAGGTTCATAGCATAACTTTCCTGCTTGTATAGATTACAACACCTCTCCACCCAAAACTAGTTCTAGCCAGCCTGAGCATGATATATTTGAGAGCAGAATATTATTGAATTATGTATTCTATAAACACACCATTACTTTCTATAAATACAAGAATAAAGAAATAAAGTTTCCTATGCTTTGTTAACCTATCCAGCCTAACTAACAGGTCAAAGAGAAAGGCAGAAAAGGATATACATAAATTCCACATTCTTACATAGCAGTTGTTCAGTTCGTGTTTATTCACAGTCTTTACACATTCCTGACCTATTTTAGGCAAAACTCCATAACTCTTGGTTCAATTCTTACTACGTCTGACATTTGTCCCAGTCATAACAACTATTTTCTCTGAATCCATCGCTAGGAGAATTTATTCTCTTCATTTTGTATTTACAAATACCATTTGTTGTTCGATGTATATCTGCCATAACACTGAAAACATCAACTTGAGATGCTAGTCAAAGAACGTATCATCATCATCCAGTAACTTTTATAACTTTATACCTATTCTCAAGAAAAGTTAAGGATTAAAAGCATTGCATGTTTAATGCTGCAGATGAAATTAGATTTCAGACCCTAATGTTTTGATATTCACAGCTCAAAAGCAGAGAAGTCTTATTCTAGATTTAAAGATGTGGGTTCTCCTCTCCAAGGAAAACTCAATAATTAGAAGTAACAATTTTTTTAAATCACATTTATTCTCTCCTCAAAGCTGTTCAAGTCCAAAGTAAAGTCCACAGAGGCTTAAATATAGAAGGTTATTGTTTGCATTTAAGGAAAGATGATTCAAGGAGTATGTAGATCTATTGTTTCTAAACAAAATAAAAAAAATATATCAATTGGACAGATATATGCTAAATACACTAATTTGTTAGAAACAGGCTGCTCTGGTTCAACGGCCACATAAACAAGCAAACAGATCAGCTATAAACCCAACAAAAACATTGGCTGTTAAATATGATACTTGAAAAATTCAAAGTTTTTCTAGTTTTCTTTTGTCCATTAGGGTGACTGACCTGGTGGCTAGCAAAGAGGAAGAGATAGAGGAATAGAATCACTAATATGTATGTGTAGGACAAAAAAAATTACACAAACATTTTAGAATAACCAAGGTGCTCATCTACTGTTTTGGTCCTATTCCCTGCTTCACTAACACAGTATGTAACAAAAGGGTGCCTTCTCCACACTGTCCCAACTGTTACCATCTGTATTTTATCAATATCATGCTGCTGCACAGAAGAAAAATGTACACATTGTTTTCTACCTGTTCACCGGCCTCAGGCAGGAGCCCAAGTACAGATAAACTTCAAGATCTATTTTGAAAAGTATGCATATAGGACAAAAGTAGCTTTTTCATGAACACTATTAATTGCAATGTAAACATGGTAACTGTAGGAGTCACCTACAGGTTATAAACTGTAGAATTATTTAAAAATGCAAACCCCAATATTTTAGTTAGGCTGAGTCTGCAACATTTGCAGTGACACAAAGCATAATCAACCCCAGGAAAGCCTGGAGTCTTCTGACTTCACACACCAAGTACCACTCCAATGCAGATTTTGGGGTGTTTTTTTTTTTAAAAATGAAGTATCTTTTCAGTGACACTACATTGCTTAAGAGTTTGGTAATAGAGTACTGAGATTTTCACCTCAGGGTTACTAAATTCAATATGGCCCAGATCAATAGTGACTCAAAGTCATCACCATTTGATGAGAGTTTGGAGCTCAGGTTAAAATGTATTATGAGCTTAGACTAGCTCCTAGTGCATAGCTTTATAACTGACACTAACAGGTATGGTTGCTGGCAGTCTCACTATAGAATCTTAAATTCAATGGGCAGAGTGATTTACTTTCTCGACCTACAGCAATCCCTCTGGGTCAGAGTCGAGGCACACTAGCAGGACACCCCGTGAGGAACCTCAGACTGCTAGCTGCCTACTTGTATCTGTCCCAGGAATAAAAGAGCGTTAGAATACAGACACACTTTTCAGCCACCATATTTGTTTCACTGCTTAGAAAAAGAAAAATACGTTATTTCATAACTAGATGATCTCAGGTAGCACACTAAAACAGAATAACCCTTCCTCTCAAACACCAATTTATTAAAACATCTGGTTTATGCAGCACCTTAATCCTGCTATGATACAGACTGCTTGCTTAAGGAATTAACGTTTTTTAAAAGCCTGGAAACTGTATTCAGGTAATCTGTCACACAACATCTGATTAGAACAAGCACCATGTTATTTGCTACTAAAGAAAAAGCATGCTCAGATTTCAAAGCAGCACAGATGTGGGAAGATTCAAGGCAGAAGAGAGCAGGTGGCAGGCTAGCTGGCAATTACAAAATGTGCAAGATTATAAAATGACTAAGATTTACTTGTCAAAATTATACTTTTTAAACTAACAAAATAATAATTTAGCATTTGTATAGCATTTTGCCTTTTAATGTTATAAAGCAGAGAGACCTCCTTAGTACATTTAAAGTCAAATTATTTTATATCGTTGTTCCACAGCCAGCTTTCAAATAAAACCTTCATGATTAAAAAGCTCACTCGGTTATCAGTATCCTACCTGTGAAAGGCAGTGCGTTGATGGCCCAGGCTGAGAAAACAAAAACACAAACTGCACTTTAACCAGAAAACAGTTCAGTACAAGATGACCACAGCCTACAGTTCAATGACTGGAAAAAAATGGTAACTACTACGTTTCCAGCATCTACCAATAAAATGTGTAAAAACAATGTTTATGTATACTTCTGCTTCATGGTATTTTTAATAATCCTAACTTCAGGGTAAAAAAGGAAAGTGTAGCAAATGCAGGAGATGTGCGTTATCTAAGCTTCCCAAGCTCTCTGCACAAAAATAGTTTTTACTGCTCCTACTTTAGCAAAATCAAGCCAGGTGCTCCTGCAGTATCAAAAACACCCTAATGCCAAGAAGTGCCGCAGGATAACATGAAAAACAAAAATAATGAGAAACATCATTTTCTATCCATGCATCTGGTCCAGCTGGAAGGGATCTGGCACTGTCTTTCTCCACCTTTACCTCCCCTTTATAGAGCAAGCAAATATCAAAAGGTCAAAAGTATTCACCCCTCATTGAGGTAGAACTTAGAACTCTATCTTCAGAGACAAATGAGTCAAATAATGATATGGAATGAAGAGGAGATTCCAGTGAGAGAAGATGAGGAACCTGTAAACCAAAAGGAATTATAATCCTGGTTCCTCTGAAGACAACGATAAATCTCCAGTTGATTTCTCCAGGGCCAAGATTTTCATGCAACAACAACATTATTCACATAAACAATGAACTCATGAAAACAACGTGTGTTACAAATCATGGAAAATCATATCGGAACAAAGAATATGAGAGAAGTCCCACTGGGAGAGAAATTACTTGGCAATGATTCATCAATAAAATGATTCCAGAAACGGTAAATACATGTATTCTTGCATGAATATTTGCAGAAAGGACAGAATAAAATCAAATGTAACAAAACATGTCCTCTAATAGGTCGATCTTTCTTCTTCCAGCTCCACATGATTCATTGCCCAAAAAGAAACTACAGGGATAAATGGCTACAAAGTAATGCAATAGTAGTTTACCAGCATACACAGGCCACAACCTAGGAGACAGCCCACGGTAACATTCCCTCTACATTTCCCTTAATTGCTAACAAGCATACACAGAATGCTTTTTCCAGTCAATTTCTGGTGACACAAAGAAAAAAAAAATCAGAAGCTCGAGCTAACTAAATTAAGCTACTTATCTTGTTTTAACAACCTGAAAGAAGATCTAATCTGGGAGTACAAACACTCAGTGACAAAACAAAAATATTTTTAGAAATAAACTTTTTCAGTACTTGCTTTGAAGAGCTTTGTTATCAGCATGAGAATGAGCTTTCAGTAATTCCTCTCAGCTTCATAGTTACATGCAGTTTGCATGAAAAGTGTAAACAGTGCTATATGAATATGCAATTTAGTGCTAGGTAAGTATATGACTTCCTATATAGAAAAAAAATCGTTGAGAGTCTCATTACTTCATTTTCATGCTCTCAAATGCAATTGAGTCTCTTCACACTAAGAACAGGATAACTGGTCAAAGAAAGGTTTCATAAATGGTCTAGGTAACATGCTCCAGTTATGCATCTCCCCCCCTACCTGTGTTCCCAAATCTGAATTTGAACATCTCGGCTGTAAATTAAATTCAATATTTCTTTCTCTCCAAATTTATGAAGGGTAGTAAGTAATGATAAACGATTATCATTTTACCTAAAGCAGCCCGGAATGGACTGGAAAAACGATGCATCCAGTTATTCTCCAACAGCTTCTCTCTTCTGGACTGAAACTCCATCAACTTCACCTTTCCTCATAAACATGATTTTCTAAGTTTCTTTTTATTGCTGATCTAGTCTTCCTGTTAATTTTTCTTTCTTTCTGAAAAGTGCAAAAATCAAACCTATACAAAAGGCTCTAAAGGTGGATGGATCACAGCTGCTAAGAAATACAGAAAAATTACCTCTCCATTCTCTAATACTGAATATTATTTTAATATCTTCCAATAGCTTTCTTTTAAGTTCCAAGTAGAGAGTAACAACATGGCAAGACAAGCCCCTTATGGACATAAACTTAGTGTGTTCTTAAACTAAGACAGAAGAATAATTTTCCTATGTTATAAGCACGTTTTCAGCCAGCTTTGTAACCTTACGGAAAAAAACAAACCACAAACAAAACCAGAAAACACTCCTCTTTCTACATCCTTTGGTAGATCATTTTACCTTGCCTAAGAACGAAGCTGTTCTCTTCTCTATAGCCTGTTCCTTATCTACTTCAGTACTTAAACCCTGTGGAAACAGTAATCCACAGTACATTAATAGCTTCCATATCATATTCAGACAACAGACAGAAAACCCCAAATGTTTCTAAGCAACTATCAATAAAAATTAGTAGACCAATCCAAAACACACACTGGTACTCCAAACTGCATTTTATATTATCTTCCATGTACTTTTACATTGCTGCTATTTCATTTTGAACAGACAGGTCACTTAGTAAGGTGACAGTGGCCTATATTTTTTTCCTTCTTAAAATGGACTATGTCTGCTCTTCCATAAGGATGATACTTTAAATGAATTCTGAGGTAAGGACTAGCCTACAAAGTCTTCTGAATTTGAGGTCAAAACTTTACCTCGCCATTGGAGATGATAATTATAATTTCCAAGCAATTTTCATTAGCCTTTACTTTCAATATCATCTTCAACAAACACTGAAGGAAATAGTTAGTTTTATTCCAAAGCTATTCCCAGATCATGATTAATCTTAATTCCAGCCTCTCTACCCAATTCCCCTCTTGACCATGGCCTCAAGTTGCACCAGGGTGGGGTTAGACTGGATATTAAGGAAAATTTCTTTACCGAAAGAGCGGTCAGGCATTGGAACAGGCTGCCCAGGAAAGTGGTGGAGTCACCATCCCTGGAGGTGTTTAAAAAATGTGTAGATGTGGCACTTCAGGACATGGTTTAGCAGGCGTGGTGGTGACAGGTTGACAGTTGGACTTGATCTTAAAGGTCTTTTCCAACCTTAATGATTCTATGATTCTATTTCTTTACATCAATATTTATCTTTTTCTTCTATTCAGTTACAATATCCAACAGCTTCACTTTTGACTAGTTCCATTTTATTCCTACACCCCTTGACTTATCAGACATATTGAAAAGATCAGCAACAACTTATGTCTTTTTCTAGGCTACCAAAAGTGATTTTTTTTTTTTTCCCGAAGCCCAGGACACTGGACTCTGAAACCACCAATTTCAAAACCACCAAACCCTTAACACAAATATCCTTGTTTCTTTACAAATACAGAACTCCAGTTATTGTCAATGATTAATAATATTTATTTTACAAAGAAAATTGTCATTTTATTTTCCTGCACGGCCAAAGCCATGCTCTTGCTCTACAAATAAAATGTATGTAAGCTTAATGAAACCATGGCAAGTCAAATACTTCTGAAAGCCATTATCTTCTCCATGTTGGTAAATCTACTTTACGGAGCTATTTAGTCTATGACAACATTACTTCCTAGATTAATATCTGTCAGAGAAATATTCAGATTCCTGTTGCAGATGGAACAATATGAATTTTTCTTTCATACAGCTTTGATGTATCTAAATTCCTAACCCTAGACTTCCAAATTCACTCTTCCAAAGAGTGCAAATGTACTCTTCCAAACTGAAAGAATCATTAGGAAACAGCTTAGAGGACTGTAGACCATGAGCCATTAAACCAGCTTCCAAAAAACTCCCCAAAAATGAAAGAAACTTAAACAATCAAATAGGATCATGTATTTAAAAAACAAAAAAAAAAAATCACAGGGACTGACTTCAATCTAACAACTGGACATAACCTACATTTTTATCAAACTGGGCACTCTGCATGGTACAGCATTTCCAAAACACTAGTCCATGGATTACAGGCACCTCCTAAAGTACAAATGTCAACAGTGCAAAGCAGTTAGTGAACAATATTAAATGAGTTGTAATCATCTACGCTTGGGATACCAACAACAGGGACATCAACTCCACAGATGACATAGTAACATATTACTTTATCAAGGTCCTTTGGATCTTACTACACGGATAACTGCTCTCAAGCCTGGTTGGCTGTATGTAGTCCACAACCCTGAACTATCATGAAAGAACAGAAAAAAGCGAACAAGCTTTCTCACGAGTGAAGCATGACTATTTCAAGAAAAAGTCTGAGGGCAAAATCATTTAGAAAGAGTAACTTTTTCTTAAGACAAGCAGAACTGAGAGGTGAACATTACACATCACTTCATCGCACGTCCATGCAAGAAGCAGAAGAGAGAGGCAGAAGGAGGATGCTGTCCCAGTTCACATCTGTGATGTGTAGTGGAGGAAAATACATCTTTCTAAAACAGCAAAATGTGTCGAATGACAGTTAGGAACAATTCACTTGTGGTACAACCGTTTCCCCAGTGACCTCACTACAAATCATATGACACAGCCATTCTCATGTTGACATACAAGTGGCTCCTACAAGCTGCTAGAGCCAGTAACATATATTCTCCATTTCTTTGTACAGCTTATGAATCTGCTTCTCTCCACTACTGTATTCAGTGCCAATTTTGCACTGTGGTAACATATTAGCTGTCAAGGAAAGGAAGCACACCTCACCACAGTTTGTTCAGGCCAAACACTCTACCCAGACAGTATACCTGCAAATTGCCTGCTTGTCCCTAAAAAGTTAACCCCATTTGTAACAGAATGTAATTCAAAAAATACACTCTGATTAATCAAAGTGATGACATGCAATGCTGAACCTCCAGGTGTAAGCATATAAAACCAAGTTACTTACCTTTTAATAACAGTTCTTCGATGTTTTAATTTCTGTGACTCTTGTTTCTGAAAGGATGTACCTACAATCTGTTCTCTCAGCAGTGTCTTTGAAGACTCAACTTCTATATACTCTTTGTAGGAGGTGTGAAATTATAGATAGAATAGACCCACTCTTATTCAATTCCTTCATTTTCATGGAAATACAAGGAAAGACCCAATTTCCATCAGAGTGAATGCGGGTCCAGATAGTCAAGCATGCAACCAACCCAAGCTACTGTAAACAAACATACATCTTTTCTCCTTTAATCATTTGCCCACACAGCCTGGTAAGCAAAGCTGGTTCACAGAGATGCAACTAACAGGAATCCAATCCATGGGCACTTCTTGAGTTGAGGAAAACAAAGCAATGACTGTACATATGCTCTTAACTCCCAGGCAACTCATGTACAGAATTAAGGACCCGAGTTCTTACTTTCTCTAAGTGTGTAAGGATTCAGAGTGTCAATCCCTTATACAGAAGTCAAAAGCTAACGATATTTGCAGAATGGATTTGTTACAGAAATATAAAAGTAAACAAATGCTGAGGTACTAAATTAAACCGAAAGACAAAAGTAACAGCAAGAGAAAATTGACAGCTGGGAAGTTGTGAAGCTCAGAAATCCAACAGTGTTAGAAGATTAAATCGGTTATGCAAAATTCAAATTATTTTAGTAAAAAATTTAGGTCTGGTTAAAAATGGAAGGGAGTATTTTTCACAGGCCTGAAAACAACTAAGGAGTAAGCAAATCTGCAGCACAGAGCAGTCAAACAAACGACAGCAGGAACTTCTTTCACTATTTTGATGCTGAAGTCAATGTGTTACCCTGACTCCACTCCAAACACACTGTTCTTCTCATCTCAGTCTTCCAAGCAAGGCAAATTTTCAAGTCAGGAGACCAATTTATAACATTTTTTCTGTCACCTGGGTAGCTCAGTTCTAAGATGAAAACTATACATTTTCAAGCCAGTATATTTTAATAAAATTTACCAGAAGATAATTACACTAACTGCCACTAAGAACCCTTATCTCTAAGTAGAAATAACCTTGACAATGGGCCTAAGTCAAATTGTTAAGACTTTTCCATAAGTTAGATGAAATGCACAAAGTACATAAGCAGTTCTATAACCGAAAGATATTACACCTGGATATTAAGCAGCAAAGGTTTCTTCTTTCTTTTTCCTTTGCTTTTTTTTTTTTTTTTTAATATACAAAATCTATTCTTGGAAGCCAAATGTTACTAAGTGCAATTAAGAGAAAGAACCAAGCCTCATGTAACTTGACAGCATTATGTTCTACTAATTTCTAGTGAATAGGAATAGTATTTATATTAGAAACCACAGAGAGCTTTCATACATTTTAATCAACAACATCCTATTATAACAACATTTCCAGTATCATTACACAAATTACACTGAACATTGATACAATCTTTTCCATTATGTCTCTGCTTGACAATTAATACTTCTCTAGACTTCAATGGCATACGAATATTGTGGTGGTATACATACAAAATTCCATTTTCTTAAGAGGCAAGCAAATGAATCACCACTTAAAATACATAATGTGAAAGATTTTGAACTTACCTTCTTTTTTTGTGTTCTGTTCCTGCCTCCCAACCAATCATCCATCTGTTCCTCAATCTCTTCAATTGAAGCTCCGTGGTCATACGATGGTATATATGCACTTGACTCCAGAACCGTGTATACAGGGAATTCTGATTTTGGTTTCTTGACTTTAGGCTTCTTCTCCTCTACACAAAGGTAAAAAAAGAAGAAAAAGTAATGGTACTAGCACTGCAGAGAAGTGTAACCCAGGAGGAGGCTTAGCTCCTCAACTCTTAATGCCATATTAAAATTTCCACTGAGGAAGGGGGCTGCAATTTCTTTGTCAAAAAGAGAATTCACAGTTTTGCATAATAATTTTATTTTTATGAAAAGTAAATAGCAACGCACCCACTTGGCCCCTCTTCTGTGTGAACTATGCCTTAAAGTGCCAAATAAGGAGCCCCTCAAAATCACAGTTAGCTCTTGTTACTGCTACACCACCTGGCAATTAACATTAGTACAGGCAAAAGTATAGGGAGCTATGAAAAGATTTCGAAAGTCCAGCTGGCTTCAAAGAAACTGGCAAAGGTAGAAAGGCAAGTTTAAGACAATTTTGTATTACTTCATGGTCAGCTGTGCTGAGTAAAAGCTTCTGAGTCAATAGATAGCTTCTCCCTTCTCAGATTTCTGTAACTACAAATAGCTCTGTTCTAGCACTTACACATTTAGGAAGATTTAAATGTTGGACCTCGTTTCTCAAACTGATCACTGTTTTTTTGCTCTCTCTGTCCTTCAAACAGTAGTAAATGTGAGCAGCAAACTTAGGAGACAGGAAGGAGGGACAACCACCACCTAAACCCCAGCAACTGAACACATATCCACTGTATAAAATTATCACAAAAGAAGGATTTAAGATTGACTGAAAATTGCCAGAATTTTAGGAAAGGCAAGAGGATGAGGATCAGAAAAAGAAGGCTGAACATTCAACAGGCATCCAGAAACCTCAGGTATGCCAAGTGGGACTCTTGTTTTTCCCTCATTGTTTGAATGTTGTGTTCACAATAACTGGATGCTCCTCAGGACACTACTAAACTGAAAGAGATGATCTAACAGCTGGCTGCAGCCAAAAGAGGAAAGTTCTACTCTGCCTCCACCTTTCCACTCTCCACTGTGTGCTTATGTGCTCCCCTCTCTTCTATTTGTGCCTCGACAGTCATCTAATCCTTAGGAAACTGATTCAGTTCACTAATCTAGTAGAAAATTACTCCTTTACACTTAAACCAAAAGGAAAAATCCAAGTGGTTTAAAGGTGGTGGTCAAGGAAAAGAAGCAGCACACTTCCCAGCAGCGGTGGGCCATTAGATCAGTTTATCTGCTTTTGCAAACATGCCCTAATACTTTGTGAGCATCAGAGTAGAAATGTCTGGTTTTCATTAAAACCTTCTTAAAAAAGATTCCTAAAGAGGACAGAAGGACTGGCACCCTGCAGACTCTGACATAGAATTCCTTCTCCTAACAGTATATGTGCAGGAATAGCACAGTGAATAGACTCCACGGACTTGAAAAACTTCTAGGAACTAAATATTTAAGAAAATAAATGGAGAGAGAACTTTTAGAAATCCAAAAAGAACAGGAAATTCATACAGATCTTGAAAGTTAACAGAATGACTAATGACCTTTTACACTTTTAAGTGTACATTGTTCAGAGGCCTATTTTTGTGAAAAATCTCTAACTTTACTTGTAATTGTCAAATTACTCTCAGTAAATGAAATCTTCAGTAAAAAAAATTGTATTTAGAATTTTTAAAGCATCATTCTATAGGTATGCATAGTAAATATAATGAAATGACATATACTCCCCAAAAAACAAAACTAAAAGAAAGCCCGTAAGTGTTAACCAGAATTTCTCCTATTGTTCAGATATTATTACAGACAATACTGCTGCAAAATTCTTTTTGTCTATTTCAAAGGTAATTTTTATCATCAAATCACATGTATTAACCACTATCTCATTTTCCTCCAAAGTTGCCTATGAAATAGCTTCTGGAGTCAGAGTTACAACAGCTTCACCAGCTATTTACTGCAAACACATATACTAGAAAAAAATATTCTAGGAAGTTACCTGAAGTGACCAATTCCACTATTGTATTTCAATCCTGCAAAAGAATCAAGCACACTGCGTGTGTTCATTTACTTAACAGTGGAGACACCCAAAGACAGGCAGATTTTCCTGTATCTTGCACCCCATAAGCTAAAATTTTCCCTCTCAAAATACACAAATAGTTAAAGCCTGAATGCATCTAACTAAAACTTAAAAATGAAGCGCCTAGCATGCAAATTGGTCATCTAGACTCTTTCTGTAGTTTTGGAAGTAATTCTGTAACAGTATTTCCAGAAGACGCTACATCCCACTTTAAAATGAGGTATCAAAGACAGTATCTAGGCTTTTTTTCAGGCAGTTAAGGGACAGAGGAAGACCTAACATACATAACACACCCTGTTTGCTGGCTATCAGAGGAATGACAAATCCCACCTAAAGAAGATGGCTGTATAACCTCAAACAAGCACTCAACCAGAATTAAGAAAACCTCGTCTTTACAGTCTCCCATGCATATACAAAAACATGAAGGAATTCAGCATATCCCTCACATATCACAATGGCTGTCATCTTGAATTAAAATAAACAGAATTGAAGTCCCAGCACCTTTGACACAGGGCTCCCAATAACCCATTGAGAACAGTTTCACCTCAGAATTTTCAAAAGCCACTTTGTAGAATAGGAAAGCACATAAAAGTGGTTTCATGGTAACATCAGAAAGGATTTTAGATAGGAGAAGTTCAGAAGTTATGTTCAGAGGTAATGATGTATACTATGAAGCCTCAACTTTAGGCAGCCAAGCACTGTTCTTTCAGATGAAGATGGAGAAAGCAAAACAGATCACAGAAACTATTTCACCCAAACAACTGAAGCCCACAGCAGATACCTAGGAAGAAAACCTCCCTCTTTCATGTTTGTGATTACCAGCAATTCAACTGGCAGCCCAAAAGACACTTCCAACCTGACCTGGTGCTTTCCCCTGAAGAGAATAAGGATCGGCTGTCTAGGCATCTGCTAAGGCTTGAGTGCCAGCCAGGAAGCTGATGCTGCGGCCACTGCCACCACCTAAAGCAAGGACGTGTCTGATAGTGCTGACAGTAACGAAAACTGCAGCTGTGATTCAGAGTTTTGGAACACAAGCGTTCCCTTAATACTTCGTGTCATCTTCTAGCGGTGCTGGGTTTAGACTATGTGACCATCCACTATAACAGAACAGACTTTTAAAATGCATTTTTCTCCTCCAGTCTCAAATATTGTTCTAATATTGTTGCATATAAAACTAACCGAAAGGCAGGAAAAACATGCAGAAAAAGATTTCAGAGGTTCCTCCCAGTTTTGTGACAGCCTACTCGCTGTCCACTAGAGACCCAATCAGACCACACGCCCTATGTTGGCACCAACATCGAGCGGACCTTAACTATGGCCAGAATTACTGGTGCTCATACAACTAAAAAAAGTGGAAAGAAACAGTCTTGGTGAAACCAGAGCCTGACTTCAAGGTCAATGGGGTAAATGAACAGCTTATTCTCACTACTATTTTCTGGGAACATTATGTATTTCAATTACCAAATTAAGTCTAGTGACTTTTCTAGTTTATTAAATAGACTAAATAAAAGAGGCAACAGCAGAAAGTACATGGATAACCCAAGATTGTAAGCACTATGGAAACTGTTTGATATCTACCACTCCAATGTAAAAACAAATCATGTAAAAACACTGATCAATGACTTTTAGAGAGTTCTAGTCCTCTGTAGCAAAAGAAATTTTGTTTTATCATTTGCTGAGTTCATACTTCAAGGATACTAATTTTCTATTAGTATTTTTCACCTTCAGAACTATCAAGTTCTTTATCAAAAGATGAAATTTGATTGTGTTTTTAGTAACTTATGAGGTGAAAAGACAGATATAATTTGTCCCCTATGTTTGAGCAGCATATAAACATATCCATCACTGGCATGCCTAGCCTTTCACAGATAACAATTAGCTAACTCTCTTAAAAGTACAGTACTTTAGGTTTCTAAAGGCCTCCAACACTATTCGAGTACTGGCTATACATTTTACCAGTTTATGGTGCCATGATCCGGGTTTTGAAGTTTGATTAATTACTTGCACATAATCAGATACTTTGACCTTCCTCGTTAGTCCTTCCACCTTGTTACTACATCAATTTTATCAGTGGCAGAATTAATAGTATCTGGCTAATGGTTATTTGCTTTAAGATGTATCAGCTGTCATTTTTAGAAGATAAAGAATCAGCTAGCATTTTGGATCAAGTACCATGTAATAAAACAGTGGTGCTTTTTCCATAATAAATATCAGAGGCCTGTATTTTGAGTTTTCAGAAAACTAGACACTGATTTTACCTGCTAGTTGACGTATTCAGAGAACTTTTCAAAGAAAAAGTAACCAGTTTATAGAAAGAAACAGAATAAAAACAAGCACTGAACTTCTGCAAAGAAAGTATGACACATCAAGCTGGAGTTCCCTCTCTCTAAAAGGCTTCTAAGCTTTAAGCATGAACAAGAATCCACAGAATTCACAGCAAATATAGTCAAAAAAAAGACAGTGATGTCTCGAAAAACACAGAAAGAAAAGGGATACACTGACTGGTATCTCATGGGCCAATAAGCAAGAAATGTGACCACACACAGAGGGAGACAGGAAACACCTTTCTGGCAAGTCACTAAGACACTGCACTGAGATCTCCTTTTCTTTCAACATCGTTCACTTACCTATGTAATTATGAAAGACAACCAACACATTTACAGTATTAACATTTGTTTAAAACATGACAAAGTCACTTGCATGTACATCAACGCAGTCAGAACACAATAGACCTAAAAGTCTGGAAAAAAATTTTACTAAGGTTTTGACTGTCTATTAAAAAAAGGGAGCAAACTACACTCAGCATCAACGCAAATACAGGGAAAACACTCATACATTTAAAAAAATATACATTTCTGTACTCATAATAAAGGCAATGGGATTATATGCTTGCATCATGAGTCAGAGACAGATATACACATCTGCTGTACTGAGACCTAGAAGCTGGTTCATTTTTCAGCAAACTGGCTAAAAACATGCTCAGTGACTAATGTATCCTCAACTACAAAAAAACTTCTCAAAAGCTGTAGGTTTTGATGTCTTTCATCCTTTTCTCTGAGTATCTACCCTCCCCAAAACAACCAATTCCCCCAAAATACCTCATTCCCATAACATGAAAGCGATAGAAATAAACCTCCAATATATCAAAGCTAATTTGCCTTCCAACAAACAAATAATGAAACACACATGACTCTTTCAGATGAGCCTCATAACACTGCACATTAGTGGAATATTTTCCATAAGATCTGAAGCAAGCTTCATAGGGAGAGGCATCATATAGCCTAGTTGAAACAACTGGATAAAGCACACAAGCTTGCAAGTTCAAAATCCTTTCAGCAGGCCTGCCAAAACAATCAGTGAAACGGATGATACTTAGCTTCCCATAATTAGGCTTCATAGGTAACAATTAAGTGATCAGAACATTCACACCCACGCCGACCAAAAAAAGCATACATTATATGAATTAATTTCCTCTGAACCTGCCTGTCAGCAAATCATTACTGGGCAGGCACATGAACACTGCATTTCGGCAGGGATTAATACTAAACACAATTATCCAAAATATTTGTCAATTATTTGGAAGTAAATGTAAAATCACCTTCAGTATAGTGCTAGATTACATAAATTTGGTCAAAATGGTTCACAGTGAAGAGGAGAGTACAGGAAGAAGTAGGAACATGGACTGGCTGGTCTGGGACCAATCAAATCAAACGCATTTTTGAGAATTACAGTCAAGGACCGTATGCCATGTCTGCACTTATGAAGGACTGTGTGCAACGAACCTTTGACGTAAGAGCTTGCAGTTACAGTGGACCAGTGATCTGAAACTATCTGAAGCTATTAGAGCAAAGTGAACTAAAGTAATCTGTAATTCTGTAAACAGAACAGTAATAACAGAAGAAACGTGATTTTTATAATCAGAAGATGACAAATGTTAAAACGCTATATACAAACCCAGGGTCCAATACTTTCAGCTACATTGCAAAACTAGGGTACAGAAAATCCACAAAAGTTAAGGGCTAAAGAAATGCTTTATATGAAGAAGACCCACAGATAAATAAAACTTTTTTTAAGCACAGAAAAATGCTAATAATGAACAACTGAAAGCTAAAGCTATAGAGATCCATACTCAAATTAGGATATAACTATACAACAGTAAAACTAATTGCCTGAACAAACCAGGAAGAATGGCAGGCATCTCAAGGTTTTCTGATCAATACTGTACCTTGCATAACAAGATGCTAAAAGCTAAAGCACATCACTGGTACAAGTCAAACAAGACAAGTCATAAGAATCAGTTTTTTTCACCGACTTTTGCCTGTAAGGGTCTGAAATAAACACATTACACTAAATGATCCAGTGATGTCTTCTGTCCATAAATTTCATGAAACAACATAAAAAGCTACCCAAGCAACATGCTGTACTCCAAGCCGTCTGGAAAGGGAGAACCACCAAGCCTAACCAAACTTGATCAAACATATTAAAGGTTTCACTACAGCTCTGGACGTTTCACAGCAGGCACTCGGGTAAGACCTGCCTTACTATAAAGCCCTGTACAGAAATACAAATACCACTATGGATACCACCATAAAGCCCCAATACAGAAAAGTGGCTAGTCATGCAGCCATAAGGCTAGTAACTTTGCATTTCAGTTAAAGCTTGAATGATAGGGCTAAGGAAAAAAAACCAAAAAACTAAGCGCTGTTCAACATGGTTTACAACTAGAAACAAAACGGTTTCTTGCCATGGATTGTTCCAGATGCCCTGTACATCAGAGCAAGAATTCTGGATTTACAAAGCAAATACGTTTGGTAACTGACATGCCAATGAAGAGTTCACCTGCAGTATCTAGCAGGCGCTATTTCTTTAAAAGGGCATATTTGAAAACATAAATTTAAGTCTTCATATTGAAGGTCAGTGGAAACAAACATAAAAAGAACAGAAAGTAAGAGAACTACCAAGGATAAGCATAAAGAAAGAAAAACAGATGTGTTTCCCCCACAAAACGGATGTGGTTGAAAGAAATACTCCACGCAAGAAAAGGACCAGTAGAGCTGCCAGGATTTGTCTTGACAACTACTCACACCTTGCAATTTAAGTTTAAAAACTTGACAGAGTCATCTGTCCTGACAACATACGTCTAAGTCTTCTCAGTTTAACGACTACTCAGTTCAGTTACTATATATTCTAGTTTACAACCCATGACTACGAAGAACAGGGCTATCTGTTGTTACAGAATCATTTCCTGATGCAAGGATTATACGCATATGTGACACTACAGGAGAGGGAGAAGTTAAAAGAAATTTTATTAATGAAAGCACTTGCATTTTAAAATAAATTTTGTGTTCTGGTATCTAAATGTGAAAAGGGCATCAGAAAATGTAAGGCAAACCATTTCTATTTTTGTACATAAGACACCCAGTTACCTGTAATTTCATACAAAACCACATTTCCTAGAAACACAAGGTCCATATTGTAAGTTGCTATATTTTTCTAAGGTAAAGTTGCAATGCTTCTGTATTTTACTAAGGTAGTAATGACAGTTTTGAATGGATTGACATCTGATAAGAAACACTGCAAAAGCACCACAAAAATAAATAAAAATTGTGCATAACATTGACTTACAAGAAATGACTTTTTCATACTCCTTACCAAATACAGCACTTTAATGTCATCTCTCAGTACCATCCTATCTTTCCTACTTTGCAAATTAAATCTTCCTCCTCCAGTACCCTTCCCTGGTTTTAGTTCAGGCTGCCTACAGAATACCGCACAACTTCAGCAGGAAAGCAGACAGACACGGGGGTAAACTAGCAATTAGGTCACGAGAAAACAAGCACTGTTAAACAGCTATTGCTAATCTGCATGAGATACATTTACTCAATTAGATAGATGGAACTGTTATTATGAACTCTCATTCTGTGGAGAGTCTCTAAAATTAAGAGGAACAGGGGCAAACAAAATGCACGTTTGGTGATTTACAACCTTTCTATGCTACTTGTGAAGTGACAATGCAGAATAATATAATGAAATAAGCAAATCTAACAGATTCTTTGCATGCAAGCTTCAGTAAAAAATTCCATAACTTTTCTTTGCCTACAGATGCATCTCTTGTTCTTCCCTTGGGAGTCTTATTTCTTTTAAAAAAAAAGGCAACTGACAGCTCATTCTGCTTCCCAATGATAGCACTGCTCTGACTGACCAAAATAATTCCGTGCCAGATTTCAGACTCGCTAATTACAGGTGGTGACTCTAAAAACTTGCTCTTGCTCCCTGCCAGCAAGCCTACCAAGCGGGATCAGGAGGCCAACTGGTGAGACCGGCAAGGATCAGCCCCTGCTCAGCCAGTGATGTCGGGTCACCCTGCAGACACGGGGTTCACACGCCATGTCACACTCTCAGCCGGACAGGGGACAGGGGGGTGCTTCTGCAAGGGGTCAGGCCTGTCCTGGACGGGGAGGAGTGCCAAACCTGCACTTCTCATGTGTGGGCACTGCTACTGGAGGCAACAACAACAAAAAGGGACTCTTGCGTGACATCTGGCAGAGAAGAAAGACTGAAAAGTTCACATGTGGTCTTTCAGTGAAATGCAGGAACACGCACACTACGATTTCAATGACTCTATACTTTCACTCGCACTTCTGTTTTCAAAAACGAGTCCTTTTAAAACAGTAGTTCACAGATTTCAATGAAGAATGTATGCCAGCTATTTTGAACAATGGCAATACATTACTATCTGACAATTTAACAAGTTTTTAATAACCTGAGCCAAGACCCATTTCAAGGGCCCCATTTTGTGGCAGGTACCTCAAACAAAATGGCAGGCCTCCCTAACAAGCATTAAATGCACTATTTTGCTAGATTTGGCCTCCGTCTATGATGCTCACTGAGGTGCTGAATGTTACCCATTTTCTCAAAATAGATTCAGCTACAGCTAAGCTGGAAATTATCACTGAAACTAGATCTCTTTGCTGATTTTACAGAATTAAGCTACTTCGTAAATATAAATAATGCAGCTGTATTTTAAGTGCCTAAAGGTTTACACGTACTCAAAGCTAGTAAATTGTTACAGGGCACTCAATGCACTTGTCAGAATAAAGGAACTTAGAAGCATGCACTTAAGTACAGTAAATAAAGTAAGCACGCACATACAAACACAGACAAAAAAACTTTTAAAATTGTCTTCAGAAGAGGGTAGGTTTAATCACTGTCAAAAGCAAGTAACTGAAAGAAGCAAAGGAAAAGTCACCTATAATTATTCTGATTACTTTATTAAGAGAAATGCTAATTGCCTTCTCTGGTCTTTTATAAGAGCGTAAAGACTTTAAGGCATTTATTTCAACAACAGCATGAATCCATCTCTGAAGTCTGCATCCATGCTTTTGGAAATTCAAATTATGTTCAATTTCTATCAAAAATCAACTCAATATGCACAATTATTAAACATAATATTAAAAAAATATTTACAGACAAAGAGAATACAAGAACACTCAAAACGCAAGAAGTCACTTCTGAAAATGTATACTTAGATATCTCTACATTTGAGATTTCCCTCCTCCTGTAAAGCAACATTTCTAGCAAAGTATGCTGTTCTTGCTATGATATAACCATCACCCGAGTTTTACGCTTCTATGGGAACAAGGCAGAAGCCTACTGCAAAATTAGTCACAAAATAAAAGCTTATTTATATTTAACAGCAGTACAGAAATCTATAAATCACGTATTTTAGAAGATTATAAAAATGTTTGTTCATATACATCCTGTGTAGTAGGTAAATTATATTACATCTTTGTTTATTAAGACAGTGGTAAAAACTCACTCTGAAGTGTTTCAAGTTCAGCCTTAGCCAGGGCATCTTCTTTCGCCTTCATTTTTGTTTCTTTATATTCTACATATAATTGTCTGGCATCCTTTAAGAAAATGTTGCAATGGCATTAGCATCCTTATACAAACAAGTTACCGCAATGGCTCTGTTTTAATTTCTCAATTAACCTCGCAAAAAAATTTAAGATACATTTGTTTCCTTGAGTTACAGCAATTTTCAGTATAGAAAGTATTTTTTTAGAATGTAGAATTTTTGTGTAATAAAACGTTCAACTGTAATAGTGTTGATATTATAGACTATGATGCTCACTGGCAACCTGAAAAGCAAAATGGTTAGAAAAGCATTTCTGATCACTACCTACAGCTTTGTAAGAGGCTATGTACCCACTTTGCTCACATCAGCAATCTGGAAGTTCAAGGAAGAAAGAAAAGTTTTTAATTCAAGTAGTGTGTGCGGGGACAAAGGCAATTGCTAGGCAGCAGTCATCTTGGTGTGAACTCATTATGGTAACACTAACTCACTAACTGCATGTTCCAAAATCCAACTCATTCTCTTCCCCCCCC
>Ga0065711_1028210_pt1 | contig 42913 bp, 25 predicted proteins | sample Hoacrofraction12_FD_59098 | JGI IMG/M metagenome (GOLD analysis project Ga0065711, IMG submission 59098) | Hoatzin crop microbial communities from Cojedes, Venezuela - Epithelial fraction 12 v2 (version 2) | ecosystem: Host-associated > Birds > Digestive system > Esophagus > Crop | place... | reverse complement strand
GAGGAAGAACTTCTTCCCTCTGAGGGTGACGGAGCACTGGAAAAGGCTGCCCAGGGAGGCTGTGGAGTCTCCTTCTCTGGAGATATTCAAGACCCACCTGGACAAGGCCCTGTGCAGCCTGCTGTAGGTGACCCTGCTTTGGCAGGGGATTGGACCAGATGATCCTCAGAGGTCCCTTCCAACCCCTACCATTCTGTGACTCTGTGATTCTACAAACCACTCCTGCGCTCTTCACCGCAAACCCCACAGCCTTAGTTCACTCTGAACTCACTCATTTCTGCAAGGCCTTACTTTCATGGCTTGGAGACTTTGGAACATTCTGACTCTGTGAGCGTATCTGAGCGTACCTCAAATTACAATAATATCATCACTGTACTTCTGCAGTAGAGGGAAGTACTACTGTCCCATTTGCAGAGGTGGGGAATTAACAGCAGGGCTGTGGTGCAGCCACCACAATGACAGCACTGTGTGCCTGCTGGCCAAGGACTGTTTTTAACTAGTTATCTCGTGTACCAACAGCAAGGTAAATATAGGTGTGGCACGCAGAACTTTGCACAGGATGGAAATTTCACCCAGGAAGCAGAGAAAACAGACAGCCACACATGTTGCCCTTGCAGTAGCTAATTAAAAGCTAGTTGAGGTATATGACTCCATTGTCTGTAAAGGAAACTGAGCATATCTAGCTCACATGCAGACACCTACACTCACTCAGGTGAATCCCACCTCAGTTTCCCAATGAAAACACACTTCACCTGAGATGCTCTCTTCTATATAGTCAAGACCTAATTCTCCTTTTGTTATCATTCATACTTACCACAGTGGATATCACAGATTTGCAGTGGAACTGAGTAATCTACATCTGTCCTCCAGCCCTTTTAAAAGAAAGAATTGAGACTTATTCCCCTCTTAGCAGAACTGCTACTAAACATTTGTGTTGACAAAACAAAATTGCTTTGTTAGTTTATTCAAGTGACTGCATTTTTTAATCTGTTTTTAAATAAATGCATATGGAGACTGCTGGTCTAGTGTATACATAGTGAGTTGTAATCACTTTTAGGTTTCTAAATGATAAAGCTAATCAGATTTTTTGTGGGGGGAACTGTGTTCTGACAAATAATGTCTTGTTTACAAAATAAACTATTTACGCAGGAAAACATCAATTTTACCACCAAATCTGATTTTTCACCAGGGAAAGAAGAATAACTCTCATTATCCAGAAGGCTCTTGCCAATCTTCACTTTCATCTTGCCCCTTTCTTACTAGCAGCAGAAAGTGAAGCTGACAAGGGCATTCCAGGGAAGCTGCTGGAGCCTCACAGCTCTGGCTGTCAGTCTCTCTCATCCCAGTGTTTGATGAGAACATTAACTCCACAGAGGAATAAACCTCTCAGCTTCCTGCTTGCTTTCTATTAATTTTGTCTTAATAAAGTTCAGCTACGGAAAGTTTGCAAAAATGTCAGAAATAATTTGCTCAGCTCTGCTTGCAGGAGTACTAATTCTAGCATACTATGCACTTACTGTGCAGCTTGCTATATGCCTAACCTTTTCCAGCTAATGTCGATTTCTGAAAAATTAATCTGCGATTCACTTGGATCTTTTGATACCGTGAACCTTTTTATTACAAAAGAACATATAAAGACAGGATTAGCAATTTCCTGATGATATCCCTTTATCTGCCACTGATAAAGGAGCAAGACCACGGAGAGCAACTTCTCTGTTAATTAATGTCATCACAACAATAGGTGGTGGCTGCACATCAAACTATAAATAATGCTCTTTACCAACTCTGTTTACACAGTAATCACATTTGGCTGGGAGGAGAAAGCAGCGAGAGTGGATTTGTTTATTTTGTACAGAGTACCTAGCAAAATCAAGACACATACCTGAATGCAAATTGTTGACCTGCACATTTCCTGTGACATAGTGATTGATACAGAATCTCCCTAATGAAAAGAATTGAAAACTGTTATTTTCCATACCCTGGAACAATGAAAATTTATTGTGTCTCTCCAGCTCTTCAGTTTGTTTGCCAATAATACTACATGTTCTACTGTGTCAGACAATTAATAAAGCATATATTCATTTTGGAAGGTTATTTATTTTCAGAGATATCCCCAGATCGCAATGACCATAAGCAGCTGGTGTAGTTTCGCCAAGCACAATTTGGGCAGCACAGGAAGAGAGCTAATGTTCCTGCATTTTATGAAGTACCATAAGGCAGGACACTCTCACACCGTGTTAGCCAGTGATCATCTTCACTTTTTCCTGGTGTACATGAGTTGAAGGAATGACCCTTTCTTTACAGTTCGTCTGGATTTCCCATCACATTGTATGCTGAAAACAAGTTCAGCCTTAGGGTAAAATTGTCCTAAATGACTGTTTTGACACTTAATGTTTGATTGTTTATGGTTTGTCCTCAAGATAACTTTAGTTACTCCACTAATAGCTATGAATCCTACACCGCTCTCTTTAGTGTGGCAAACTCCTAAAATCATTTGGGGCAAATTAGGTGACTATGTTTTTTTTCAAGTATGAACAGGGATTACTAGGTAGAGAATGAATATTAGTTTCTGGGAACATAGAGCTAAGTCTTGATGAACACTTTGTGTATATTGCTTATGGTGTTGAGAGGAACTATATGTGACCTATGTTCTGTCACAGTAGCAGAGGCCATAACAGCTTTGTACCAGAGGGCAGAAAACAGCATCTTTAAATATATCAGTGCCCTTCATGAAATACACACTTCAATAGCTAGCGGTGATTTACTGGTGTTCCACCATTACCCTTCTCACTTAACAACTCACACAGGGAACCTTGATAACCAGAAAGTCTAAACTCCACGGATTTCATGTGAAATAAGCTGGCTGAAGGGAAGTGCCACTGTAAGCGTTCACTGAATACAGCATTTGACAACTCATCTACCATACAAATCTCCATCTCTGCCAGTAATACAGCATTTCACCAGATACCTTGCACCATCAGGACAGACTCTTGATATTGCCACCAATGCCCTCTGTGGTCTGTGTTGATTAGGATAGCTGTTTTTGTCCCAGGCCTTTCCCCATGATTATTCAGCTCCAGGATCTCCTGCAGGAGTAGTTATCATGTTCTGCTTAAGCACATCCTCAGCTTAAGCAGAGTTGGGAAACTGCTTTTAACAGCTGCTCTGTTACATTCAGCACCAGAGATCTAATAAAGACCTAAACTGATTAACTAGAAAATAAATTCATCTTTCAGTGTCCACCCCTTTGAGTTTAAGAAGTCCTCACTTATAGCTGCCTGCTTCTCAGCTACACCCTGATACGTGAACCCTACACACTGAAAGCATCAGAGGTACTTGAAAAAGTCACGCTGCAGCAGGTATCTGCATACACTGGCAAAGAAAGAAGTACAGCTGGAATATACCCTAAAAAGAGAACAAGCGTAGGAGCTACAGCATGCTTGTGTTCTTTCAAAGCATATCCCCCTATAGCAGAAAGAAGTCAGTGGGCACAGTCAGGGATAACAGTAGAAATCACAATATCTGGATTTCTCGACTCTCAAAATCCATTATGTGACGTCTCATACACATGGTCAGTGGAGCAGAGAGCAGGAGCGCACATTTAGGGGTGGACATAAGACTACTGAGGAGCTGGCTGCAGAACCAGCAGGATGCCTTTCAGCATGGTAGTCCTAGTAGCTCCTAGGACCTATCCTGCTAATATTCTCCTATTTGAAAAATAATGCTAAGGCCACACTTCTGCTCTTTGACCCTACTTTCCAGATGTACCTCTCAGCAGATCACGTTAGGCCAACAAGGTAACTCTGGTAGGCAGGGTTGAAGGGCAAGGCCAAGCCACAGTGCTGCATTGAAAATGTAGGAGATACAGGCTTAGCTGCGAGAAGGGAACGAGGCTTCCATTTCCTGACTAATTGCTGCCTGAAACAGAAATCTTTACCCACCCATAATCTCACCCTCTCTCCCCTGCTTCGCTGGAAGAAACAGTTGTGTAGTCACACAGTCAGTCAGCTCAAAAAGCTAATTTGGCTGAAAACACCTTTTATTTGTGTTGAGTGTGTTTTGGCAGCTGTGAGACTTAGAGTGACTCAAGATCATCATGGATTTGTGCCTCACATCTTACATTTCATGACATGAGTTTTGCCAGGTCAGCTGTATCGGTGACCCATATATGAAATACTAACATTAACATTTGCTATATACATAATAGAAATACTACACCACAAAAATTACGTTAAAAGAATATTAAGGTTTCACTCAATAGTCACTTCCTTTGATGTGACTCATTTGACTTCAGGATCTTTATTTATTTCTTGCTTCAGTGTGAGATCAGAATTAGAACTACATGTTTTAAAAATGCTCCAGTAATTGTTCCAGTATGCACATGCATGGGTTTATTAATGTTTTCAAGATGCAGAGTGAGAAACAGAATAATAAATGAATTCATTTAGGTATGTTTAAAAGTCTTACAATGTTTAAGAAATAATATATACAAACCACAGAGACTGAATGGTGCATCCCAATGGATTCACATGAGGCCAGCTGCGTCCTGTTACACACAAGAACTGAGAATTGTGCCTTGGTTTGGGATGTGAAGAAAACTTCTATTTGTTGTGCAACTGCAGCAGTTCTCATTTTCCAAGCTGATATTAGGGAAAAAACTTACTTTTAGATGTACAAGGACCACATATTATATTCTAAATTGTTATATCTAAAATAAAAGCCTTTTTAATTAGTTAAGTGCCACCAAATGATATGCAAGTAATTATTTTGATTCCCACAAGTCACTTTTTATACTGATTAACACTTGATCTACTGGGGACACACAGAAGTAACAATCTGTCAAATCACTTTGCCATAGTTTACAAGCTACAGTGATGTGAACACATCACACTTGCTTACTGAGGAAGGCTCATATCTAGTGACTGATTTAAATATTTTTCACAATTTAATACTATGTAATTAAAAAAATATATTTACCTGGAAATTCTCCATGAGCAAATGGACATTTGACCCAAGAGCCTTGCTTGGTTGTAAACTGAAAGCAGAGAAATCTGTTAGGAAAACTGAATTTTCAGTTCCAGTCTGTGGCTACAGATTCAACTAGAGATGATCAGTGCATTCCAGAAAGTTGCAGAAGCTGAATTCACAGCTTTCCTGCTCTATGGTATCTTCCAACACTTGATTTAAATTAGGTCCCCCAATTCTTCAGGTATTTGTACACATGCTTATTTTACAGAAACATGTAGTTCCACTGACTTAAAAGTAATCTAAAAGAAAACAATAATATGCCTATATTAACCTTACATGGCATTTTTTTCTCAACTAGAATAATAAAATGTACTCCAGTAAATGTAGTGCATCATCATTTTTATTATCAAATATTTAATATGGAAAACTTTATAAGTTAAGTTTAGTGTATGCTTCAGAGTTTACATTGACATAAAACATTTTTCCCTGCTTTTCTTAAGCAGAGAAAACAGAGGGCACAATCTGACCTGTCTCCTATCTATCATTGCTGCCGCACTTCCAAAGAACCTCCTTTTAATCCAGCCTTTCACATCTACTTCATTCTTACTTCCCATTCATTATGAATTAAATTCATTATGAATCAAAAATATTCATCCTAAAGAACATTAGCAACTCATTTTTTTAGAGCTGACAGAAAGAGGGCGGTCAATGGGTGTTTTACAAAGAAATCCCTTTACCTTCATGCAAAGTCTCGGGTGAGTGTCCACACGAGAATATTTAACCTGCTTGAAAAGAGAGCACTCAGCATTAGCTGGTTTCATCAACTAGTTTCACAAAGTCAATTACCCAAAATTTTCATGGTTTGATTACTGAGAAAGGAACTAGTTTGTTTACTTTATAAGAATCCCACAAAATTAATCACATAAAATAAGAAGAATAGAAACAACTGGTAATTTGGATTACTGAATAATTTGCTTCTTTTTATCTGTAACATGTAGCATTTTTTTTAGTCAGTCTGACCCATTAGAGCTAAATTAATTGATTCTGTGGTGGCTTGTGTGCAAAACTCTGATTACACAGTCGCCTTGTTTCAGCCCCTTATTTACCATTCATCAACAACTCAGCAGAACATTTAAATATGCACCCAAAAGTGTTGTTCCACCTTTGGTTCAGAAATTTTTCAGTTTTCCACGTCCCCATTCCAGAAAAGACTAAAATGTAGACTGAATGACCTACAAAAAGTTGCTTTCTTGATTTAACAATTGTTCACCCACCAAGGGCTTCACCATAAAAAGCCTTGTCTCATCTAATCAATTACTACCCACATAAGTGATCTTACTTAAATAAACACCATTGCTCAAGTGACTGAGCACAACAGACCCTACACAAAACACATGGCATCGTGACCAAAGTAACTCCTCTTTCCTGTAACATTTTTGACCAGGTGACCCACCTAGTCAATGAGGGAAAGGCTATGGATGTCATCTATCTGGACTTTAATAAGGCCTTTGACACTGTTCCCCACAGCGTCCTCCTGGAGAAACTAGCTGCTCATGGTTTGGATGGGTGTACACTTTGCTGGGTAAAAAACTGGCTGAATGGCCAAGCCCAGAGAATAGTGGTGAATGGAGATAAAGCCAGTTGGCAGCCGGTCACAAGTGGTGTTCCCCAGGGTTCAGTTTTGGGGCTAGACTTGTTTAACATCTTTATCAATGATCTGGAGGAGGGGATTGAGTGCTCCCTCAGTAAGTTTGCAGATGACACCAAGTTGGGTGGGAGTGCTGAACTGCTTGAGGGTAGGAAGGCTCTGCAGAGGGATCTGGACAGGCTGGATCGATGGGCCAAGGTCAATTGTACGAGTTTCAACAAGGCCAAGTGCCGGGTCCTGCACTTGGGTCACAACAACCCCATGCAACGCTACAGGCTTGGGGAAGAGTGGCTGGAAAGCTGCCCGGCAGAAAAGGACCTGGGGGTGTTGTTTGACAGCCGGCTGAACATGAGCCAGCAGTGTGCCCAGGTGACCAAGAAGGCCAACAGTATCCTGGCTTGTATCAGAAATAGTGTGGCCAGCAGGAGTAGGGCAGTGATCGTGCTCCTGTATTCAAATGCTGTGTTCAGTTTTGGGCCCCTCACTACAAGAAGGACATTGAGGTGCTGGAGAGTGTCCAGAGAAGAGCAATGAGGCTGGTGAAGGGCCTGGAGAACAAGTGTTATGAGGAGCAGCTGAGGGAACTGGGGTTGTTTAGTCTGGAGAAGAGGAGGCTGAGGGGAGACCTTATTGCTCTCTGCAACTACCTGAAAGGCAGTTGTAGTGAGGCAGGTGTTGGTCTCTTCTCCCAAGTAACTAGCAATAGGACAAGAGAAAATGGCCTCCAGTTGCATCAGGGGAGGTTTAGAGTGGATATTAGGAAAAATTTCTTCAATGAAAGAGTGGTCAGATGATGGAACAGCTGTCCAGGGATGTGGTGGAGCCATCATCCCTGGAGGTGTTCAAAAAATGTGTGGATATGGCACTTCAGGACATGGTTTAGCAGGCATGGTGATGTTGGGTTAACAGTTGAACTTGATGATCTTAGAGGTCTTTTCCAACCTTAATGACCCTATGATTCTATGAACATAATGGATGTCCTCAAGTATGTCTCCAATAGGGTCACAGAAGATAGTTCTGTAAGAGTCTACTCAGATGTGGAGACAACATTGCCATCGACAGTGAAAGCCCCACCCTAATTAGAGAGAAGAGTTATGTAGCTTTTGGGCCCAAGTCGGTACATGTGCATGGTATTAGAGCGGGCGGCATTGTGTGGATTTACTGAGGGGGCTGGCACTATGTGAGGAATCTCTGCAGTAGTCTCCAGCACACTACAGAGATGTTCTTCAGGGTTATAGTACATGAAATGGACCAAATTCTATATCAAACCTTTTAGGATGAAATATAAAAAAAGGGAAAATTCATCATGTTCATGTATATTAATCAATATAGGAAAACATTCATTGTCTGTAATAAACTAATCTTGGAGTGTGTTCTGGGTAATAGATGTGACAATTACGCGCCAAACCTCTTTTTTGTTTTCTCTTTCCTGCAAGCAATGGATTGTGCTTCTTGTCAGCAGATGATTAATCCCACAGGGACCACTCACATGTATAAAATCAAATATACTTGGTTTTGCAAGATCTAAGCTTTGCTGAAACCCATAAAATGGTGAATCTGAACAATCACTAAACACTTGGACAGGTGTTCCTAATCAAAAAAACATTTAACAGTCTTGAGTCAGGCCCTCCCCCCCAAATCATGTCATCAGAATATTACTCACAAAGTTTAAAAAAATTAAGAATTTGTGTCTGATTTTATTTGTCTTTTCAGTTGTTACCTCAAGTTTACTGGCTTCTCTCCAGAGTCAGGAAAGCCTGAAACCTACTTTTCAAGATGAAAGCCAGAATTCCATTGCATTCAGCATCATGACACTTCAGATTGAAGTATTAAGCAGTTCAACGTACATGCAGTGAAAACTCTTTTCAAGTTTAGAACATAAGTGGTGGGGTGGAAGAACCGAGGAACCCAATATTTCAACAGCCACAATTTCAAGACATTGGACCAGGGTGAGGAAGGCACTTCAAAGAGATCTTAATAAGAGTATAAAACGAGTGTGCCCTACCAAAGAACCGTTACGTCTCCACTAACTTTTAAAGCGATTTAGCTTCACCTCACTTACATTTTAGGTGTCTAAATGTTAAATATCCAAATCTGATCTAATCACAACAGACTCTTGTGATAGCCAGTGAAAATAAAGAGGTACCTTCAGAGAGAAATCCCTCCAACCTTTCTTGTATGCCTACCTTCAGATGAGAAGAGTTGTCCTTTCAATATGTCTGTTCCACTTACTTTAAAGGGAGTCTGACATGAATAGCATAGACTTGAACACCTATCTTTCAGACAGCAAAGTCAGGGCAGATGAATCATACCTTGACTATAAATGAAAAGCAGACCCTATCTACCCCAAAGAATTTAGCAAACATTACTATCTTCACAGTCATCTCCACTTTTTATTTCTTAATAGTGAGTCAGTGAGCTCTCTGAATAAATCATGTGGTTAGTGTACAAGAACAGACAATGATTATGAATAATTTTAAGTATCAGAGGAGAGTAATTTGCAGCTGCTCTTATTCCAGAGTCTAGGTCTTCACATTACACCTTTGGTCATGGCCTTCCATTTCACAGTTTGAATAAATCTGCATAGCTCTTACTTTTTCAGAAGAATTTTTGGAAGAGTTTTGTATATCTTCACAGTGGTCGTTAGACTTCATTAACCTGCATAGGTTAACCATGACAAGCACAGGACAGGCCGGCTCCCAAGCTAGGGTTTGTGTCGCTGGGTTATAAACAATATTATCCCATAGCACCTTCGTATCTGTGCACAAAGAGTTGAAACATTATTCAAGATGCCTAAAAATTAATCAAGATTGTTCATAAATCTGGTACCAATATATGTGCTTAAAATCAAAAGCATTGCTTTTCCATTTCCTTGTCATTTTCACCAATCAGAGCTGCAGTATTTCACACTGTAACAGTGTAAAACTTAAATTCATCCCACCACAGTATTGGCATTTACCAGAGGTGTTCAACCTGAGAGCTTAGTCTTACCAGCCTCCCACAATGGTGATAGATAGGCATCACCAGGGAACGACACCTCGGCGCTTAAGTAGGCTCCACAAGCTCCTAGAAGTGCATTCTGTGCCATCAGTCACAGGGGGAGGGTAATGCAAGTAAACTCCTAACCAAGGACCTTCAGTTAAGTGTGTATGGTAAATTGGAATGAATCCATACGTTAGCGACTAGAGGTCATGGTACTGGAGACTTAGATTCTGTGTGTCTTGTGTAGGACTTACATGCGTACAATATGTAGGTAAGAGGATAAGAGGATATCAAGAACTCCAATAGTAAACAAAGCTGTGCAAGTAATTCACAATAAATAATCTATCATCTACAGCATTTACACAAATCTTCTTTCTATGTATACTGAGCACACCATAACTTCAGAGCTAGTCAGCATATATTTGGCGATATTTTAAATAGGCACTATTATAAAATAAAATCTGTCTTATTTATTTGATTGGTCAAATTAGTCACTTCATACTGACTTGCTTTCCATTTAGCTGCATGTGGAGGAGAGAATTTCCAGCATGAATTTCAAGAAGTAATGTGGAAAGTTTTACATTTGTCTAATAGTCAGAAGTAGGAGAAAAATATAATTCTGAAACCATTTGTGAAGCAAAAACTTGAAAACATAGCCAGCTGGATGTTCAAGAGGAGTGAACAAACAACACCCATGACTAGAAAATGTGGTAAAGTGAAGAAGCACAGTCTACATCAAAGAGCGGAAACACCAGGTGTCCAAATTCAATTTCCATCAAGCATAACAACAATTACTGTTAATATTGTTTCCCTCAGAAATGTCCTGAAATAAAACCTTTTGCTATTTTCTAATAGAAATCTTCCAGACCCTTTAATTCTGCCAAGCCTCTTGCTGTCATAACTTTGTGTCCTAATGCATATATATCCAAATACTGAAACTTTCTATGAAGTGGAAATTTTTATTGTTTTAATAAATCTGCTGGATATTTTGGTTCTTCTTAAAAAATGCTGTTTGTAATAAATGGACATGTACTATAAAGCTAATGTTTAGAGAATATTCAAACTGACTGCAAAGTCCTGGGTCCCAACAGTGCTAACAGTTTTCAAAGCTACACTTTGAATGTTATACGAGTCTGTAGATACAATGTAAGTGTAATCCTAATAGCTAAGACAATAGCACCACAATTAAGATTTCTTAGGTTTGTTTCCAGGCCTGCTCATTGACTTTTTGCCTGAGTTTCCTTCTGTTTTAGTCTTTTGTGGCATCTACTTATTTACATCACAGAAGATGCTTATTCATCTTCAGTCTCATATAATTACATTGCTTAGTAACCAATAGACATTCTTTTTTCCACTTTTTTCTCTTATTTACACTAACCCAAAAGAGTTTATACATAGAGGAGCTTCTTTCTGATACACAACTGTTAATTGCCTCCTACCACAGAACTAACTCTATAATCCCAACTTTATTGTATCAATGATAAAAGAGCTAAAAAAAGAGCCAATTTACTTTGGATATTCCAGCAAACAGAGCTGTCAGGTAGGAAAAAAGAAAGATTTAAAAAGAAAACAATTTGGCTCAAAAGCTGGAGCTCCTTATATACGTAAGTAGCTGGGTGCTAGACTCTGAAAAATTGTTTGAGATTCCTGCAAGGAGGACAGTTGAGTAAATGAAAACTATAGTTGTAAAACAGTATTTCCTGTACTCACTTCCTTATCAAAGCTATAAGTTATGTTTTCAATTGTAATTGTCCATTGGAACTTCCTAAATGGACAGAAACAATCTTCAAGAGCTTCAGTGTGCCAAAGCACATACTGTCTTTCCTCTGACTGCAGAAAGCTTTGTAACCTATGCTTCAGCTATCCCCATAGTCCTCATTCAACGGCTTCAGAGAGGAGATTGACTGCAGTAGGAGGGGAAGGAAAAGCAGCAGAGTACAGCAGAAAAGAAGGAATAATGGGATTCAGAAGCCCAATTTCCTGCACTTGCAAAGCACAACAGTTCCACACTCAGGAAATACATAGAGATAGGAGAAAATCTGGAAGAAAACAATCTGTGCCACATGAGACCCAGCTTCAGGCTGAATAGCTACTAAGAATAGAGGTTAGGACTTTACACTGCAGATGGCCAACAGGCCTTGCTTTGATGACCTCGAAGCCAGATCTGACTACATGACATAGGCATAGCTACAGACAGAGCTTGGGCACTCCTATAAGTGCTTACTGCACAAATAGAGAATAACAAAAAATCCATTTTTTATTTAGTCAAACTGCACTCCATTGCTACAAAGGAACAGTCGTATCACAAACACTATATTCTGTCACAATAAAATAAATCAGAAATGAAGACCAGTCTAACTAAAGAGGAAATTGCTTCCATTTTAACACAAATGCATCAGCCCTATGAGAATGTAAAAGGATTGCAGTGAATGTCTATGAAGTTTAATGGAGTTTGGATGCGCTGTTATGGGTTGGTGTTTTTATTCTCTCTCATGCTTTTTTTTAAATCAAATACTAAACTCCGTTCTTAGCATAGTCTGGGGAAAAAATATTGTTGGACTTTTGTTGGACTTAACACAATTAAACACTTTCAGGCTATGCTTTTTTCTATCTGCCTGGTAAAACTTTCACTAAAGACCTACATAATATGACAATTTCTTTTTCAGCTCTCATCTCAGTCTGACTTTGCTGGAACACTTTGTGTGAATAACTTCCTATTAAGTATGGGAACTCCCATATGCAGTTAACTGTCTTCTATTTCAGCTCCCTGTTCCCTCGCTTAAGTTGGGTGTTGGACACCTTCTTCAGACCTCTGCTTGAAGCCCTCTTCTCACATCAGCATTTCAAAGCTGACCTCAGTGGCTTTTCTGCCTTCTGGCCAGTTTGTGTGTGACTTAAGAAAATGTGGGAAATGACTAGAAAGTTACTTAGTGTTTATGTTGGCATAAACTTTGTGAACAATTTGTTCTGAAAGTAAGTTATTTTGTCTACCCATAGTATAACAAACCAGTATGACAATTTCCTTGAAGTTTTGCAATGCATGGTTTTCACCTCACTTGAATTTCAGATTGTGCCATACTACTTGAGCTGCAGAAAATCACTCATATAAAGAGCAATCACACAATACTTGCCATTTTCAAAGGGGCAAAGTTGTATCCTTCTTGCATCTGGAATTGTCAGCCAACCCTACAACCCAAAAAGTGGCTATTAGCTAGAAATTCTCAGATACACCAGTTTTTAACAGTTCAGACAGAATGTGACAGAAAACGTTCCCACCAAAGTTAAAGATGCTACGCTTATCAGAAAGCTTTAGAAGTAGTTTTTTAAAAGGATATTTTGCTCTAGATACCTGTTTTATTGTTCATCATTAGGGGAACTGGAGCTGATGAACTATGGTGACCCCTTCTAGCACTATATTCCTACTATTTCTGAGTCATATATTTAGCCCCATTTCATTTAGAAAGTCTTCCAGTTTTATTTTCTTTAAGTTTCTTACAGTGTCATTACTTTCTAAGGGTATCAAAAGACATTCAAGAATCATTATATCAGATCTCCTGGCATTTGTTATGGTAAAGGATGTATCCTTAAAATCTGAGGACTAACAACGCAATCTGCAAGTATATGTGCATGGTTGTTACTGTAGTCTAATTATATAGATTCATGTGCAAATGTTTCTATTACAGTTCCTGTTTGTCTGCTTAACAATCATATTGTGGAATTCTCTGTGTATATGCTGAGAGAAATAATATTTTAGAGTAGAATAAAAAAAAAATCCCTAGGCTTGGAAGAGACTTTGGGGTTTAACTTGCATATTAAGATATGTGATTTTAGGTGCCTATAACGTACGCATCTGAGTGTGACTAAAGTGCCCAAATGACTATTACAGTAGCCATATGAAGATCTAGCCAATGCAGCCAGTGGAGTCTGCAGTGCTATCCAGCACATCCCAAAATAGCCATCTACATTTGGTCAGTTAAGTAACTGATTGCATTAACTAGATCTCCATTGACTATAAGACTTTGGACGTCTAATTCAAATGTAGATATCTACATCTGGACATCTACATTTAGGTACCTTAATCTGCAAGGTAAATCATACCCCAAAATTCACTGAGAAGCTAGCTCACTTCATTCATCCTCCTCTAGTTATTTCCCGTATGAAGATCCATAATCTCTTCTAACTATCCTGACCTTCTTCCATTTTGATTACGTCTCTCAACTGTATTATCAGCAAATCTCATTAATACGTTCCCACCTTCTGTGCCCATGTCATTGATGAAAACATTTACATAAGAACATTTCTAAGTGCGGTCCTTAAATAACCTTCCTACTAGCACAGCCCCATTCAACAGGAGTAGAGTTAGACCTCCAGCTAGGTATTATCTACTGTACAAATCTTGTTCTCACCCCCAGCTTCCTCAATTCCTCTTTTAGTTTCTTATGACTATATCAAATGCTATGCTGAAATTAAGTGAGATTAAATTTTCTGTCTTTTCATTGTTTATAAAAAATCAGTCAAATTAATATTACACAATACTTCCCCAAAATTAATGTAAATTGTATCCCATTTTCTTCTTATCTCCATGTTTTAATTAGTGTTTCCTAAAAAATCTCTTCTACATTTACATAATCATAAGGTCAGACACGCCTTAGTGAAAAACTGGGGCCTAGAGCTTTTTTCTACAAATTTTTCCTCCTTTCTTAGCACGAATCCCAGATAAAATTTCTTTAATCAGAAACACAACTATATACCAAATTCCAGACTGTGTTACCTCAATGCATAGACAAGGGAGTAGCTGAGAATATTTCAGTGAAACTGACTTTAAAGATTCCTTCCCTTTTATCTGAAATGAAAAAGATGGTCACGAATCCAGAACAGTAAATGACATTTAATAAAGTTAAATAAAGATATAGAAGGACATTTCCTATAACTACGACCTCAATGAGCATTTTCACCTACAAGTCACCCCCCACCGGTTCAACAAACTGCTTTGAGCTTTAACTCACCACAGCAAATGCCCCTACATCTTCACAGGTAAACCATTTGTGGCACAGGCGAACGTAATAATTTTGATCTCCAAGAAAGTTGGAAACATTCACTGATATAATTTTCCTCGCCCTGTCTATATTATAATCAAACTTGCCGGCTGAAAAAGAAAATTCAAGCATGAAATTATCATATCTGTTTATTTATTACTTTATTAATTCTGATTTTGTTAATTCTTTATAAAAGGTAGAGAATGCAATTCACAACTTGATGGAGACGAAATCCAACACCTACAGATTTTTACCTACGATGTTCGAATTAATTCTTTTTATATTCTGATATTCCTAAAGGTATTCTTCTTTTATGAGATATAATAATTTTCATGAGAATAAATTTCAGTATTATTTAGTTTTAAATTAGCACTGGCAATACTGAGATGCCAAGACACCTACCCTCAACCTTAATACTTCAAATCCTATGTCATCCACGTACAAGTACTTGAAATATACACACTAGTACTACTACAAAAGCTGATTATCCCAAGGTTGAAATTTCATTACACAGAGAATGTGTGCAACTATGTTAGACAAATACAATGCGTGGGGTAACGTGTTTTTTTTTATATTTATGCGTACACCTATATCAGGATAGCAGTTTGGCAAAATAATTTCAACCTATTTATGAAGTCTGCCTATAGACAAAATATAAAACCAGCAATCCGAAGTGCATGAAAAGCACATAAACCTATTTCCAAAAGTTTAAGTATTAAATAGGTTGTCAATAACTTTATCCGCTATATAGCATTTCCAAGTCAATACAAAGAAACACATTTTCCAGGACATTACCTGTTAACTACATGGTAATTACAAGTAGTGGTAGCTGTAAATCATCATTTTTTTCCCTGCTTATTCAGCTATGAATATATATCATTGTATAGGTCACCAGAAATATCTCACAGCTTTAAGTTATATAGACAATCAGCTCACCCGAACAAGCTGGAATATATTTTCCCACATCACTGTTTCTGCAATCTGCAAAACAGAAGCCAAAGTATTCTTCAGTGTTGTTTTAGTTATATAACTGTAAATAAACTGCAGAATTATCCAATAGCTTCCTAACAGGAAACCTATCTCTTCTACCCCTTTTTAAAGGCAGATTTACATCCACTTCTAGACAAACAGCAAAAAAGAAAAGTACCTTTACCACACACACAGATTATATCACATCTTGGCTTAAATAGCTATCTCACCAGTGTGGAATTTCTATTGTAAAACCTCATCAGCTGTTTAAGGTGGCAATCTAGGATGTAACACTGCACTTCTTTACCTAGCACCTAAAAATAATTTAAGTAATAATAATAATAAAAATTATAATCTAATTTATTCTTTCCTTGAAAGCTACTCCTGTTGTTTACCAGGCTTATTCCTCTGTTGTAAACCACTGTGTGTTTTTGCTATTCTGACTCTACTCTAGGCTTACAAAGAAACACCCTATTTAGCTCACAGGGAGCTTACCAGAATTAGAGGCCAGACGACACTTTCAGAACCAGTATCTAACATTTGTGTCTCCAAAACTTAAATCTTGAATCAAGAACACTAAATCAGATCATAATGTTCTGCCTCCTCTCCTTGCTTAACTGGGTATTAGAGTAACACTTTGCTCTCATTTCCCAACACAGTTCTTTTCCCCAGAGAAGTATTTCCTGTTTTCATTCATTTATGCACCCCAGTAAAGTGTCTTAAAACTGGGCTTTATAAAACCTCATTCCACCCCCCTTCATGGAACAACTACACATCTACTTCAATAGTGAATCAGGACTTATCAAGAAAATGAAAGGCTTTTTAAATACAAAAAGTCTTTAGTTCTATGAAAGCGTGAAACAGCCACATGTCTCATACTGCATGGAAGGAATGATACTGTACCAAGGGGCAAGGGCAAGAGCCGCCCACCCACAGACTCTGGAGATGGGAAGGCAGGATAAGCCTGGGCACCGGACCAAATAAGGGGTCTCATTTTACTTTTTGCACCACTATTTGGTGCATTTGTCTCCACTAGCCACGCTGCCTTCTGTCTGGACCACAGTGCTGAGTCTATTTTTATATGCATGTGGTAGGCACTTTACCCCAAAACCATGGAAAAATGCCACCTCATCTTACCTAGTTACAGGATGAAAACAGGCGATAGAACAGCTAGCTAATGCAAGTAAAAAGAAATTTCTTTACAATTTCTTATTAAGCTTTCCTCTACCTCTGAAACCACCTGTGCCCTAACTATGAAGAGAAGAAGAGGGTCCATCTTATGCACAGAGAGCACACAGGATTGAACCTGCAGGCAGAGAAAGAGCAGACGCCAATCACGAGGAGGCCAGTTAGGACAAATGCATAGTGTAGTTCAGTTTTCCATGTACTTTTAGATACAAACTCTGGTCTCTGTTGTTTGTAGCAAGTCAAGCATTTATATGGACATAATAAATCATCAAAATGTGGAATAAGACTGGTGCTGGCATACCTGATCTTCCATCAGTTAGATCAGTGTATCCCAGAACGTGATTTGGCTTTGCATTTGGAGTTTTTTTGGTTTGGGTTGGGTTTTGGTTTTTTTTTTGAAAAGACATTTCTTGAAAAGCATCTGGTTTGTGATGTTTTCCTACCTTCAACGTAGTATTCCTGACTCAGCTTGACTTTGCAGTAATTTGGTACTGTTTTCATGGTCACATAGATGTGTTGTGCTACATTAACTTCAATGCAGTTGAATTGTATCTGTACCTGTTTAAAACATTTATAAAATCAAGTTTGTGCATGACTTCCAGAATACATGAAAACCACTGGTTATCCAAGTTAAGCAAGCAATATTCTTTGTTTAGATTTATTTATATTTATACAAGGAGCATTAAGCAGTCTCAGATATTGTAGCATTAAGAATGTAAAGCAGATACCACTTAATGAAAGGATTTCAAAGAGTATCATGACTTCTAATCCAGGATGTTGCTATCTTCTTCACTTCCTGAAATCCAAATATCTACAAGCTATCAAATAATGCTAAAAGCATAGAAATACAGGTACACAATGCTTATTGAACTTCAAAAGCAAGAAGCTGTTTCATACTACCAGAAGTGCCACTTTGTATGCATTTTGCAAGCACAAACACTTGCAGAATAGGAAGAAATATCTCTTTAAACATTTAATGGCAACTTCAGCAAATTTATTCATTCCAGTAACAGTCTGTGAGAGAGAAAGCAATTTAGGAGACAAAAGTTGAGGTCCAGTTATAGCAGGTGATTCCCTCACTGATAGCAGTAACTATTAAATTCCATATAGGTATTCATGTTGGATATACTCCAGTTTGGTACAAGGCATTCGGTGGGTAAAAGACATCTTATGACACCGTTCTAGTCACTCAAGTGAAACTAAGAAAATTTCATTAAATATGTTTGTTGAGTCTTGCCTATAAACTTACTCTAAAAGCTACTAATTGTTCATTGCTGGCCTTGCATTCCCTACAGGAACGTTTGATTCACCAAGTGATACAGAGCGTAAATTGCAATTGCAGTTTGGGAGAAGAATTTTGTTTCACATGTGCAATCCATATAACATTTACAAAGCACGTGAAGTAACACATTTTGTATGGTATTAATAACAGTTGTCCACCAGCAACTGAAAGCAAAAATTCATCTCTTTTAGACAGCTGGTCAAGGATGGCTCTTTTTTTCTTTTTCCAGTTGCAAATTTTAATAACAAATACTTATGAGTTTAGTTTAATAAAAAATTGTACTCTGCTGTTGCAATTATTACCATGCATTTAGGACAGATGTGCACAACTGCTTAGGCACTTGGCTGTCTTCTAAATGTGTAAATTCCATTGGCTTGGTTGGACTTTAATAAATCATATGTATGCAGTTAAAATCTCTGTGGCATTGTGCTTCCTAGAAACTGGAGTTACAAAATCTTCCCCATAATGTGGTGGGCACAAAAAGAAATGAAAATTAGGCTTTGCAGAGGCAGCTCCTCTTGTAGAAAAGGTAAGTGGAAGAAGTACGAAAATAGTGGAGAACTGAATTTACATGTTATGAAAGGACATTTTGTTATGGAGTTTCATTTGACAATGCTGAAGCATACATTTCATTGCAGTTTTCCACAAAGTCAACAAGAGAAGAAAATAAGCAAGATACATACAAAATATAATTGTTTTCTAAAGGCTTATAAACATTTAAATGAAAAACAACCCCAAAAAAGGAGTTTACCTTCTTTCCATTAAGCATCTTGCTTTTTTTCCTAGCAAATCTCACATTTGTGCACTGAGATTGCTGTGTGTCCAGTGAAAGAGAACATATTTCCAGCCCACGGATATTTTCTGAAACAAGTTAGGAATAGATTTCAAAAATATAATTCAAGCATCTTTAAGAAAAACAAAAAACAAATTAAAATATACCGTATCGTAAGCTTTCCTCCAAGGGAAAGGCACATGTATTTTATCACTGTCAAAAAAAGGGGCTTTATATGTAAGACGCACATAGGGATAGGAGCAAGGATTTAATACAGATTGCTATAAATTAAAGCTTTAATTATGCAAATTCTTATAGAAATTTAAAAAATAAACCTATTAACTCTGAGTAAAGCACACCAGGAAATATCTAGATGGTAACACACTAAGCACATGAATGGCAGGGTGTTTGTGAAAATAGACTATGCCCAAAATTTCAAGTGATTTCATTTTATTTTGGTGCAGAATTGTAACTTCAGACACGAAAACTGTTTCTCCTTCTGTTGGGGCAGTTGCTTATGTCTGAGTTACCAGGGCAGAGAGAATTATTGTGTGTGTGTGTGCGTGCATGCGTGTCAGAGCAAGAAAGAAAAGGGCAGCAGTACACTTGGGGCACCAGTAGAGGACAAGTGTATTATGTTGGAAGTAAAAATTCACTTGTCTTGAATTCATTATCTCAGTTCTCATTCCCTTGAGAAGTGCCAGGGCTTTATCCTGGTTTGTAGTAAAATTTCACAAAAAGTTTCACAAAAAACTCTTTCTGATACAATTACATGAAGACAGCTTGGACACAAATACCGCAAGATGGAACAAAATTTGGCTGAATAGCTATAAACAAAAAGTAAACAGAAATGATTCAGTAGCAGATCTGCTTCCTACCATCCAGACTCAGAGTTCCTTTAATGTTTAAATGAAGAGAGCATGGGCTTCCTTGGGCACATTTCATCACTGTTGAGATCTTCATGCTTTTCAGTACCGTAGAAGATAAAGATGCAGGAGCATTATGGCAGAAGCTGTTAAAAATGTCACCTGCAAATACAAATACAAAGGTAGAGAAATCTCACTGTGCACAGTGTATTTGAGGGTTAGAAAGTGCCAAAGGTGAAGCTCCAGCTCTACTGAAATCAGAAGGAAAGTCATCATTGACTTCAGCAAAGCCAGTACTTAAGACTTCCACGTGACCAACATGGCCAGTTGGCTTCACTAGCAATGCAGGGGGTGTGGAAAAAATTACACTACAGATGGGGTTTGATAATAAATTTCCTGGCTTAGGGAAGTGTTAACCCACAAGAGGAAGGAACCACACTTCTAACAGTTGAGGCTAGCAGAGCACACCTAAACTAACGTTTTTAAATAATCAGAGCTGCTAGATCATGGCTAGACTAATAGTTTATTTAAACTTTTTGTCAGAACCATTACCTGTATATTGTGAGCACTTTCACAGGTAGTATTTTAGTTTGGCTGATGGTCTGAACTGCTGTTAAAATACCATTTTCACACAAGAGGGCACCATTGCATTCCTAGTTACGAAAAAATCCCTCACACCTACAGGATTTCCTTCTCCTTTAGACCAGAATGGCAAGAGCAGAATAAATATTACCCAGGCCTTCTTCAAAGGGTAAACTGTAGGTACAAAACACAACTGCTGTGTCTCATCTTATTTTCCTATGCAAATTTAGTCATCCCAAAGCCTTAGACACAGGTTTGCACAGCAGCTGCCCGTAGACTACTGTAAAAGTAAAAAGTTTAAGGCCCCAAATCTCATCAGTTAGCCATATTTCATCTCTTTCTACTTCTTAGACTGCCTTGCATAGAAATCAGTTCTTTATTTATGAATTTATGGAAGTACAGTGGATTTAATCCCCAATGCATTCCTTGGACTTCTCTACCTCATATGGATTGTTTGTAGTCCCAGAAATTAAAGAGTTCAAGAGACTGTCAGAACAAATAACCAAGGAATCGCGTCTTGTCCCTTGGCTTTGTCCCTTGCAGCACACCTCATTTTAGCTGTAACTAGATCATAGCAATTTCTTCAAAATATTTCTTACCTTTCTCACTTTGGTACATAGCATGAAAGTTAAAAGACACTGAAGTAAAACAAAGTATTTTACTGTGCATTCTCCTCCCCCTGGGGAGGGACTGGAAGAACACATCCACTCTTCTCACAGAGGAAATGTAGGATGTGGAGGAGAAGCAGGAAGGGCAAAGCTTATCCTTACTTATCTCTCCAATGAAGGAAACTGCTCTAAATGTAAAGACTGAAAGTGTATTAACCTGTACAGGAACTCTTCCTATATTATGAGATCCTCACTTTCACTTTCAGTTGCAGCTGAAGCCCACTGTCAGGGATCAGCTACTGATATATGCAGGACATGAAGATAGGCTGACATATATGTGGTACCTTGCCTTGAATCTGTCAGGCCTTAAGGTGCCCTCACGCTTGGTATCAGGAGAAATAAGTCCTGCATGATAAATATCAAAAGTCAGAAAAGACAAACACTACACACCTGAATCTCCACTCCATTATCCTGCGTTTGTGCCATTAAGCATCTTTTGGGGGCAACAAAATATGTTGATATGAACTAGATGGAAAAGAATGGAAAAAGAAGGAAAATTTACCTCAACTGACAGTAGAGTCAAATCACAATTATCCAAGGTAATATTGGCAACCAAAGACAACTTGTGCAAGCCAAAGGAAAACCACAGATCATTCAAAATACAAAATTTGGCTTTAAAAGCAGTGGAGTACATTGACTTTTGAAGAATTCATAAACATGTTTCCACAGAAGTGAGGCAGTTTTACGAAGTACAGATGTGAACACTATATTCCATGTTCCAAGAATGGGTGGGTGGTGTAATAATCCTGAAGAATCTCAGGATGGAGAGTTATTGTACAACACCCAATCAATCCATCCACAGTTAGTTGTGAGATTATTAAATTGCAGAACTACCTGATAATTGTTACTAATAATGAGATAAGTGATTATTAGATTTAGCTCTGTCTCTTTGCTTGAAAATATATTTTCTTGACATGCAATTGTGGATACCAAATGGTGTTCAGGGTTAATTGTTTCTGCTTAATTCCTAGGTTGTTGGTATAAATTTCTTGATCCAGGCCTAATCTTGCGTATTCCCATGTCTGTCTAGAAACAATTGAAGGGAGGAGCAATGTGTATATATATATATATACACATTGTCAAAGCTGACAGTTCTTCACAAAGTATTCTCTTTGGGTGAATTTGACCATGTTATTTGACTCTACTTATTTTTAGGAGAGATTGTCATGACTTAATTCAGTCCTCAGTTATTACGGCCTGAGGTGTGGTATTATCAGATGTCACAGGCCTGGAACTATCTCAGGAGAATCCTAAGCCATACCCAGGTACATTACTGAGACTGAATCAGTATAAGGCAGATGCACAAACACAGTTTTAGGAACTGCTGTCTATCCATAAGCAGGGACACTGATTTCCTTGGTCACAGTTTCTACCTTCAAACTGAGGACACGTAAGTAACACACTGGATAAAAGTAAATTACTCTTCCATTCTGGATTTTTTTCCATTAATTTTATGATACCTTTTGAGAATTGCAAAAGAAGCTGCGAAACTCATTAATAGTAATTTAAATGGATCATATAATGCATCAGGATATTAGTTGTAGATCACAATAAAAGTATGATACAATGAAGAGCTGACAGAAAATAATTTTCATTCTATAAATCATCATAGTATGAGACTCATTTCTGACTAATTCTTCAGTAAACTCTTAACTTATCATCTTTTAATCCCCCTGTTTAGGGGGGGATTAAAGGCAGTTTCCACTGGAACACACACCTCTTCCCTTTTCTCATGAATAGTTTGATCTACACCCCAGAAGACACAAAGATACATCTTGCTACACAAACCATCTGCTGAGTAAACCTTGCCTAAATTTTATGTTTATGAATTATAACTGTAATTAGCCCTACATGAGAGAAGGATTGTTGCTGTAATAAAAGATTCCTTAATTATGGACACATATAAGCCCAGGCATAAAGAAGCAAAGGCTTATTATGCAGCATGTAGACATTTTCCTTGTACTTTTGCCATCAGCTTAACCACAGTAGATTAGTTTTTTATCTGATGATGCAGAAATCAATCCAGAACTGTCACGACAGCAAAACACACCTTATGTACACTTGGATAACAGAAGCCAGGACTGAGCAATGAATATGCAATAGAAATGACTAGATGGGTAATTTGAAGCCTCAGGCAAGAAGGTGAAACTGGAGAACAGCAAAAAAAATTGCAGAGAAACTCCATTAATGAGAGGACCAGGCCAACACCCAATAGAAAATCCTAACCCTTTTTTTGCCTATTTCTCCCATACAAGAATTGTAAGAATTTGAACAATTTAGGATAGTGACAGTGCTAAATCTGTGAGCATATCTAAAGCACGCTAAAATTGCTTCACTGGAGCATCATTCCATGAGTATAAATACCTGTAGCATTTCAAACCTATTTGCATATGATTACCACAGTATCTGCTGCATCTGTGCATTATGATGATTCAACAAATTTCATAAACAAACTAGATAGATATGCTCTCCTAAGATAACCACATGGTGCACTTCAGTTAATAAATACCAAAATTTGCTGCTTAAAAGCACTTACACCAATTATGAAACTGATTAAATTTCAGACTGACAGCCTCTCCTTCACAATAGATTTCAATGCACAGTAAATTAGAAGGGTTTCACAGTTGTACATTCAGAAAGTATTTCAAACTTTCAAGGATAATGGACAACATGTTGATATACTGTGCCAAATACATTTTCTGAGGATGTAAGGCTTTTTCAAAATCAATGGTATATTGATATCAATGTCTGGCTGTATTACAGTGAATTTCAAATACTACAGCAGACTACCAATAGTCTAGAAGAGCAGCAGGGAGAAGGCAGAGTCAAAGTTACATTGCCAAATATTACTAAGCTTGTAGCTGCAAATTCTAGAAAATAAAGTCACCTTTTTGTTGCAGCTAAAAGCAATGATTACTGCAAAGGTGCTCCATTATACAGGTAAGGTCTTTTAAGGTAATTTTATCTCAAATAATATATAATAAAAACAATGACTATAGAAAAGGAAGTATGGAAATTAGTATACACCCACTGTTGCACAAGTGAATTAGGATGAAGACTAAATTTTTCATCACCCCTATAAGGCTGAGTCATTCTACATGCTACTTGTGTTAAAGATAGCTGATAAGTCATTTTCAGGCAGCAATGAAAACCTACAACCAGCTTTGCTTCATGTACATCATCTTGCAAGATAAGGATCTTCAGTTTACAAACTGTTCAGTGCCTAAAGTTTATATCCAGCTAAGAGCTAAACATCTAGTTTAAGCTCATGTACATCATCTAAGCACCTTTGGCAGTCAACAGAGAGGGAGAACCCCTCTTGCCTCCCTCCCAGCACATAATTCACCTTGTCCTAAGATGGGTGGAATGAATCACCACCTCGTGGTATCTGTAGTGAGCCTCCACTATCTAGATCTGCATTTGTGTAATACAAATAGCACAGATTTTAACTCATAAACAAAAGTATTGCATGTGTCCTTCCCTTTGAGACCTGGGTTGAAGAGTTTGGTTTCCTCAGCCTGTGCTGTCCAACAGCACGAAGGCATGGTTCAGCTAGGCAGAGCAGAGGTCAAAACCCCTGTTTCTCTCTTCTTCTAGGACTCCTTCCACATAGTTTGTGTAACTAGCAGCTCAGCAGCCTAATCTTAAAAAGATTCATTCACAGTCCTTGAACAAACCACCAACAGCTTGCTCTGCTCACTGGGAGACTAGAGACTTTTTCAGGTGGGACTTTTAACTGCACCCCCTCCACAGCTGTGTTCTTTCTCTCCACCTCAACATGTGTCCCATAAATGCCATGCATTCAGAGTAAGACCCATGACAGCTGACGTCCAGCTCACGCTCTATGCTAGAGCATCAGCATCTCACATGCCTGCAGCTCAGTGCTGCAGCTTCTCCCTGTCTGTGGACTCTGCCACACGGATCCAGGAAAGGCACTGTGCGGACAAGTGGTGCTCAGGGCTGGGCCTCCAGCGAGGACTGTCCTCTCACAGGGGACTGCCTGCAAGCCAGCTGCCTTGTACTACCCTGTCAAGTGACTGCGTGCACTGGAGGAGTGATTGATCAGAGTTCAGGTAATTCAAGAGCCTGTATCATTACTGTAGGCAATAATAATATATAGAAGCAATAAAAACATGTGAAATGACTAAGCAAATTCTTCCAATGACCATCTATGGTAAGGAAAACTATAAAGCAACAATGCACAGTCATTACTAACCTATTACTTATCAAAGCCTACCAATTTCCAATATTTTGTACAAGGAAACTGGTGGTAAATACACTGTCATGACAGTGATCTGATGTCACCAGGAAAGTGGATTTATTATCTGCAATAATCATCTTTATCATTCAAAAACAAATGTAGTAAAAATGTGAATGATGTATACTCACTGGAAGGTTTACTTTTACAATGAATCCCCTGCAAACAGAAACAAAAATATTGTAAAAGCTGAGGTAATGATAAAAACAAATATTGTTTAGTCATTGTACACAAATATAAACATACCTTAAACAAGTAAATATATTCACAGTCCACAACAGATATCACTTTCAAGATAGTAAGATTTTCAAATACAGCAAAAACGCACATCAGTACTACATTTGACAGTCTCATACGTGGGGACACAAGATCAGCATCATCTTCATTTTCATGTATTTCTACTGAGATGCAATGGTTATAACAACTACAACAGTTCCATCAAATATAGACATCGTTTTACAAGGCACTGCAATTCACACTGACCAACAGATTATTTCTTGATTTTTTTTACAATTGACTGCTTCATACCAGGGCAAAGAAACCAAGAGATTTTTTAATGGAAGGTATATAGAAGACTTCTGAATATTACACAAATTTTTAGAAGATCACACTAGGGCAATGGAAGAAGTATTACAGTAATTGCAAATGAATTTTAGAAACAAGACTTGCTGTTTTATTTCTGAGAACTGCCTTGCTCAGAATCCTGAAAGTGAAATTACTCAGACACAGTACTTACCATGTTCAAGTGGGAAAGTTTGCAAGAGGCAAAGTGAACCCAACACTGAGATTTTAACAAATGTCCAGCTATCTTTCAGACTACAGCCATTTTCCCAGTGAAATAAAACTTAACCACACACTAAAATTCTGTAGAGTATGAAAATGACAAATCTTATTTTGAATACTATGCATGACATTCTAAAGAAAGGCCGTTACTTAGCCAGCAAATACTGTTTTCTGCTGTTCCGGCATTCATGTTTCTGACACAGCACTTAAACCAGTATTTCTTTGTATATGGCATGTATGTTCCCCTCTGCTTTCCTTAAAATCACTGTCTCATTCACAGACGCACTTCTGTCACACCACAAAAGGTGCAGGCACCACCTTGTCTCCCCTGCACTCAAACAGACTGGCAGCTCTCAGTCATTTTAAGACATTTTAGGATTGTGTCAATAAGCCAACAATCTGCGAGTTTTTAGAGCCAACAAAAGTCTTTCACTGGACATTGGGAAGTTTTCAAGTTTTAGGCAAACATAGAGGCTGCAGCCTGGGTAAGCATTAGCACATCATAAAATAACTATTGCTTGGTCTTCCAGGAGGCTTTTGTCCACAGGCAATTCTGTCCTCCTCATAAGTACAGCTGTAGAGCAAAATCATATTATTGCTGCTGGTGAGAAATGACAGCATGTTAGCTACCCTGTGGCACCTGCCTAGAATACCCAAGAAGTGTGTTTTCTGTCCTTCATCACTGCTTTTAAGTTTTTAGCTAGATAAGCTTGTTTTTAAAGAAGGCCTTTAGAAAACCAGTGACCAGTATCTAACCTGTATTAGTTCTCATTCCTTTGTGCTTTTGGCACTTCTGTTTTTAATAATCACTTCCAGAGGTAGTTGTCATCTTTTACCATTGCCAGTTCATAAAAGTTCAGATGCATAAAAGGATTTTAAAGTAGTTTAAACCACTTTTTATAATAAGACAGAGTTGGTCATATACTTTCATAGACTGAAGATTATAAAAATTACTTGTGACATTGTTAAAGATATTACTTTTGCTGCTTCTACACGATATTATATCAACACTCAAAGAAGTAGGGCCTGTTGCAATATGACAAGGGGTAATGGTTTTGAACTAAAAAAGGACAGATTTAGATTGGACATAAGGAAGACATGTTTTATGATGAGGGTAGTGAAGCACTGGCACAGATTGACCAGAGAGGCAGTGGAGGCCCCATCCCTAGAAACATTCAAGGCCAGGTTGGATGGGGCTCTGAGCAACCTGGTCTAGTTGAAGATACCTCTGCTCACTGCAGGGGGGTTGGGCTAGATGACCTTTAAAGGTCTCTTCCAACCCAAACCATTCTATGATTCTATGATTCTATAAAGGAAATCAAACTTCTTTACATAACTGTTCTAAAACTGAGGTACTTCTGTTTCAATGGTTTCATAAATTCCTTAAATCCCACTGAAGGATTGAAATATCTAACTGATGTGACCTCATTTCTGCTGCAATGGGTTCATAATAATATTTGTCATTTATTAATCATTTTTGGCCCCACCCAGAAAAGCTTCACTGGTAGTTTGCTGATTCTCCCAATACACATTCATCAATAGAAAGAAGGCTATAGCTTTCTGAATAATTCTGTGCAACACTAAACCAATAAAAGTGGAACGCGCCAGCTCATGTAAAACCCCAGTGGAATTTTAACAGTTGTTTCAAAGCCTACTACTTCAGTATCAGACTGCTGAATATATTTTGGTTAGGTTACTTGAGAGATTTCCCAATTGCCAGCCAAATTTTCTTAGAACATCATCTGTAAACTAACTTCTCCAACCTTTTTTTCTGGTTATAATCATGGTTCAAAAATATATAAGAAAAAAATCAAGATCTCACTGAAGTAAACAAAAATCTCACAAAACTCAAAGGATTAAGCCTTTTTCTGTTCTGTTATGATATCTGAAAAATGCAAATCTTATATAAATACATTATCTGAAATTACAAACATAAAAAACCCCACCCACTTCTGTGGGACAGTGGGACAATGCAGAAATCCTCCTATACCTTCTAGTCTATCATAATTAAATCTTGGTTTTCGCTGTTGCTCAGATGAATCCTACCATCTGAGTACTTTCCAGTACCATCTTGCATTATTTTCTCATCTTCTTCATGGAAAAAAAAAACACATATTCATCAGTGATTTTTGTTCTGGTAGGGATATGTTTTGTCATTCTTGGGCACTCAGTTTTGTTCTGATGAGCTGTTGTTGGGCAGGTTTACATAAGTAATCAAACATTTGCACAAACACCTAACACTTACAGCAAGTATTTGGTCACAGCTCAATTCCTTTTTTAAATAAGTGTTTCTTTTTATTGTACAACACCAAGGGGGAGTGGGGGTGGTATTTTCTTTTATAATAATTTTTCAAAACAGTCAAAGGAGACCATTTGCCTCAAAGAAATAAATTAACCAAGTTCCTCTCCCACTGTTTATATCTTTTGTTTTCAGGAATTTTCAGTGATGAATGCAATAGAAAAACTTAACACACTAAAACCATAATGGAAATTTTCTTCCCCTTTCATGAATGCCATGGGTGTCTTCTGCAAAAATAAGATCCTGAACATGATAGTACATTTTACTCCTATACAGAGAGAGAGCATGGTCGATTCATATCTGCTTTGGCGAAGAGCCTAAGCAAAAATATACTTACACAATGCACAAACAGTTAGGGATTTTCCTATTTCTCTAGGGTTTTCCCCATTTGTGATATTACTCAACTGTAGCTAGAGGTTATCTGAAGAGACACCACCAACGTGCAGCATTCTGAATAGAAGGTGTGGTGCCAACCTTTTAGCTAGCACAGCAACTTCTCCTCAATCTAAGACAATTGTAATACCACATTGTTTTTTTTAAAGACTGTAGAGAAGAAAGTGAGATCAGCAGAGGAAGACTTGCATTTGGGGGCACAGAGAGTATTTTCACGAGTTAAAATTGCCAAGGAAAAGAAACAAAGATTAGACCTGCTTCTCATTTCTTCTCATATCTCCGGGCACTGAATCAAATGTAAAAGTGTGGAAATTCTTCCCTGAATGTTCTGTCATGCAGGAAAGAGTGTGAGACCAATTTGGTTTCACGGTCTACCTGTTAGCTCTGTTGTACATTGTTCATAGAAAAGTTGGTGGCAGCTCTTCCACAATTCCATAAGGAATAGTTACATGCCTGAAAGTGCTCTAAAATGTATTATTTAATTGGGACCAGGCTGTCAGACACTTAACATTCATTCCTTAAGGTGTCTACATTAAAGTCAGTGAATTTACTATGAACAGTTTTTCCCACTTCTGAGAATCCTCAGTGGCAAAGCTATTACCTACACTCTTACTTTGGGTTCAACTGTCAGAGACGGCAGAGAAAAATGAACATGACTATCTCCTGATGCTTCCCTCTATTCCAGCAATTTCTGTTCTTTGACCACTATTAAAAGCAAGCATGGGTCTGTACATAGCCTTACAAGACAGGGAAAGTGTTGTCTTAATGTGGTGTGGTCTTGCACTAACCAATGCACAAATTGTAGCCAAAAGGCTGATGAAGACGATGAATCTAATGATGCTCTTTTTGATTTCCAGTCAAGAGGGGATGCTCTGCACAAATCCCTCTTATTCTGCACACAGTTAGAAACAATCTCTCAGATGACTGGTTCTAGTTCCCTGACAACCAGAGGTGTCACATCATCTAATCCCTTTCAAAAACTAGTGAAGGATCATTTTTAAAACAGTCGGGCCTTTGTGTGCACTGCTCCACTAGCCAAGGCTGTTCCACAAGCCCTATTCTCTGACAGCATCAAATCTTTTAATTTCTAACATAAACACAATAATGGTTAGCTTGTATTGACTTCTGATTGTGCCCATTACCTTTTCACTTAAATAAATGCTTTCCACCTTGGAATTTACTTTCCATTTATCTACAGCTAGTAATATCCATTTTCTTAGCTTTTTTGCAAGACTATAAAAGCCAAGCTCTTTTATTCCTCTCTAATAAAAAAGGCTTTTCTTCTTAACATCATCCTTCTCAGCAGCTATTTCTGCTTTAATGCATCTTTATAAACGGAGTGACCAGAACCACACACTTAGTGGGAAACTGAAGACAGTTTCCCACTAAGATTTATCTGGCACCTTGTAAAGTGACAATATTCTTTGCCTCAACCAGGAGCTCCACAATCACATCAAATCAGTAGTTATCCTCCAAAACAGAGAGGGAGCTACTTACCCCTTTCTATGTAGGCAATCTACGAGCAGTCTTCTTTTCTCCATGTGCTCAGCCCATTCAGTTCATGGAGGGAAGAGCCTACAGATGCTGGCCCGTAAGAGTCCTAAATGATTTCTCATGGCCTCTAGCGAAAAACCTGACAATGCTAATGTGATGTCAAACACCTCCATAAAGAAAAAGGTCTTTGAGCAGTGGACAGCCACAGGCAAAGTGCTATGGATCTATACAATTTGGCTGGAAATAGAGAGGATTCAGAGCTGTATCATAAGCTCTTCAAACTATCAACAAACGATTGTGACTTCCTTCGTAGAGACATTCAGCCCCAGAAACTATCTAGGGAGAACTTCACGAATGGAAACAACTGAGTATGCTTTAGCTTTTTCCAGGGCTATTTTCATAAGTGAAGCAGATAATGGCTTTGCACTTTACATGTCCTTGATGCTGGTGGGGATTGGACTTTTCTCATTGTATTCTTATAAAGGTCACCCCTGTATTTATCTTACCAAATGTAAGAGAAAGCACAGAGCTAATATAATGATTCTTGTCCCACTAAAAAAAATTCTTAACTATATCAAGGTCAAGTATTTATACAGAAAAACATGTTATTGGAAGTGAGTGAAAAGGAAAAATAATAGGCCTACAGAACACACGTGGCAACTGAATAAAATTGTAGTTATATTTACTGAGAACCAGAAGAATGATAACGATTAATACAGATAATATGAAAATTTAGAACTGTTAAAAATTCATACAGTGTCCCCAAAAGACCTTTTCTCAAAAGGAGCATCTGTATCTGTTTCAATGTCATCTTTCTTTGCCAAGGTGAAACTATCTTACTGATGATCCTTTCCAATTTTTGGCAAACCGCAAGGTTGTTCTTCAGCTTTTACTGACAATGTGGTAATCATGTGAACAGTGTGCAATGGGATCAGCTAAGCAATCACAGAAGGAAACATTTGGACTGTTCTCCATGCACAAAAGAAATAGGCACCTGGCATTACTTTGGACTACTTTGAACTACTGCTTCTACAAGACCGCTTGGGTGTTGATGGATTTTTTTACAGAATGCTAAAAACAAAATACCTGAGTCATGCCTATGAATTATCCAGCTGCAAGCCTCTCTGTGTGCATTCCAAACTGAACGAAACAATCTCATCACAATAGTGCAGTGCTGAACCTGAGAGGTTAAGTACAACTGAGAAGTGGGATATTAAGCTCAGGCTCAGTACAGTGCTCACAGGGTCACACATTTTGCATGAGAGCTCACTTGTGTCCAACAGAGCAAGGTACGTCCGCCTGCGTTAACGCCACGTTGATGTGCTCTCAACTAAACAGTGAACTGACAGTGAACAAACAGGAAAGAGATTATTTGGTTTACTGGAGATTATTGGACTACCTTCAGCAAGGCTTCACAGTGGTCTAAAGCATAGCCTTTCACCAATTGTTGTTTTCCTGCACCATTTGCCATTTCACACATATATGCAAATGTACGGACCCTGTCCTCCACAACCTGCTGTTTGTCGCAAGGCCAACACTTCCATCACAGTCTAGCAGTACTTCGGTAATGCAGGAGCACATGACCCTCAGGCCCCATAGATTTTTGTCCTTCTGTTTACCTGCTACTATTCAGATATAGCAGAGATTCCTGTCTTCAAGTCAGTATATACTTCCTCCTGCACTGGACTGATGCAGAGGAATCCTGTTCCCATATTTTAACTGGACTGTCCCATATTTTAGGTGAACGGCATGTGGCATATAATGTCTTCTAACCATTACTGTGGGGCTGCATGGCTGTATCCCTTTTACAGAGCAGAACAAGTGAAAGAGTTAGCAGCACAGTAATTCTATTTCTGGGAACTTTTTGTAGTGACATGCATTTATTCTATAAGTGAATGTCCAGTCAAAATAATACTGCTTTGAGGTCTCCCAACTGTGAAGAATATTCCTCCCTTGTATTTTTTTCAAGTGAATTGTATGTAAAAATAATGCTGTGATACAAAAAGGGCCTACACAGAAACCACTTGCTTTTAAATTTATTGAACCCAAGGGAGCTATGACAAACTGAAATAAAAGCTGCCTGTTCTATTGTATGCTTCAGCTCCAGGACTAGAAGCAGAATTTGCTTGAAGCAACAGTATGCTCTAGCTTCTTTTTTTTCAGAAAGAAAAACAACAAAAAAAAGTGAATAATTTTGATGTCATGTTTCCTAAAATATTAATAGTTGTTAACAAAACAGAATTGCATACAATAGACAAAGCAAAATTAAAATGCACTTTGAATACCATACCCTCAGCTGGTATAAATCAGCACCATCCCATACATAGAGTGTTAAAAAATTTCAGACCACTCAGCTACTTGAAAGGACAACTAATGTACCGAATCAGCATTTCTAGTCCAACAATGAGACAGGGACATTCTAATGGTCATTTCTTGAAAAACTGGAGCACGTAGATTCCACAAGCACTCCAGACAACCACGGACATCCCATGCTTTGAAGTTAGGATGGTATAATGGTCTCTGTAGTACAGAAGAGGCTACAAGAAAAACTCAGTCAAGGTCCCTCAGCAGCACTGACAGCACTGAGACTTGCAACCTCAGACATAACTGGAACCAGTGGGCTGTGAGATTGCCACAGAAAAGGAAAAATAAAAAAAAAAAAGGCAAGAATTGACGTGAAGATTATGAGAAGAGATCCTCACTCCTGCTGCTGCTGCTGCAGGCAGTGGTTATTTCTTTTGGAAAGACTTGTTTTTATTTTGTGCTGAAGATCTTTTTTCTGTTCCCATTACTGTCTTCTCATACATCCTAACACTATTTCTCAGGAAAAGAGGGAATATATTGCAGGCTTGGCTTTCCAGGCCTCTGGCATAAACAGGAAAGCCCTCACCATTTTGCTCTAGGCAACTACTCACTTTGCTTATGTTTAGAGTCAGTCCCAAGAACAGAACAGTGCTCTGCTGTACACTCTGGCCTTAACAAATGATAAATGCCACCCCACTCACACTCACAAATTGTAGAGGACTACAGTTGAGTGAAACTCTTTCCACTGATTTGAATGAACTTCGAATCAGATCCAAGTTCAGAAAAAAATTTCGCCTATACAAACTTCGGCTTTACCCATGAGAAATGTGTCCACTTCCAAGTAAGGCATTTTTTCTACACGGATCTTTTGTTACTAGTAGTAGTGAAATGAAGCCAAAGTTTGCAGTCATTTGCAAAATAAGATTAAGTCAGCCAAATCTGAAAGAGGATTTAGGTACCTGAAACATGATTTAAGCAAACTGTGGTAATCTCAGCTGAATGCCATGATCCATAATACCCTGTTAATTGCTACCTAACACTAGAGGCACATAAGCTTCTTAGGCACCTCCCTTTCTGATTTGAAAGCTCCCTGGATGCATGCAGTTTTGTGTCTAGTTCATGACCAGAATGAAGCTGTAATGACATCTAGCTTATGCCAAAGCTCTTTGGGATAGGATACACTCACTCGTGAGACACCCACGTCCCCCAGCGCAGCAGGTGGCTGGAGGAGATTTAATAGTAACAGAGGTCAAACTAACAAAGCTCAAGCCTAGCTTGTTTCAAACTGGAAATATTAGAAGAGGAAAGCAGAATATGGGCATGTTTCAGCTTTTATACTCTAGCTTTCAAGTCCTTATCTCAAGGGACAGGCAGGTTCAACATCCTCCTTAACCTGAAGCAGTTCTAACCCTAAGTTGTCAGTTTGCCATGCTGCCCAGTAAATGAGAGCGCTTCCCAGGCCTCCTGTCAAAGCAGTAATATTGCATAAAGAGGAGATGAAAGAATAATGGTCTGAGAGAAGGACAGGCATGATGCAGTGTAGTTCTTAAAGTTGAGTGCTTTCAATATTCAAATGGCAGATCTGTTTCGTACTTCAAAGGCCATTTACATTTTATTTTGAGCAGTCATCAGAAAAAAATCCAGAAACTGAAGCTTTGGAAGAGTGGGTCTCAGCAGCTACTCTGAAGAGACAACGTCAGACTCTGGCTCATAATTCAGGTGCCTGGGCTCTGGAGTGTGGAGTTCAGACTAACGCAGTGCTTAACTTCTTGCTTTGGCCAACTTAAGGCAGCACCATGCTGAACATGCACGTTTCTCATATTGCCCTGACAAGTCGCTAATGCTTTCTCATCAAAAGAAATTTTTAATCCATTTAATCTGTATTTAATAACCTGGAACCATAGGAAAAGAGCAGGGTTATGGAATGGGTGAATATTGTACAGATACTATCCTGAAATGTTGCGGGTGGAAGGGCTGAAAAACAAAAATGAACTTGGTAATCCCAACCCTGTCAGCATGGATCACAAAGTCATATTAAAATTTAGAATAACAAAGCACGCTTGGCAATAATTTCTAATAACAGTTTCAAGGCTTTGGAGGCCATGTGTGAGGGGTGAGACACCCTTCAAAGCCATGTAGAGAAATGCAGGAGTGTATGTTTCTGGTTTTTGTAACTCCCATAAAAATGGTGTTACTCCCTCTGCTCCTTAAACAGAGAAAAATCTCAAACACAAATAAAATTGGAACTACTCTTGATTATAGCCCTTCCTGCAGAGAAGTATTTTTAAATGATGAGTTCGGTTTTATTCTAGCCTTAGCTTGTTATGTTGTTGTGCAAGGATGTAAGGCCATACAAACCATCCCTCAGGCCATGCTAGAAGCAGCGGTAGAGTAGTCTCGAATGGCAACCCTGAGAGGCCACTGCATTCCTTCCTGGTGCCACAGCATCAGTTAAGGAACTGCTTCCATTAAAGACTTGATGATAAAGATGCCTGACTAGCTCTAATTGTGTTTGCTAGAGTTACAGAAACGCTCTAGCCACAGTAAAATGAGGAAAATCTTCTTAGTACATGTAGGTGAAAAACTTTTTTTTTGCAGCTGTATACTTGAAAATTTTGGTGAGAGAGGATTATTTCCTAACTATTCATATTTGGATTTTTATGGCATCTGAAAGTCTTAATCCTACATTAGAAATCTTATACCAGAATCCCTGCATACATGGTTTCCCTCTCCCACCAAGAGCAACAAAAGCCAAAAACATCTTTCCCAGAAAGATCTAGCAGTATGAGTACACAAAGACTTAAAAAACATTCAAAATTTCCAATGTAGAAAAGCCCTACTGAAACATATCTATACTGTGCATTCCAGCTGAAACATCTTAAGTTTGAGATAACTGATATAGAAGTTAGCTATGAATAAATTTGGAAATGTTAAGGAAGAATAAAACTTATAAAATACAAAATAAAAAATAATTACTCAAAAAGTCATTATATAGTCTATTTATCTTTTTACTGTTAAATCAATTTTGTGGGGATTGGGGGGAGGGAGAGAAAAAGAAATCACCCAAACTATGGAATAATCATATAGTTTGGCTTTATCTTGTGTTTCTTCCACATACTGTAGCTGCTAAAGTTAGCAAAGTCCAATCAAAGGAGGCAGAGGTCCAAAGGAAAGGCTTCCAAAGAGGCAGGATTCCACCATCTTTACAACAGCAGCATTGTTTCACCTGACTCTACTGATCACGCTGTTGTCCACAGAGGCAGCAATAATTCCTGGGCATGGCCTCAGCTTAATAAACCCATCAGTGTTCAGTACCTTCATATGTTGCTTCACCCTACATCTCATTTTTAATGAGCCCTTACTCACTGAAAACCACCTATACCACACATTTGCCTAAAAATGTGCTTTATTTCCCTCTAAGTGGAAGAGAAAATAAGCTACAAAGGCAGACTGAATGGTAACACAGATGTGATCATGCTCTCAAAATTATTCTGTTGTATCATATATAAATATAACATATTGAAAATGAGGGGAAAAATTAAAAGACACATACTACTGGCCAAAACTAAGCACAAAGCATGATACTATAATGAGAATTGCAAAAATACATTTAAAAAAAGACAAATCACAAATGCGGAAAAAAGTAGAATACAAAGATATCAAAATTTGGAATGCAATGGAGAAATCTGTCATTACAGTCATGGAAGGAAGAACATCAGGCCAGGGAGATAAGGAAGTGGGAAAAAGATCAAGGAAGTCTGCATATGTAAGGATGAAAGGGAAAAACAGAAATGGAGACAGTGAAATGTATTAACTGCAATAAATTCTATTTCCTCAAAGTTTTTCCAAGAAAAGACAATGAATGCACATCTAGTACTGTACAATGTTGTTTATATGATTCATACTTTCTGAAAATATGCAGGCAAGTAGAGGCAACTCCAAGACAACAAGTCTTCCAGAAATGATTGAAATTTACCATGCATATTCAAAGCAACTAAGTTGAAACATTTTTCTTGCAAGAGTCACAGATAATTTGCAAAGTAAAACTCAAACTTTCTTCATTTTTGCATAGACACTTCCTGAATGAGATTGTATGTCTCATACAGTTTTCAAGGTGAGTCCCATGTTTTCTGTGCTGAGAAGGCAGAATATGCAATATAGCAAGACAGGTCTTTGGCTCTGTTGATTGTTCCAAAGGAATAAGTTAAATATGACTTGGAAGACCAACCTTAGATCCCACAGGAGAGAAAATGATGAATGAAAGCAGAGATATTAGGGTTAGAAAAGAACTCAAGATGCCATCTACTCTACATTTCTGCCTTTGGAAGAATGACCTTTATCTAAGACATATCTGAGAGATATTTTCTTAGCATGTGTGGAGATCTCTATAAGCTCTACAGGCAATCGATTCCAGTGCTCAGCATCATTAGCTACTGTGACTTTCCAGCTTATTTGCAACCTCAGAAAATTCTGGCCCAGTGAATTCCTACAGTTATGAAGGAAGGGTCAGGGTTGTGATGTCCAAGTACACACAAATTTACAAGTTCTGCAATCACATAGAATCACAGAATCACAGATCATTCCTAGCTAAGTAGTTCAGAGCTGGTCTGGAACTTCCTCAGCAACCCACTGCTGTTCAGGGCATATTTTCTGTTTTGTGTTTTTCGGATGGCAAGTAATTTCCTGGTTTTCCAAAAACCATCAATAAATATCAACAACAAAAAAAAAAAAGTTTTACAAGGAAAAATATTTTCCTGAGAGTACGAAAACTACTGTGAAAACATCTGTGCCAGAGTTGATATATAAAACCTAGGGGTCTTTTGCAAGGATGACAGTAATGCAATGCACGGAACTTCAAATGTGGGTTCCTGGTTTGAACAGCCTGGTAGCCAGCACACAGGAATTCACAGCTCCCAGAAATAAAATGCTTTTCAGTCAGAGATAGGAGGAGCTTTCTTAGCTCCAAATTACCCACCTGTCTTGGAGTGAGGCCTAGCTTCTCAATGCTGAGCCAAAAAGCCAGGAAACTATCCAAACCTATCCCTAGAAAGTTTTTCAAAACTTATTTTTGGTCCTTGTCATTTTTGATCATCCTTGGTTCTCTCTCCTGCACAAGCATTCTGGCAAGAGAGGACAGTATAAACAAATGTGACAAAATAACAGGTACAACATTGCCAGCTCCAGCAAATGTACAAATTAAGCTAATCCTAGACCTTACTGCAAGAATTCCAGCTAGGTCACACCACATGGTGTCACTGAAGTTGTTACCGCTCCCAATAAATTTGTCCCACCTAGATTTGATCAATTACAAGTAGCTTTCCAACTGCAAAGCAGTCAACCAGACAGCAATGTTTAGCAGCTGTGGAAAGCACCTACTCCCAAATCTCAATATTCACCACTGAGCTTTGCGTCCAAATGAAGCTGAAGGATATTGTCCCTCCCTAAGATCAGGACTGAGGGAGATTTGTTAGCTAAAACTCGCTGCCAATAATAAAGGTCAGCGGCTCCCATCTCCTGCTAAGCTTGCTTATATATGTGTGGTTTTTTTTGTAATATATACCTCCTGCTATGGGTGCTGATTGCACATATTTATGTTAACGTCTCATGGTGGTGAAGCTTCTAGCACTGCCTTGTGTTTCAGTTTCAGGACACCTTGTCAGGTCCAGTTCCAACATCTGTTATTTTTGTGCCCCCAACTTTCATGACTGTCTGTAGTGCTGCTGTTCTTGCTACTCCAGTGGCTTATCTCTTTCCAGACCTTGTAACCTTTTTCCACAGTTCTTGAGGAAGTGAGAAGTCAGAAAGAAAAAAAAAAAAAGAGCTACTGTTGCATTTTTTGCAAGTTCTGAATTGCAGAGCTTTCTCCATCTCCACCTCTTCTGAAAGAGGTGGTGGTAGATGCTCTAATAATGAGGAACACTGGAGAGTTTTTTAAGTCTCTGCTCGTACCTGTCACTGACTGTTTTATTCTCAGGGTGAGGAAATGCAATGGCACCCAGCCAGTGGCACAGGACACAATAGGAAACATGGAAGCTAACTGTCTCATGTCATTGCCAAGCTATTTTCGACCCTAAGAGCAAATGCAAAACACAGTCCAAGAGATAAGTCACCTAAACTTGCTGAACTGCAGCTCTCCTGACTACCGGCAGAGAAGGCAAGCAGGGATAATAAGCAAATGGGTTAATATCACTCTAATATAGTGACTCAACACGATTGAGCCCCTTAAGTATGACTGCTTTGACTTAATGAGTACTGAACACTCAATTACAGTATTCAAAGCACTTAATTAAAACACATAATTAAGACACAGCACACAGGAAGGTCAGCGCTATTTGGTACTTGTGAAAACTGGAGAAAGGAAATAACTTGAATAGGGCTACACAAGTGAGTTAACAACGGGCAGGGATGCAAAACCCAGGCTTTCTGTCTAGGGCATGCTCTCGTGGATTCTACTGCATCTCAGCAAATATTAGCAGAGGAAATGTTTTTCATGCATCTCCTCCGGTCATCAGTTATATCGATGCATATACAAAAAAGTTTGTATCATCTTCCTGTGTTGGGACTTCACACTGTGTATCTCTCTCACTCACACTGAGGAAACCAGGTCTCTGATCAGCCTCTTTAGGCATTTTCCATGTCTAAAAATAGCTTTTCAAACAGATTTTAGAGAACAACTGAATTGTGTCACTTAGATTATCATGTCCATTTTTTAGAGGCTTGGCATCACTTTTGAAGTATGAATTTCTTACCTTAATAATGAACAAAGAATGACAACTTATGTCAGCTGAGTTAGTGGCCAAAGGGCTGTATTATATGACTGGTTTTGCAGTGTGTAGTGTTCAGCAAGAATGGATTGATCCATTGCATAAATATCCAGTAAAGAAACATCACATACTTCACCTCTGAATAGCATGAACAGGCAGCAGCTATATCAAGAATTTGCTGCCAATAACCTTTATAATTGCAGGGAAATCCCAGATTCAGTTGAGGGTTTCCTCCTTTACCCATGGACTTTGGAAATGTTACTACATTTAATGGCAGACAGTACAAATACTATTTGGTAGTTTTCTGGAGAGTTTTTTTTTAATGTAGTGCTCCTGACATCTACCAGCTGTTGAGTCAAATTTGGCATAAGCCTGTCTCTTTGTGTACAGCTTACAAACAATGTGGATTGTAAGATGAGTAGGGCACAAACCCAATTTCAATTGCAGGCTGGGATCCCCTCATGCTTTTACAGGGAAACTTGGCTGATAAATATGTTTGCTATTGGGTGAGGCATGGAGACCAAGCCCGTTGTATTTAACCTTTGAATACCAGAATATCACGTGAGCGCTAAAGCCAAATCATTAAAATAAGGAAGGAGAAAGAAATCATAATACATATTAAAAGCTTGGTTGTTCATTTGCCATCACTCAGACCACAACTGTATATTTTCATGCTGTTTAAATTTTCATGTAATACTTGCATAAATGTCCAGTGTTCTTTTATTTCATCCTTCCCTGTACTGAAGAGAAGAAGGAGCTTCAGGGAGTCTGAGAAAGAGAAAGACTGGGGAACCCTGCTCTGCCCTCCCTGAGACGGGAACAGGAACAGTCACCAGAAAAAAATCAAGACCAAGGGGATCCTGTGTCATCCCCCTGCCTGGCTGAAGGCAGTAGCTTAAAGGAAAAGAGTGAATGGAGGGAAGTCCATGCTCGGGGCGGCAGACAAACCCCTTCCTTGCTCACCTCACCTTCCCAGGTGCCTCTGTACGACAGGTACAAGGCTCTGGATGTGGAAGACCAGTCAAAGGATGATGTGGATGACAGTCCATCTACACCAGAAGTGTCACCAAGATCAGAAAGGCCTACCACCTCTATCACTACCACCTCCACAAGGAAGAAAAGACAGGTTATAGTTGTAGGAGACTCCCTTCTGAAGGGAACAGAGGGTTCCATATGTCAGGAAGACCCCCCTTTTCAGAAAGTCTCATGCCTGCCTGGGGCCTGGGTTAAGGACATCCCTAGGAAACTTCCTAGCCTGGTACGGCCCTCAGACTACTACCCATTACTGTTCTTCCCTGTGGGTGGCAATGAGGCAACAATGCATAGTCCAAGGGCAATCAAAAGTGACTTCAAGGCCTTGGGGAAGTTGGTAAGGGAATCTGGAGCACATTATTTTTTCCTCTCTCCTTTCAGTTGCAGGCAGCAACACTGGAAGAAACAGACAGGCCCAGTCTATTAATGCGTGGTTCTGTGGCTGGTGTCACCACCACAATTTTGGGGTTTGCAGTAATCAGAGAATGGCGTCAGATGGGATTCACTTTTCTCAAAGGAGGAAGAGGGTCTTTGCTCACAAGCTAGTGGGGCTCATTGACAGAGCTTTAACCTAGACTTGAAGGGGGAGGGGGATAATATCAGGCTTGTCCATGACCAGCTGTGGGATGACATGCCAAGGTTAGAGGGACAGGGTGCTAGCGAGAGCCCTCAGCCTGTTGCTCTGAGATGTACTGGCTACACTGCAGCACTTGAAGTCTACAGAGATGAGCCAGGGGCTCCTGAGTTAATAGGGGCCAACTGAGAAACACCAGCAAAAATACCTCAAAGAAATTAAGAGGCGTTCCTCTAAGCAGGCAACACAGCTGACGGCCCAGCTGAAGTGCCTTTACACCAATGCATGCAGCATGGGTAACAAACAGGAGCATCTGGAAGCCACTGTGCTACTAGAAAGTTATGACCGAGTTGCCCTTACTGGAACTTGGTGCAATGAATCCCATGACTAGAGTGTGGTTATCAACGGCTACAGGCAGTTCAGAAGAGATAGGCAAGCAAGGAGGGGTGGAGGCATTGCCCTCTACATCAAGAAATGGGTACAGTGTGAAGAGCTGTCTCCAAAGAATAGCCACGAGCAGGTAGAAAGCTTATGGGTAAGAATCAGAGACTGAGGCAACTATGGGAACCTTGTGGCTGGTGTCTACTGCAGGCCACCCAATCAAGGGGAACCTACTGATGAAGCCTTCTTCCTCCAGCTCCAGGAGGCATCATGCTCACAGGCTCTTGTCCTACTGGAGGACTTCAACCACCCCAACATCTGCTGGAAAAGTAGCACGGCGAGCTGCAGGCAATCCAGGAGACTCCTGGAGTGCATTGAGGATAACTTGTTAAGCCAGGTAATAGACAGTCCCAGCACAGTTGGATGGACACTGGACCTGTTGGTCACCAACACAAGGGAGCTAATCAGTGACGTCAAGACTGGAGGCAGCCTAGGCAGTAGTGATCACACACTGGTGGAGTTGGCACTCCCAAGGGATATGGGCCAGGCGAAGAGTGAAGTCAGGTCCCTGAATTTTAGGAAAGCAAAATTGCAGCTCTTAAAGGAGTTAGTCAATAGGACCCCCTGGGAAACTGCCCTCAGGGACAAGGGAGCAGAATAGAGCTGGCAGATCTTTAAGGATGCTTTCCACAGAATACAAGAGTTCTTGATCCCCAGGTGTGAGAAATCAGGAAAGGAAGGCAAGACAAGCACGGCTGAGTCAAGACATGCTGGTCAAACTAAGAAAGAAATATACAGTTGGTGGAAGCAGGGACAGGTATCCTGGGAAGAGTGTAGGGACACTGCCTGGTTATGTTTGGATGAGGTCAGGAGGACCAAGGCACAGCTGGAGCTGAACTTGGCAAGGGATGCTAAGAATAATAAGAAGGGCTTCTACAAGTACATCAGCCAGAAGAGGAAGGTCGAAGAACGTGTACCCCCCATGATGAGCAAGACTGGCCAGCTAGTAACAATGGACGAGGAGAAGGCTGAGGTACTCAACAATTTTTTTGCCTCAGTCTTCACTAGCAACCTCTTTTCCCACACCTCTTGAGTGGATGGACCTCAAGGCAGGGAGTGGGGGAGGAAAGTCCCCCCCACTGTAAGAGAAGATCAGGTTTGTGACTACCTGAGGAACCTGAACATACATAAGTCTATGAGACCTGATGAGATGCATCCCAGAGTCCTGAGAGAATTGGCTGATTTTGTTGCCAAGCCATTCTCCATCATATTTGAAAAGTCACGGCACTCAGGCGAAGTCCATGGTGACTGGAAAAAAGGACATATTGTACCCATTTTTAAAAAGGGTAGAAAGAAGGATGCCGGGAACTACTGACCTCTCAGCCTCACCTCTGTGCCTAGGAAGATCATGGAACAGATCCTTCTAGAAGCTCTGCTAAGGCATATGGAGGCCAGGGAGGTGATTCGAGACAGCATGACTTCACCAGGGGCGAGTCCTGCCTGACCCACCTAGTGGACTTCTATGATGGAGTGACTACATCAGTAGACACAAAAGGCTAACAAGAGAACCCATCTCTGACCACCCTTCCCCTTCCCCACAAAAACCCTCAGTGTCACTCTGAGAACCACCAAATCTGACTTTTACATTGGGTCTCAGAATTTAGGTTCCT